>ERZ773359.6120-NODE-6120-length-10902-cov-41.701669_pt1 | contig 10902 bp, 12 predicted proteins | sample MGYA00374955_ERZ773359 | MGnify/ENA primary metagenome ERZ773359 (study PRJEB29098, sample SAMN04486028) | biogas fermenter metagenome | study: EMG produced TPA metagenomics assembly of the Biogas fermentation microbial communities from Germany - Plant 4 DNA1...
GAGACAACACTCCGGCGGTCATCCACTACGATATCGTCGAGGGAGACCGGCTCAAAATCACCGTTGCGCCCAAGGGTTTCGGAAGCGAGAATATGAGCGGAGTCAGGATGCTGAAGCCCTCCGACGGGATAGAGGGCGTAAAGGCTTATATACTGGAAATGGTAGACAAAGCGGGTCCCAACCCATGTCCGCCTATTGTGGTCGGAGCCGGCATCGGCGGGACGATGGAGAAAGCTGCGCTGCTGGCCAAAAAGGCATTGCTGCGGCCTGTGGACAGGCGGAACGCCGATGAAAGGATCAAAAGGCTCGAAGAGGAAATGAAGGAGCTTATAAACGGGCTCGGCATCGGTCCTGCCGGACTTGGCGGCAGGCTGACCGCATTGGCCGTCAACATAGAAGTATTCCCGACCCATATTGCCGGGCTGCCGGTGGCGGTCAACATAAGCTGCCATGTCACCAGGCATGCGGAAGCCGTTATTTGATGCCATGCTCCGGTTCAGAAAGAAGCGCCGAATGGGGGGAGTACAGGTGGAAAGGACAATAAGTTTGAGAACGCCGCTGTCCAGAGATGTGGCGAGGCGGCTCAAAGCAGGCGATCACGTTGAGATCAGCGGAGTAGTCTATGCCGCAAGGGATGCCGCTCACAAACGGTTTATCGAAATGCTGGATGCGGGGAAAGAACTGCCTTTTGATATAAAGGACCAGGTAATATACTATGTGGGACCATGTCCGGCAAGACCCGGGCAGGTTATCGGATCTGCCGGACCTACCACCAGCGGGAGGATGGATGCATACGCACCGCGGCTCATAGAACTGGGACTCACTGGGATGATAGGGAAAGGCCTCAGGAGCGGCGAAGTAGTGGAAGCCATGAAAAAGCACGGCGCTGTGTATTTCGGTGCTGTGGGCGGTGCCGGAGCGCTGCTCTCGAAGTGTATCATTTCCGAAGTGATCGCCGCTTTCCCGGAATTGGGGCCTGAAGCGTTGAGGAGGCTGGAAGTGAAGGATTTCCCGGCCGTTGTCGTTATAGACAGCGAGGGAAGGGACCTGTACTCCGAGGGATGCAGAAAGTACAGGAAATAGCACGTATCGCGAAAAATTCAAAGTTTCGAAAATTCAAAACGATGATAATCAATATGAAAACAGGGTATATTTTAATACAGTAATAATGTATAATGGACTGGAACTTTATGTTCATCTGGTTGGAACACTAAAGTTGCAAACTATTAACAGACAGACAGGAGGTACTATTATGCCCAGGATAACAAAGGATATGATCATAGCAGACATTCTGAAGATCGACAGAGGTACTGCTCCGATACTGCTCAATATAGGCATGCACTGCCTCGGATGCCCTGCATCGGCAGGCGAAAGCCTTGAGGAAGCATGTGCAGTGCATGGCGTTGATGTTGACAAGGTCGTCCAGGAACTCAACGATTACCTGGAGTCAAAGCAGGGCTGAAGCCAGTGCCGGGGATTCTGCGGTGCATCCGGAATGGACGGCTCCCAGACTCTGAAGGACTTGGATCAAATCAAGCAAAAACAGTGGTTGACAAAACTACAGACGATACTGTATCATATATACCTGTGTGGCGGGAACACACAGGTGTGTATCATACAGTTATGAGCCATTAGCTCAGTCGGCAGAGCACTTGACTTTTAATCAAGGTGTCCGGAGTTCGAATCTCCGATGGCTCACCATCAGAAATCCTCTGAACATTTGGTTCAGGGGATTTCTGCATTTTTACTTTTCTTATAAGTTCCAAATGTGGTATTATTAAATAGCAAAGGCGATGGTTGCTCAGGATATGCCGGCAGCTCAGCCGGCAGAAGAAATCATACGGGGATGTAGCTCAGTGGGAGAGCGTACGGCTCGCATCCGTAAGGTCGAGGGTTCGACACCCTTCATCTCCACCAGGTAAGGCAGTAGATTTTGATAGAGAGTCTACTGCCTTTTTCTTTATCATTATAGATAATGGTCGGAGAAATCGTTATAATAACCGGTAACTTAGTACAGAAGCTTATGAAAAAAGAGCAGAGGTAAATATAATGAATGAAATACATTTCCGCATTTTATCAATTCAAAGAAAAATAGAAACGAATAATAACATGCAAGCAATGATGAAAGCGATAGCGGGGCTGGTTGTATTTACTATTTTCTTTTGCAGTTTAAATCAGGCTGATACAATGAAGGCGGCCTGGATAATATCAATGTTTGCTATTGTTTTGTTGTTTATCTTTGATTCCCATTATATAAAAAATAATAATAAGTACGAATTAGAAATATACCAATTGGAAGTCGATGAGCTGGAGCGTAAAAAGAAATAGCAAGGATTATGGGAGAGCCTTTACCGGACGTGATACTAACTCATGAGATCAAAAAACCAACGGAGGGTATATCATTACCAATTTTGTATTATGCAGTTATGCTGATGTTGGATGTCATAATTAAGGCTGCATTGATTCATTAAATGGAAATCCAACAGACTTGCAGCTTTCGATTGACTCCATTGCCGCGGGCAGATGGTGCCTGGTCCCAGGGGAAAAGTATAACTTTTCTTTATATTGACTTGCCTGTTTGGATACGGAAAAATTGAATTGATATGCTTATCTGTAAATGGAGGGGATTGCTAGAATAACAGACAGCAAAACACGGTTCAATACCCGAAAGCATGCACGATCGACTAATTTTTTAGATCTGATCTATAAGAATGGAGTGAACGCATTGGATTATAGCCTTAAAGTCGTATTGCCGTATGAGGGAGTGAAGAAGTATATAAACACGGTCAGGACTGCCGAGAGTCCGGATCTCGGAAAGTTGTGGCTCGAGCATGCGATAGATCCTTACTGGAGTGAGTGGGCGGCAGGCCAGTTCAACGAGGAAAGGACCCACGCTGAAATGTCAGGGCCTGTTGCGGATATCGACAAGTTGGAAACAGCAGTAGAAATGTTATCCGCATTCAATATTGAGGAACTCCTCCGGAACACGTACGATAAGATAGTACAGTTGTTGCCTCCGCAGGAGCCTGAAAAGGCTGTATGCATTTACCCGAACCTGACATTGGGCGAATCGCTGCATGGCGTTGTTGGGGCATGCCTGGATGATAATTTCCTGATCCAGGTGAATCCGGCCGTTTCAGGATGGGAAAGGTATATACCGTGGGTGTTAGCTTGTGTTAGATAAAGAAGCAATAGAAGTGTAAAAATTTTTGCCGTTCCCATCCGGCACTTAGCTATTGTGCCGGACAGGTCGGGCGCTATTCGGGCAAGTCTACCTTGCCGACAAAGGAGTAGTAGATTTCAATTTCCTGCCTGCGGTGCTTGTTCTCGTCGTAGCTGCACTCATGCACTACGATCTTCTCGATAAACTCCCGCAGCAGGGTGGGGGTCAGCTCATCAAAGCTGGTGTATTTGCGGACGATGTTCATAAACTTCCCGGCGTTGACCGTAGCCTCCTGCGCCTTGGAAAGCTCCCCTTGCAGTTCGGCGGCTCTCTCTTTAAGCTGCCGCTGCTCGGCTTCATAGTCGGCAGACAGCTCCGCAAACCGTTCATCGGAGATACGCCCGGTCACGCTGTCCTCATACAGCCGCTTGAAGATGGCGGACAGCTCCCCGATGCGCTTCTCGGCGGCTTCCAGCTCTCTTTTCTTTGCGGCGTTCCTGCGCTTGCCGCCGTCCTCGTTCTGCTGAACCAGCAGCTTCATGAACTGCTTTTCGTGTTTGGCGGCGTAGGCGGTGATTTTTTTGAGGTTGGCGGTCACGCCTGCGGTCAGAAGGTCGGTGCGGATAAAGTGCGCCGTGCAGCTCTTGACACGCCGTTTGTAGTTGCCGCAGATGTAGCAGTCCTGCTTGCGGGTCTTGTTCTCATACCGCTGCTGGTAAAGGACGCTGCCGCAGTCGGCGCAGAACAATATGCCGGAGAACAGCCCCACTTCATCATAGCGGTTGGGGCGTTTGCGCTGCTTGCGAAGCTCCTGCACGCGCTCCCATGTGGCAGGGTCGATGATAGGCTCGTGGGTGTTCTCGAATACCGCTTGCTTTTCCTCCGGGTTTTCTACGCTGGACTTCACCTTGTAAGAGATTTTCTCGGTCTTGAAGTTCACCGTATGCCCTAAATACTCCTTGCGTTCAAGGATATGGACAATCGTGTTGGTCGCCCATTTGTACGGGTAATCGGGGTAGTAGCGGCGGGTGCTACCCGTCCTGCGGTATTCCAGCGTCCCCGGCGTGGGGATCTCCTGCTCGGTGAGGACGCGGGCGATCTTGGTGGGGCCGTTCCCCGCAAGGCACAGGCTGTATATCTGTCGTACCACGGGGGCGGCTTCCTCGTCGATGACAAAGCGTCCGTCCTCTCCCTTGAGGTAGCCGTAGACGGGCTGGCTTGTAATGGGCTTTCCGCTCATGCCCTTGCTTCTGAAAACTGCCTTGATTTTCCTGCTCGTATCTCTCACCATCCATTCGTTGAAAAGATTTTTCAGCGGCGTTAAGTCGTTGTCGCCCTGTGCGCTGTCCACGCCGTCGTTGATGGCGATGAAGCGCACGCCCTTCTTGGGGAAGGTGATCTCGGTGAACATTCCGACCTGCAAGTAGTTTCTGCCCATTCTCGACAGGTCTTTGGTAATCACGCACTTGACCTCGCCGTTTTCCACGCAGTCCATCATCTCCATGAAGCCGGGTCTTTGGAAATTCGCGCCGCTCCAGCCGTCGTCCACGAAAAAGCGGCAGTTCAAAAATCCATTATCCCGTGCGTAGGTTTCAAGGATGCGTTTTTGGTTCTCAATGGACAGGCTCTCGCCTTGCTGTTCATCGTCCTTGCTCAATCTTGCGTAAAGGGCTGTGATAGGGGTCTTTTGGGTGGCTTGTCTTAACATAAATCCTCCATTTCCGACAGCCGCCCCGCTATTCCGTATGAACATCATACCACAGGAGGCGGCTGTCTGTATAGCGGGTAAAAGCAAAATTTGCTGCTTTATCGCCCGTCAAAACGACGATTTTTACAGCCGGGCTTATCACGAAGCGGAGGCGGTGCGGGTATTGGCGGCGGCCTCCGCTTCCAGCACCTTCATCATCTTGTCGGCTGCGGTGGCGGCAGCGTCCTTCTTGAAGTAGCCGGACACCACGAGTACGGTGTTGCCCATGCGCACCTCGGTCACGCAGTCCGGGCGGCGGGGTTCCTGCTTTCTGCTCTCGTTCATCGGCTCTCCTTTCCTTCCATCAGCGTTTTCAGCCTGTCCATTTTCTGCGCGGCGTTTTCCCTGCGGAAGTTCTCGCCCGATACGCAGACGGGGCAGCACATTTCCAGCAGCCTGTCATAGATGCGGGCGTGGGCGGTGTCCAGCGGATTTTGCAGGCTGTCCAATGTTAGATTGGTGGTAACGATTAGGGGCTTGCCGCTGCGGCAGCGGCTGTCAATGACGTTGTAGACCTGTTCCAGCCCGTATTCCGTGCCGCGCTCCATGCCGAAGTCGTCAATGATCAGCAGCGGGTAGCGGCAAAGGCGGGAAATGTACTCGTTTCTTCCCTCAATGCGGCTGTTCAGGTCGTTCAGCACGGCGGCAAAGTTGGTCATGCGGACGGGGATCTCCTGTTCCATGAGTGCGTTTGCGATACAGGCGGCAAGGTAGCTCTTGCCCGTGCCGACGCTGCCCCAGAACAGATAGCCGATGTTCTCATCCCGCATGGCTTCCCAGTTGTCCGCATAGAATCGGGCCTTGTCCATCTGCGGATTCCTGCCGTTGTCGTTTTCAAACGTCCATTTCCGCATTTTCGGGTCGGTAAAGCCCCTGTTTCTCAAATCATCCACGGTTTGAAGGTGCTTTCTGCGCTGCTCGGCGGCTTCACGCTCCAAACGCTTCGCCCGCTGGCAGTCGCACTCCGACGGGCGCTTGTCATGCCCTGTCAATGCCCTCGTTTCCTCTGTGTAGTAGGCTTCCTTCGGGGTACGGCACTTGCCGCAGTACAGCAGCCCGTCCTCTCCGGTGTAGTCCTCCTGCTCCGGCGTGACCGTCGCCAGTTTCGTAAAAACAGCTTCCAATTCGTTTTTCATAAGCTCTCTCCCTCCTTGTAGGTGTAGTCCGGTATGCCCTGCTTCGGGGCTGCCTTCGCGGTATCGTCTGCCGCCCAGCGCAGGATGGTGGCGGCGTGGTTCTGGTATTTCTTCCCGGTGGACGCGATATAGCCGGAAAGACGGTCGATGTAATACCCCCATCTGTCGGGGATTTCCTCTTTCAGCTCCGCAAGCTCGGAATCCGTCAGGAAAACATTCTGATACTTTCCGAACACGGCGGGCGCGGACCGTCCTTCCTCTCGCTCTCTCTCTTTCTCTAACTCTATCTCTATCTCTTTCTCTATCTCTGGTGGACGAATGTCGGACAAATGTCCGACGTTTGTCCGCTGCGGCAGCAAAGCCCGGTTTTCCCGCCTTGCCGCCCGCTTCCGCTCCCCCTCGGTGGAGGACTGACCGATCATCAGCTCAATATCGGTCATGTAGAGCAATCCGCCGTCAAGCTGCTCCACAAGCCCCAGTTGCAGAAAGACCTTGATCGCCCGTTCCACCGTGCCGATCTGGTGGCGGGTGAGGGTGGCGATCATCTGCGCCGTGTAGGGAATATGCTCGTCAAGCTGCAATTTGCCGCCGTTTTTCAGGGATTTCAGGTACAGCTTCATCAGGATATTCGAGAACAATATCCCGTCCGGCATACTTTCCAGCAGCACGATGGAATCCCCGTCGAAAAAGCTCTCTTTCAGCTTGAGGTAGTAATATTTGCGGTTATCTGCCATTGGCTCACGCTCCTTTGTGCGGGTTTCTCGGTATGCGTCGGGGCACACGATGCCCCTTTCCTCTGCACGGGGGGTACGCTGAAACACGGCAGCCCTTTGCCGTGGATGGGGGTGGAACGAATCGTTCCTCCCCTCCCGGCAGGAGACCCTGTCGTGAAACGCGAGGGGGTCTCCCTCTGGGGCTGTCCCGTTTCGGGATACCCTTTGCCGTGGATGGGTGTCTGTTTTGGACCTCCATCCGGCGGCTTCCACCGTTTGGACCAGTAGCGGGGGCAGAGGACAACGATTGCCCGGAAGCTCTGCTTGCAGCCGTGGGTGCAGCTCCGGCAAAGCGCGTTGTAGGCGATGCGGTTTCTGTGGTTGAGGAAGAACGACCATTCCAGGCGTTTTTCTCTGCTCATTCTCGGCATATCTTTCACGCTCCTATCTTTCGTCTATCGGGTGTCATGGCATGGTAGGCAAAAATGTAAATCTCGGTATCAATTTCGGCGATTTTTTGCCCTGTACGCTCTTTTTACAAGATGGGTGGTTGCGGGTATGGGTAAGCTCCTTTCGTGCGTTCTGCGGCGTTTCGGGATGGGATATTTACCCCGGCAAACGAGCTAAGTTCAGCTTAGGGCGTTACCGCTCCTGCTCGTGGCTGCGTTTCTTGTGCTTCTGCGTCTGTCCGGCCTCCATCAGCCTTTGGGCGTTGTACTTCACATTGGCAAGCTCGTCATACTCGTCCTTTGCGCGGCGGTATTCGTTGTAAATGCCGTTTTTCTCGGAAATGAGGGCCTCGATCTCGCCTTTCAGTCTGGCGGCTGCGGGTATCTTCCCGCCGTTCAGCATCTCTTTCAGCCTACGCACGGCGGCCTCACAGATGATATAGTCCATTTCGTAGGCTTGACGGTGCATCTCCGCTTTTTTGCCTTTCAGTTTCCTGCCCGCTTCCACTGCGGGTTTCGTGCGGCGGTAGTCGTTGATGGTCTTTTGCAGCTCCTTCTTTGCGGCGATCTCATCCTCCACGGCGCGGAGCTGCCGACGCAGGGCGTACATTCTGCTGTGGCTCTCATGCACGGTTTCATTCAGACGGTCAAGGTCGATCAGGCCGTTGTCCGTCAGGAAATTGTGGGTAGCCGCCATCTGTTTGAGGTTATGGATTTTCGCCCATTTCTCATAGCCGATGCCTTTTCCCTCGGCTTTCTTGGCTTCAATATCCACCATGCGCCCAATGGCGGGGGCTTGCGGTGCGCCCTGCTTCGGGGCGTGCCTGCCGGAAGTACCCTCGATGGAAGATAGGGTGCGGTCTGCCGGAATAGCGTCGCGTTTCGCTGCGGTATTCACCGGGCGCAGGGCGTTCTGCTCCAATGTGGCAAGCACAGCGGCACGGTCAAAATCGTCGCCCAGCTTCCGGGCGGTGATGGGCTTCGTCCGGTCAGGGGTCAGGTAGGAATACCGTCCCCGGCTCTCACGGACGGTCACGCCCTGTTGTAGCAGCTTCCCGGTAAAATCATCAAAGGAAACAGCAGAGGACAGAGCGGCTCGGATAGTCTGCCGCAGCTTCTCCTTATCGGTTTCAAACTTTGTGTGTATCAGCGGCTCATGGTTTTCCAGCCGTTTTTCGTTTTCCCGGTCAATAGCAAACTGCCCCTTTTTCTTCGCCCAATACTCGCGCTCGGTGATGCGGTTCGCGCTGCCGTGGAGCAAGTCGATTTGATAGAGGTTTTCCCGGTGGCACAGTTCCATGACCTCGGCTCTGAAATGTTCCATAGCCGCGTCGGTGCAGCGGTGCTTGCACCCGGCTTTCGTGTCTGCGGGTCTGTCCATGTAGGGCAGCAAGGGGACATCTTCAATGCGCAAGCTGTTGATGACGATGTGAACATGGATATTTCCGCTGTGGTTGTGTCCGTCCGGGTGGGTGCAGACAAGGGCTTGGTGTCCGGGGAACTGCTCTTTACAAAACCTCTCGCCCAGCTCCTGCGCACGGTCAACGGTCAGCCCATTGTCCGGGCCGTCCCGTGGGTCAAAGCTGATGATGTAGTGGTGGCTCTTTACATCTTCCTTTTTCTGATTTTTGCCATACCGCAGATTGGAGCGCATACAGGCGATTGCAAAATCTTCTTCGCCGCAGTTCATTGTGGAAATGCGGTAGTCCTCCCTCGGCACAAGCCGCCCGTTTTCATCAAGGGTGGGCTTCATGGAAAACTCATCGTGCGCAAAGGTCAGATATTTTTCAGCGTCGCCGTAGTTGGCGTTTTTAGAGCTGATATGCTTGAACGTTGCCAACGGCTTCACCTACCTTTTCAAGAACTTCAAACTTCAAGGCTGCAAGGTCGGAAGCCGCCGAGCGTACCTCCCCGGCAAGCTGCGGATAGGGGCTGTGCCACTCGTTCAGCGTCCGGGCTATCTGGTTTAAGTTCCCGCCGACCCTGCCGTATTCGGCGGTCAGCTTCCCGATGGCGGACAGCAGCTCGTCATTGACCGGGGAAACGGTCACGACGGGGCGGATGGTCGCGCCCCGGATGGCACGGCGGATAAACTCGGATTGGCTGATACCGTAGGGTGCAAGGCGGGCGGCAAAGTCAGCGTATTCCTCCTCGGTCAGCCGGGTTTTGACTACCCGCTTTCGGCGCGGCGTGTCGTACTGTTTGCGGGGCATGGGCTTCACTTCCTTTCTGTTTCTGCGCCCATGTAGCGGGCGCGTGTAAATACCTCCTCATATACCTCAAGAAAAATCGGCAAAAACCGTACCCCTCGTTTTGAAAAGTTCACAGACTGTTTACAAATGCGATTCAGCCGTTTTTCTTTTCCCCGAAGGGGTAAAGCAGGGTTTGGGGAATGCAATCCCCAACAAGATTCCGATGGGGCAGAATGAGCGGACAGCGAATTATGGCACCTCGGTAGAATCTTGCTCTGACAACTCACGCTCTGCTCCTGCCGTAAAGATTCTTATTTCCCCCTCTACTACCTACAAAGCCGGACAAGCGCGTTTTGCCAAAGATTGAGGATAAAATTTTGAAAAAATGGGCGTGAAAAAAACGGCTTGCCATGCAAACCGTTCAAAAAACATATACTTGACTTATGAGAAATCAATATGGTAGACCTATAATGACGGAGCTGTAAGTTTTCCCCTAACGAGTTCTGGCTTGAGTAACCGTGCGTGGTTTATGTTGAAATGGTAGCGTGTAGGGAGGTGCGTATATGCGACGGTTCTTTCTTCCCATTCTTATTGGTGGGATGGCAATTTTAATGTTACTAACAGGTTGTAATTCTTCTTCCTGTGAAAAGGAACAGGTTGATCGCACAGTGGAAAATGTTAAGGTTGTCTATTATGCAGATTTTGACGAATATTCCAAGACATCCAATAGCACTCTGACCGTTGGTGATGCGGAAGCCCTTCAGGACTTGTTTGACTTGATTGTTTACTGTCGAGATAATGCAAAAAGTACAACAAAACCTATTGGTTTCCCGCGATATTATATTACCTTTGAGGAGTGCGGAGAGGAACACTCTTTTACTATTGATGTAGAGTCCGTTTATGCAACAGACTACCTTAGCAATGGTAACTATATCACGCCAGAAAGCTCCGATCTTTTTAGTAGTTTTTCCAATTTATTTTCTGTCGAGTGATTAAAACCGCTTAAACAAACGGACGCTGTTATAAAAGATTATTTTTATAGCAGCGTTCGTTTGTTTTGAGTTAAGACTATTTACGGAAAAGCACGGGGTGGCTGTCTGTATCTTTAGTCTGCTACTTTATTAACCATGAGCATTGGCACACGAGTATCACCATGCCGTCTGGGGGTACAACTATTATTTCCTTAAGGGCAACAGGGGGCAGGACCTGTTGACGACAATCATATCTGAAGGTGAGGCTGATTCCTTTGCAAAGGAGATAACCCAGGAGACAGCACCTTACTGGACACGTGCCCTGACCGCTGAACAGGAACGCGAGCAGTGGGCTGCCCTGAAGGAATACTTGTACTGTGAAGACAGCATGGAACTGCATTGCAGGTTCTTCTTCGGAGATGCTAAAACAGCCACACCACCTTATACCGGTTATACGATCGGCTTCAACATCATCCAAATGTATCTGAAAGCCCGGAAAGATATCAGTTTCGCAGAACTGGCAGATAAGGA
>ERZ773359.6121-NODE-6121-length-10899-cov-5.847381_pt1 | contig 10899 bp, 10 predicted proteins | sample MGYA00374955_ERZ773359 | MGnify/ENA primary metagenome ERZ773359 (study PRJEB29098, sample SAMN04486028) | biogas fermenter metagenome | study: EMG produced TPA metagenomics assembly of the Biogas fermentation microbial communities from Germany - Plant 4 DNA1...
TATGTCTTAGACCACGGGGTATTGAGCGCCGAGGGCAGCCCCAGCGAAGTGCAGCGGAATGCCAAGGTGATCGAAGCCTATTTGGGGGTGGGCTAGGTGCTGGAAATCCACGATTTACACGTGAACTATGGAGGCATTGCTGCTCTGCGGGGCATCAACCTCACCATCAAGGAGAACCAGATCGTGACCCTGATTGGGGCCAATGGTGCCGGCAAGTCCTCGACCCTGCGGGCCATCATGGGTCTGGTGAAAAAGGCTAAGGGCCAAGTGCTCTACAAAGGAGAAGACATCTCGCATCTGCCCACCAAAGACATTGTCACGAGGGGCATCACCATGGTGCCCGAGGGCCGGCGGGTCTTTGCCAACTTGACTGTGGAAGAGAACCTGCTCTTGGGTGCCTACACGCGCAGCGATCAAAAGGCCATCGCCAAAGATCTGGAGGCAGTGTACAGCACTTTCCCCAGATTGAGGGAACGCAGCTGGCAGAAAGCGGGGACCCTTTCCGGCGGTGAGCAGCAGATGCTGGCTGTGGGCAGGGCGCTCATGAGCAGCCCACAGATCCTCATGATGGATGAGCCCTCCCTGGGGCTGGCTCCCCTGTTGGTGAAGGAAGTGTTTGAGATCATCCTCCTGCTCAGGGAGCGGGGCAACACCATTTTGCTGGTGGAGCAAAACGCCAAAAAGGCTCTGGAGATAGCGGATTATGCCTATGTCTTGGAAACGGGGCGTTTGGTCTTGGAAGGGCCAGGCCGCGAGCTGCTCCAGGATGCCAAGGTGCAGGAGGCTTACCTGGGAGCGGCTAGGTAAGAACAGAGCAGAACGGCCAGCGTGTTACTGACGCTGGCCGTTTTTCGCGGTCTGGAGCTTAGCAGAGGTGGGCAAGTCTTTTGGTAATGGCTTCCCAGCGCTGGGTGTCTTCACCCCGCTCCATGATTTTGTACTTGTACATCCAGTCTTCCGCGGATCTGATCACGCCTTCCACAGGTTCAGCCATGCTGGTGCGGGTCGCGGCTCCCACGGCCACGCTGAGCTGCACCGGGTTTTTCTGCGCCTGGGCACAGGCGGTGCGGATGCGCTCGCAGATGCTCACCGCTTCCTCTTCCGTTGTGTTCGGCAGCAGGATGGCGAATTCGTCACCGCCCCAGCGGGTGACGATATCATCGGCACGGCAGCAGCTTTTCAGTATCTTGGCGGCACTGGCCAGCAGGGAATCTCCAGCATCGTGGCCGAAGGTGTCATTGGCCATCTTGAGAAAGTTCAAATCCCCCATGATAATGCTCAGGGGCAGCGCTTCCGGCCTATCCAGCTCCTGGGCTTTCAGATCGAAGTAGGTGCGGTTGTGCAGCCCGGTTACAGGATCCCGATAACTCAGTTCCCGCAGCTGCATTTCCACCTGCTTTCGGTCGGTAATGTCGATCGTGACGCCCACCACTTTGGTGGGCCGGCGGCGCCTATCGCAAGCCACGACCACCGCGCGGGCCAGCGCCCAGCGCCAGGTACCCTGGGCATCCAACAGCCGCAGTTCCTCTTCGAAACTTGGCGTTGTGCCGGACAGATAGCTCTCAAGAGCATCCTCGATGCGGGGCAGGTCTTCGGGATGGATCAGCGCGCTGGCGAAGTCCTGCTCCTGTATCAGGGTATCTTGACCGTACCCCAGCATGTCAGCGTAGCTCTTTCTGCGGCGGATAAAGCCGTTGGTACTGGACCAGTCCCAAAGCGCAATCTTGCTCCCGGCCAAGGCCAGTTCCAGACGGCGCTTTTCGTACTTCGCTTCGCGGTGCACGCGAATAAGATACCAAAATCCTGCCAGCAGTCCTAGACTTGCAAGCAGGATGCGCAGCAATAGTTGTGTAGTCATGTCAGCTAACTCCCAACCCCTTGGGTTCAACAGCAACAACTCAAGTATAGGTAATATTAGTAAGTCTGTCAACAATCTCGTCGTGAAGGAAATAAGAACTGTACGGTTCTGTCCAGGAGCAGGGGCCATGCGGCGTGCTGAGACTCAGGGGCTGCGGACCTTGGGGTTTAGCTGAGGAAAGACCCATCTTTCGGCCCCACCAATACGCCGAGTTTGCCTGGAACCCAGCCCGGTGCAGCTATGGTGCAGGCACCGCGGGGCCAGCCGCTGCTGATCCGTGCTTGGACCTCGGTCAGGGCAGGTACCCCCTCTACGGCTGCGGCTTCTACGGTGTAGGCACCAACGGCCGTGGCCAGGGTGGCGGCCCCACAAGGTTCCTGCCCCAAGGCCAGACCAGCTAGGAAGCCGGCAATGGTGGTGTCTCCCGCACCCGTGGTGCCCCGAGCGGTGACCTGGAACACAGGAGAGAGCAGCTGGCGGTTCGCCCACTGGGCGCCAAACAGCGTCCCGGCTCGGGCTCCGGAGCAGAGATAGAACCCTTCACTGCCCAGCTTGATACCGGCCACAGCTGTGCCCAGCTCCAAAAGGTGCTGGCCCAAACGGTCCAAAAGGGCGGTGCTGAGCCGGAGTGAGCCCTTTCTCAGCGCTGCATACTCTTCCGGCGCCACCATGAAGAGCAGTTCGTCCAGACTGGGCAGAAAAACGTCAACATAGGGCAGGGCGCGGGCTAAAATTTCCTCCCAATCCACCTGGCCGGAAGGTGCGTTGGGGTCGGGGACGGCCATATCGAGGCTGGTGATGCAGCCCGCATCCTTGGCTTTCTGAAAGACGGCCGCGAGGTTCTTGCCGCCTTCTGTATACATTTCCCGCATCAGGGGCGGGTAGCCAAAGTGAAAGAAGCTGCCGGCAAGCGCAGAGTAATCAATGTCATCCACGGAAAACTCATCGTTGCAGCCAGGGTAATGGAGAAAGATGCGGTCTGTGCCTGGAGGGCTGAGCACGATCGTGTAAGAGGTAGTGCCCGAGGAGCGGTGCAGGAAGTCCGGGGACATACCCTGTTGTTCGAAGATACTGGCGATAATGTTGGCCAGGTGGTCGCTCCCCACCCTCCCTACGAGGATGGGGTCAAAACCCAGCCGCCTCAAGCAAAGGCCGGTGTTGGACACCACCCCTCCCGGGGAAAAGGCGAGCCCGTTCATTTCCACGATGGTGCCGGGTCTCAAGCAGTCTAGACCCCCGACCTGCCAATGGGGAATCAGATCTAGACAGATGTGGCCGACAACCGCGATACGCATGGTGCCACCTCCGCGTCGCTGCGTTTGGCCCATTATTCGTGAATCACGGCACAGAACCCTTTTTCTCCCTGCCAGTTTGCCCTTAGGGAGGAGTGGGCCCGAGAGAGCAGAAAGCTAATACATAACCATTTCGAGAAAGACAGGTGGTTACTGTGAGGAAGCGTTGGAGTGTGTTGATTTGGGCTTTGGTATTGACGCTCACTGCAGGCAGCGCGGTGCTGGCGCAGCCCAGCGTCACCGGCAGTGTCACCGCCGTGGACAAGTACGGCAACCTGACCCTGGATCTGCTCACCCAGGCTCTGCTGGACGCCGGCTTTGAGTTCGGCGATCTGCTGCAGGTAGAAGTGGCGGGGGTTGTCCTGGAGGCGCCTTTCGTCACCGCCTACAGCGACGTTGATGTGGGCAGCGTCCTGGTGCGCGGTCCAGGCGGCGCGGGCACGGCTAATGTGGTGGTGGCCATCAACATGGGCAATTTTGCTGGCACCTACGGCGTCGAGGAAGGAGCCGCGGTTGCCCTGTCTTTGGTGGAAAAAGCCAGCTACCTGGCGGAATGGCTCAACCGCCAGCTCACCAGGACCAATGAGCGCGCCGATTACGCCAGCGACGAGATCTTTGCCAACTTCCGCGAGGTGGCCGTGGGCCAGATGGCAGCAGGCACCTATTTCCGCTGCAGCAGCCCGGTGAACAATGAACTGGGCAGGGCCGCCTATGCCGATGCTTTGATCAAAGCCGCAGGCGTCAGGACAGTAATCAATTTGGCCGACGGCCAAGAGGAACTGGAAAGCTACTTGGCTCAGCCTGATTTTAACTCGCCCTACTACAAGGAACTCTATGAACAGGGCCAGGTCATCCTGTTGAACATGGGTGTAGACTTCCGCTCTGAGGACTTCCAGGCCAAGCTGAAAAGGGGATTGGAGTTCCTCCTGGCCCATGAAGGGCCTTACCTGATTCACTGCACGGAAGGCAAAGACCGGGCTGGATTCGTTTCAGCGCTCCTGGAGGCACTAGTTGGGGCTCGTCTGCAGGAAATCAAGGAAGATTACATGCTCAGCTATGTGAACTACTACGGCGTGGAGTACGGCTCGGAGCAGTATGAGAAGATCGCGGAGAGCAACGTGCTCGCTGCCCTGCGTGAAATGGCCGGGCTGCCCAAAGGGGCAAGCCTGGAGGGGGTCGATCTGGCAGCAGCCGCGGAGCAGTATCTCCAAGGCATCGGCCTCAGCGCTGAACAGGTGGAACTGCTCAGGGGCAAACTAACCACCGCCAACTAGCGGGTGGAGGAGGAGACTGATGAAAGCACTGCTGGTCATTGATATGCTCAACGACTTCATTGCCGAAGATGGTGTGCTCACCACGGGCCCAGCAGGCCGCGGCATCATAGGCTTTATCCAGGCCAAAGTCGCGAAATTCCGGGAGCACGGATGCCCTGTCATCTTCATCTGCGATCATCACGAAGCAGATGACAAGGAGTTCCAGATGTTCCCGGCCCACTGCGTGGCGGGGAGCACGGGCAGCGCCATTATCCCGGAACTGGAGGTGCAGCCTGGGGACAAGATCATCCACAAGCGCCGCTACAGTGCGTTTTTCGGTACTGAACTCGATCTCTACTTGCGCGAAAAAGGGGTCACTGAGCTGTGTCTCGTGGGCGTGTGCACGAACATCTGCGTGCTCTACACCGCAGCGGATGCCCGGAACCTAGGCTACCAGGTGACGATCTTCAAAGAAGGCGTGGCCTCCTTTGATGAGCAGGCACACCGCTTTGCCCTGAAGGAAGCAGAGCACGTCCTGGGCTGCACGATCCTGTAGCAGAACGAGCAGCCGGCTTAGGAGGACCAGCCCATGAGGATCATTTCCCTGCAGCATGGAACCAAGGAGCAAATAGAACAGGCGGCCAGGCTTCTGGTGGGGGGCTTCCACGAGAACTGGCCGAAAGCCTGGCCCGACCTGCCCACGGCGCTCGCGGAGGTGGAGGAGTGTTTGAGCCCGGAGCGGATCTGCCGGGCAGTCCTGGATGAGCAGGGCCGCGTGCTGGGCTGGATCGGGGCCATCCCCCAGTACAAAGGCCGCGTCTGGGAGCTGCATCCCGTGGTTGTAGATGGCAGCCACCGTAGGCGGGGTATTGGCACCATGTTAGTGCGGGACCTGGAAGAACAGGTGCGGCGCCGCGGCGGCCTTACGCTCTACGCAGCCAGTGATGATGAAAACGGCATGACTTCCCTGGCTGGTGTAGACCTCTACGACCGCCTGTTTGACCGGCTGCAGAATATCCAAAACCTCAAGGGTCATCCCTATGAGTTCTACCAGAAGCTCGGTTTTCAGATCATCGGGGTGATTCCCGATGCCAATGGCTTCGGCAAACCTGATATCCTTCTCGCCAAGAGGGTGGCTCTTGGGCAGTAAGGCACATGGGATAAGCAGCTCTCGCTGCAGCGGCAGCGGGAGCTTCTTTCGGCTCCGCAGCGAGGCAGGAGGCGCTGCGGCGTTGTAGAACCAAACTAAGTATTTGCCAGCAGGCGGCGCGGGCCGAACAGGCAGCAGTGTTCTGCTGGGACGAAGTGGAGAGATGGCGGTGGATCGGTTTACTGTGCAGACCCTAGCAAAACTGAATGAACTGGGCAATGAACAGCTCAGGCGCGGGGAGTGGGAAGGAGCAGCTGCGACCTTTGCCAAGATGCTGCAGCTCGATGACCATCCTGTGCTGCGCAACAACCTGGCTACTGCCTTCTACAACGGTGGAAAGCCTGCAGAGGCTTGGCGCGTCCTTGAGCCCGAGCTGAACAAAGGGGTGCTCAGCCCCTTTGCCTGGGCTCTGGCCAGCATGATCGCCCGTGACCTCGGGCGCAGCAGCGAAGCCAGGGCATACCTGCGGCGGGCTATTACTATGTTCGAAACAGGGGCGCAGAACCCCCGTAATCTGGGCTTTGAGCCTGAGGCCTGGCGGGAGTACACCGTAATCATCAAACGAGCCGCAGGCCATCTAGACGACCACCGCCTGGTGATCGATCTGCACCAACGCTGGGAACGCTTTTACCAGACCCCCGAAGATCTCTTTCAGGTCGGGGTGGCCTTTTTCAACTTGCATTACCTTGAAGAAGCCGCTGAGGTCTGGTCGCAAGTCAAGGATCTCGGCTGGGGCTTCCTGGAAGCCTACATCACCGTGGCAGAACTGGTGGACCAGGGTGTGATCCCAGGTTTTCCTCTGCCTTACACCGCGCCCGATCTGCTGACGGGTGCAAAACCTGCTCCAGAGAAGATAGAGCAGGCCCTCAGCCATGGGGGCAACAGGACCTTGTTCTTGGCCAGTCTGTTCAAGCCTGATCTGTCAGCGAAGCTGGCTCAGGAGACCGTTTCCTTGCTGGTTAGGCTGGGCGAATGGGGCATCGCCTTTGGAAAGTCTATTCTCGTCAGCAGGGTGGTGCCCAAGGAATGGAAGTTTGCGGCGGGTCGCGCCCTACTTGATCTGGGAGTGCTTAAGCCCGGCGAGCCTGTGCCCATGATCGTCGATGGTAGGGAGACAGAAGTCACGTTCAGCAAGCAGGAACTGGGCCCCGCTTCTCCAGAGGAGAAAGAGGTGCTGGAAGAAGTCCAGAGCCTGCTGAAAAGCGGGAGATGCGAAGAGGCCAGGGATCTCCTGGTGGAAAAGCACCGAGCCGGAGGCCTGTCTCTGGAGGGTTTTCAGCTGTTAGCAAAAGCCCATGGGGCCTTAGGCGAACGGGAGCATGCCCTGGCCATAGTGCGTCTTTTCATAGAGCTGGGCGAAGACGGCAACGCCTGGGCCTATCTTGTGGCTGCGGAGCTCTACCTGTATCTAGGGGAGAGGGAGTTGGCCAGCCAATATCTGACCAGGGTGGCTTACCAAGAGCTGTCCCCAGGTGCCCGGGAGTCCTATGCGCGCCTTAGGGAATACCTGGGTGATGCTGAGAGAAGAGAATAGATCTGCGAGGAGGTAAGGGCATGAAGGTTTCTATCATCGGTGCGGGAAGCATGTTCACCCGCGCTTTGGCTGTGGACATTCTCACCATTGAGGGGCTGGATGGGGGCGTTTTTGCTTTAGTGGACATCGATGCTGGGCGCCTGGAACTGGCCCGCCAGTTGGTGGAAATGGCTGTGGCCAAAACGGGAAAGAACTGGCAGGTGATCGCCTCCACCGATCGCCGGGAGGTAATTGGTGATTCGGACTTTGTGATCAACCAGATCGAAGTGAGCGGCCTGGCGACGGTGCGCCTGGACTACGAGATCCCTTTGAAGTACGGGGTGAAGCAGTGCATCGGCGACACCTTGGGTCCGGGCGGGCTGTTCAAGACCCTCAGGACGCTGCCTCCCTGGTTGGAGATCGTGCGCGATATTGAGGACTTGGCCCCCAACGCCATTATCCTGAATTACACCAACCCCATGTCGGCTGTGGTTTTGGCCACCACCCGCGTTACCGATCTGCCCATCGTGGGCCTGTGCCATTCGGTGCAGGGCAGCAGCAAGCAGCTTGCGGACATGCTGGAGGTGCCCTATGAGGAACTGAAGTGGGAGTGTGCGGGGATCAACCATATGGCGTGGTTCACCACCCTCGAGCATAAGGGCAGGGATATGTATCCCGTGCTCAAGGAGAAGGCCAAGGATCCAGAGTTCCTGGCACGCGATCCGGTGCGCCTCGATGCCATGCTCTACCTTGGTGCTTTTGTAACCGAGTCCAGCGGCCATTTTTCCGAGTACATCCCCTATTACCGTAAACGCCAAGATCTCATCGACAAACACTGCGGGCAGGGGTACAACGGAGAAACGGGCTTCTATGCTAACAACTGGCCCACATGGCGGGCCCGTAACGATCGGGAGATTCAGGCTTTCGTCTCTGGAGAGAAGGAGTTCACCCTGCAGCGCAGCCATGAGTATGCCGCGGTGATCATCGAAGCTGTGTTCAAGAACGAGCCCCGGGTGATCTACGGCAGCGTTAAGAACACGGGCTTAATTGAAAACTTGCCGCAAGATGGCATTGTAGAAGTGGCCTGCCTGATCAACCGCAACGGGATTAACCCCTGCTATTTCGGGCGCCTGCCTGAACATTTGGCTGCGCTGAACCGCAGCAACATGGCCTTCTTTGAGCTGGCGGTGGAAGCGGTGCTCCAGAAAGACCGGGAGATGGCCATGCGTGCCCTGATGGTCGATCCCCTCACGGCAGCTGTGTGCTCTCTGGGAGAGATCAAAGCCATGTTCGATGAGCTCTTCGAGGCGCAGAGGGATTACATTGCTGAACTCAAATAGCTAAGCGCAGTGCACCCCATAGTCCAGACGGAGTGTCTGGTCTGTGGAGGTGCACTTCTTGTTTTGTGGCCCCTATTCGGCCTTTGTTCCCGTTCCATACGGAAGCGTATTATCGATTTGCAAGGTATTGGGGAGATGTGCGAGGGATTGGTTAACAAAAAACTTGATTTCTTGGCAGAATGAGGTATTATAATATTATAACAACTGCGGGGAGTCGACATGGAAAGAATTAGAGAAGATTCACCAGTTACGTTGTATTATCAGCTCATGGAAATCCTGAAGGCCAAAATACTGCGGAATGAATGGAGCCTGGGAGAAAAGCTGCCTTCCGAAGCAGAGCTCTGTGAAGAGTATGGCGTAAGCAGAATCACCGTTAGGCAGGCTCTGGCTGCCTTGGAAAGGGAAGGCTTGATTGTGCGGAAGCAGGGTTTAGGCACCTTCGTGTCCATTCCCAAAATAGAACAGAACTTGGCGAGCTTTTATAGTTTCTCGCAGGAGTTTAAAAAGAGGGGCCTCAAGCCTAGAACAGAAGTTGTAGATTTCTCTGTAGAACGGGCTGATGCCCATCTGCGGCAGATTTTCAACTTGGGAGCGGAATCTGCTGTGTACCGTTTCACCCGCTTGCGTTTGGCTAGTGAAGTGCCCATTGCCATTGAATCCACCTACTTGCCGGTGAGTCTGTTTCCCGGCTTAACGAAAGAAATACTGACAGAGTCGCCTCTTTATGAGGTGATGAACATCCATTACGGGATTACTGCCAACTCGGCGCAAGAAAGCTTTGGCGCAGTGGCGCTGGGGGAAGAAGAAGCATCCATTTTCGGCCTGCCCGTGGGGGCGCCGGCCTTGGATTTGGAGCGGCTCGCCTACAGCGGTGAGCGCTGTGTGGAGTACACCCGGGGAGTTATCCGGGGCGACAAGTTCCGATTCCACGTGAAGTTGGACTAGAGAACAACAAGAAAGGTGATTCCATGCATCTGACCAACAAGGAGATCTTTGCGCAGTACGCTGCTTTACGTACGACCTATGACTACATATTGGAGAACAAGCAGAGGATCACGGCCCTCTTCACGCAGTACCAGCCTAAGAGCCTCACCTTTCTCGGCTGCGGATCCGGGTACTATTTGTGCCAATCGGGCGCTGTTTCCGCCAGGATGCGTCTGGGGATCCCGGCAAACGCAATTCCAGCCGGGGATCTGTGGGTTAACTTCACCCACTACAGCAAGATGCTTCAGGATACCCTGATCATTGCTCCTTCGCGCTCAGGAGGAACCACCGAAGTGGTGGAGGCAGTCAAGAAGCTGAAGGAGCAGGGTCTCCCCGTTTTGGCCATTTCTGCCAAGACCGGCTCCGAACTGGCCGAGCTTGCTGATCTGGTTTTGGAGATCCCTTGGGCCTTCGATGAGAGTGTCTGCCAAACCCGTAATGTGACCAACTTCTACACAGTCAACCTCATGCTGGTGGCGCTGTGGGGCAGTGACGTACACCTGCTCGAGGAGATCAAGCAGGCCATATCCGCTGGAGAGGCCTATATGGAGCAGTACAAGAGTCTGGCCGAGGAGATCGCGGCCAGAGAATGGCAAAAGGCTGTGCTGCTGGCCGATTCTGAACTGGAAGGAATTGGTGCGGAAGCAGCCCTGGCGTTTACCGAGATCGCCCAGATTCCCGGAGCGTACCACCACGTGCTTGACGTGCGCCACGGCCCCATGGTGCTGATCAACCACCAGACCCTGGTGATCATGGCCGTTTCCCCTGAGGAGACCAGGCTGCAGCAGGGGCTGGTTCAGGATCTGCGCCAGCGCGGAGCACTGGTGGTGACCGTCAGCCAGGGCGAAGAGCAAGATCTGGGAGCCCACTACACCGTACACGTTCCCAAGTATCGCAATTTTGCCGTGATGGGCATTCCCTTTATCTTCATTCCTCAGGCTGTGGCTTACTTCAAGGCCGTGGCCCGGGGAGTGAATCCCGATGCACCTGGCGGCCTGGATCCGTGGATAGATCTGAGCAAGGACAGCTAAAAAGGGGCAGCAAGGAGGCCAAAAATGAGCAGCAGTCGCGCTTTACTGGACATAGTCAAAAAGCAAAAAGCAGGTGTTCCCCTAGGCATATGTTCCGTGTGCAGTGCCAACCGGTTTGTACTGGAGTCTGCATTGGAGTTTGGCCTGGCGAAAGGGCTCCCCGTCTTAATCGAAGCAACCAGCAACCAGGTGAATCAATATGGAGGCTACACCGGAATGGAGCCCGAAGACTTCCGCGATCTGGTGTTAGAGCTGGCTGAGAAGGTGGGCTTTCCCACGGACCAGCTGCTCCTGGGAGGTGATCATTTAGGTCCCAATCCTTGGCGGAACGAGCCGGCTGAGGCTGCTCTAGAGAAGGGCTGCGCGATGGTGTTCGCCTATGCTGCTGCGGGTTACACCAAAATCCACTTGGATGCCAGTATGCATCTGGGCGGTGATCCCGGCAAAGGTGAGCGTGCCCTGGATACGGCGGTTGTGG
>ERZ773359.6122-NODE-6122-length-10898-cov-729.306281_pt1 | contig 10898 bp, 9 predicted proteins | sample MGYA00374955_ERZ773359 | MGnify/ENA primary metagenome ERZ773359 (study PRJEB29098, sample SAMN04486028) | biogas fermenter metagenome | study: EMG produced TPA metagenomics assembly of the Biogas fermentation microbial communities from Germany - Plant 4 DNA1...
CATGACATTTTATCAGAATAAATTCAATATGACATTATCACAGAATAACTACAAATTATTAAACAAATGGTTGCATTTTGCAAACAATAGGGATATAATTGATTTAGATGTTTAAACTTAGGTCTGTGGTTGAAAATCGATGCCAGTCGCAGGCGAAACGATCCACGTAAGCCAGCTAGAAGCTGGTGAGCATGGTGCGGCTTAGAAGTAAGTCTGACCTATAGTGGCATATATTGGAGAGTTGTGAGACGTACATGGATATAGCTCCTAGCCGTTCTAAAACTTTTCAGGATGCTACTATAGAGAGAAGTATTAGTGATAGGCTTAAACCTTGAGCGAACCTTCCAGTCAGCGGGTGTGGGGGCAAAGACCAGGTCAGCTAAGTTTGAACATGAAATTTTAAATAGTGAGGAGAATTATATCCATGTACCAAGACAAAACCTTAGTGTGCAAAGATTGCGGCAAAGAATTCCCTTTCACCGCAGGGGAACAAGAATTTTATGCAGAGAAAGGCTTCCAAAACGAGCCCGCTCGCTGCAAAGAATGTCGTGACGCTAGAAAAGCAAACAGAAGAAACGGAAACGGTAGACGGGAACTACATCCTGCAGTATGTGCAGACTGTGGTGCTGAAACACAGGTACCCTTTGTTCCTAGAGATGACAGACCAGTCTATTGCAGTGATTGCTATCAAAATCATAGATAATTGGTCACAAAACCCCGAGTTAGACCTCGGGGTTTTTATTTTTGTGTTTGTAATTTTTTTTGTATTTTTCCAATTGTCGAGTTTTGTCTGATATTTTATACAACTATTGGCTAAGGTAGGTAAAAATTTCAGTTTTCCACAGTCTAAAAAGCTGAATATATAAGTTATACACAAACTTATCCACAATGTCCACAGGTTAAATGTCCACATATCCACAATTGTAGATAAAAGTCCTAGAAAAATATAGTAGTAATTGTCAAAATTTACGTAAAGTTTTTCCATATACGAATATTTACTGTATATTATGTATAAATATTTATAGACTTTTACAAAACCAATAGAAAACGGGAGATATATAGAGATATTTAAGACTCAATAAGAAATACACTTATAAATATACATTGATTATACAGTGGTAACCCATTATAATAGGAGCATGATAAATTATGATTGGCTCTGTAAACTTAAAATGAAAAAATAGTACAATGTTTTATAAAATTACTTTGAATTACTTTAAATTTCGCCGCAAGGATGATAAAAGTTTCCCTTGAGATTGTCAAGGGTAAAAATGAACGCGCTAAAGCGCGCCCTTGACAATCTCAAGGACGAACATTTGAAAAATAGATAGGCGAAATTCAAACAAAATTTATGCTACAAGAAGATACTTTTTCTTCTCTTTAGCAGTTAGATTTAATCCAGCAACTTGAGCTGGTGTTAAACCATTAAGAGATGAATGGGGTCTGACAAAATTATAGAAAAATAAAAACATGCTGATTAAGTTATTCGCTGATTCAAATGAATTAAAACCCTGTTTGGTGTTGTACCAAGCTTTAAACTGATGATGGAAAGATTCTATTAAATTATTAGAAATATCATCTTTAAAGCTTTCAACCCGAATGTGGGTAACCGAATCACCTAATATAGCTTTAACAGGTACTTTATATGCGCTGTAGCGATCACTTACAATAGCCCTGGTAGTACCTAAATCTTTAACCGAATTAAGTAAAGAGAAAGCTTGCACTGAGTTTCTGTAAGGTGATAAATGAAAACCTAACACAAAGCGGGTCTCCGAATCCATAATGAACCAAATGTAATATTTTTTACCGGAGATTTTAACAACAGTTTCATCAGCATGCCATTCATCTGAATTAAAATCTAACATTGGAATAAGCTCCAAAGAAATATTATTGAAAAGAGGAGCAAACTTTTTACACCAATTACTAATTGTAGTATGCGAAACCTTAATATTATAAACAGTCCTAAGGATTAAAGCAATATTTCTGAAAGAGTTTTTGCCAAGATAGAACATGGATAGAGCAGTAATAATTATATGGACGGGATAACGCATCCGCTTAAAATCAACTTTACCAGTAAGTTTAGACATAGAAGCTGGAGGTATGTTAGTTGACTTATAAACAAACATAGAGTGATTACACTTTTTGTCGCAACAGCGATAATTAGAGTAATACTCATAGTCGTGATGAAGAAATGTTGCTTTACCGCAAACGGGACAATGAGGGTATTTGGGTATTTTTTTAGATACTGGTCTATCAGGAGCAAATTGGTGATTGCATTTACGGCAAAGGTATTTTTGATAACCATCTTTATCTTTGCCGTAGCGATAAAAATAATCTTTATTATTGCATTTTGGACACCTTATTGGTACAATTTTTTGCATGAGGACTTCATCCTTTCTGGGAGGTATAGTTTTTTGGGCAAAAACATTGTACCACAAAGGGATGAAGTCCTCAATTTTCATTTAAGTTTACAGAGCGTTATTGTCGTAAAGGAGGAGCGGAAATGAGCAATTTCCTAAAGCAAGAGGAAATCTTCCTTTTTAATGAAGGTACCTTTTATAATTGCTATTTAAAATTTGGGGCCCATAGGATAAGGCTGAATGATACGTGGGGGGTGCACTTTGCCCTATGGGCGCCCAACGCCTCTCAGGTGAGGATAGTTGGTGATTTTAACTCCTGGGAAGGTCATCGTCATATAATGGAATACCGAAAAGGTGGGGTATGGGAACTCTTCATCCCAAATCTGGATGTGGGCGAAATCTACAAATATGAAATTATAACCTCCAAGGGAGATAATGTTCTTAAGGCGGACCCTTTCGCCTTTTATTCGGAACTACGTCCCAACACCGCATCCATAGTATACTCCTTGGATGGCTATCAATGGGGGGACAGCCAATGGATGGCCAAAAGGGAAGAGTTGTCGGCCAAAGATTGTCCCCTTAACATCTACGAGGTACACCTTGGATCATGGAAGCGAAAGGACGATAATAGCCTATACAGCTATAGGGAGCTGGCGGACTTGCTGATACCCTATGTAAAGGATATGGGGTTTACTCATATAGAGATCCTGCCTCTGATGGAACATCCCTTTGACGGTTCCTGGGGCTATCAGCTTACGGGATATTACTCTGCCACCAGCAGATATGGTACTCCCCATGACCTCATGTATTTTATCGATTGCTGCCACAGGGAGGGTCTGGGTGTAATACTGGATTGGGTACCGGGGCACTTTTGCAGGGATGCCCATGGCTTGGGAGTATTTGACGGCTTTCCCCTCTTTGAGGGTGGGGACCATCAGGAATGGGGGACCTATGAATTCGATTTCTCCCGTACTGAAGTCTGGAGTTTTCTTATAGGAAGTGCGGTATTTTGGCTGGACAAATTTCATGTGGACGGACTGAGGGTGGACGGGGTTACCAGCATGCTGTACCTGGATTACGGTAAGGGTGATAGTCCATGGAAACCCAATATCCATGGGGGCAGGGAGAATTTAGAGGCCATAGAATTTCTTCAAACTCTTAATGATATTGTACACAAACTCTATCCGGGGGCCTTGATGATAGCTGAAGAATCCACGGACTGGCCATCGGTTACAAAGCCGCCGGAAGATGGGGGCCTGGGATTTGACTATAAGTGGAATATGGGTTGGATGAACGACACCCTGGACTATATGAAAACGGATTTTAGCCATAGACGGGACCAACATAACAAGTTGACCTTCTCCCTCCTTTATGCCTTTTCCGAAAACTTTATATTGCCCTTCTCCCATGATGAAGTAGTCCACGGGAAAAAATCCCTGATTGGCAGAATGCCAGGGGATTATTGGCGCCAGTTTGCGGGGCTTAGGGCCTTGCGCGTGTATCAGATGTGCCATCCGGGTAAGAAGTTGCTCTTTATGGGAAGCGAATTTGGTCAGTTTATAGAGTGGAGATATTATGAGGAACTGGAATGGTTTCTACTTGAATACGATACCCATAGAGGATATAAGAATTTTGTAAGGGATCTGAATATATTATACCTTAAAGAGCCAAGTCTTTGGGAAAACGATACCGATTGGGACGGGTTTCAATGGATAGACGTCAATAATGCGGACCAGAGCGTCATCGTATTCCTTCGAAAGAGTAGGGATGGGGATTTCATTCTGACAATCCTGAACTTCAAACCGGACTTTTATCCAGAGTATAGGGTGGGAGTGCCAGAACAGGGATTGTATGAAGAAATATTCAATTCCGACAGTAAATGCTATGGCGGGTCAGGCCAGGTAAATAACGGGCTTATCGAGGCAGAGACTATACCATATCATGGTCAGGCCTATTCCATCCATATTAAGGTTCCGCCCTTGGGAGGAGTACTTATAAAATTATCTAAGAAATATGTTGTAATGGAGGCAGAACATGTTAAGGAACAAGGAAAGCTTTATAAAGGCCTACAGGATGAAGTTTGCAGAAACTCAGGGAAAGAGTCTTGAAGAAGGTAGTTCCTGGGAAAAATATCAGGCCCTGGTTTCCCTCATTAACAGCTATATTGCTCCAAAATGGGTAGATAGCAATAAGCGCTATTATGAGAACCGGGAAAAGCAGGTCTACTATTTCTCTATGGAGTTTTTAATAGGAAAGCTCCTGCCCCACTATCTATCCAACTTAGGTATAAGGGACATGGTACGGGATGGGCTACAGGATTTGGGCATCGATCTTGAAGAACTGGTGGAAGCAGAAAGGGATGCAGGTCTGGGCAACGGCGGGCTCGGCAGATTAGCTGCCTGTTTTTTAGATTCCATGGCCTCTCTGGGTATCCCGGGGCATGGTAATGGAATCAGATATAAATACGGTCTTTTTAAACAAAAGATAGTCAACGGGTTTCAAGCCGAGGTGCCTGATAACTGGCTTGACAACGGCTATCCCTGGGAGATAAGAAAGCCGGAGGAGGCGGTAATAGTAAAATTCAAGGGTAATGTACGGGTTGACAACTCGGAGGGGAGACTAACCTTCCACCATGAAAACTACGAGCCGGTACTGGCCGTACCCTATGACATCCCCATAGTTGGGTATAAGAACGGGGACTGCATAAACAATTTAAGGCTCTGGAGTGCAGAGCCCATGGCAGACGAATTTGATATAGCCAGCTTTAACCGGGGCGAATATAGGCAGGCCGTGGGGTATATGACGGAAATTGAGGCCATATCCTATATCCTCTATCCTGACGATAGCACCCATGCAGGGCGAGAGTTGAGGCTAAAACAGGAATACTTCTTTGTCGCGGCGGGACTGGGATCCATAGTTCGGAGTTACAAGGAAAAGGTGGGCTCCCTAATGGGCTTCTCTAAAAAAGTAGCCATTCACATTAACGATACCCATCCGGCTCTTTGTATACCCGAGCTCATCCGTATCCTCATAGACGAGGAGGGTATGGGTTGGGATGAGGCGTACAATATAGCGGTAGAAACCATTTCCTACACCAATCACACCATCATGCCGGAGGCCTTGGAAAAATGGCCTGTAGATATATTCAAGTACCTATTGCCAAGGATATATATGATAGTGGAAGAGATTGACAGACGATATAGGATAGAGATGGCAAGAAGGTACCCCGATTCCATGAAAATGATACATGATACAGCGATAATAAGGGACGATCAGATTTGGATGGCAAATCTGGCAGTTATAGGCAGTCATTCGGTAAATGGGGTATCAAAGCTTCATTCACATATCTTAAAAACTCACCTACTCAAGGATTATCACAGGATTTATCCTAAAAAGATCAATAACAAGACCAATGGGATCAGTCATCGACGTTTCCTGCTTGAAGCCAACCCGAGCCTGTCAAAACTCATAACGGAGACCATCGGAGATGATTGGATTCATGACCCCCAGAAACTAGAAAAATTGATTGAGTTTAAGGAGGACAGGGTATTTATAGATAGACTTGCCAAATCCAAATCTGAGAATAAGGCTATTCTGGCCAACATAATTCAGGATAAGATGGGTATCGGCATTGACCCCACTTCCGTCTTTGACATACAGGTAAAGAGGATTCATGCATATAAGAGACAGCTTCTTAATATATTTAGGATTATGGACATCTACAACCAGCTTAAGGTTATGCCAAATCTACCATACAGACCACATACTTTCATCTTTGCAGGAAAGGCGGCACCGGGCTACCACTATGCCAAGACCATAATAAAGCTTATAAACGCCGTGGCCAATAAGATAAACAACGACCCGGACACCAGGGATATCATAAAGGTGGTATTTTTAGAGAACTTCAATGTTACCCTGGCTGAGAGGATTTATCCCGCTGCCGATATAAGCCAACAGATATCTACCGCCAGTAGGGAAGCATCTGGGACAGGTAATATGAAGTTCATGATGAACGGTGCTCTGACCTTGGGGACCCATGATGGGGCAAATGTTGAAATCAGGGAGGTAGTAGGGGATGACAGCATATTTATGTTTGGATTAAGAGCTCATGAGGTGATGGATCTTTACCAGAGAAGGAGCTACGACCCATGGAATGAGTATCATAGTTGCTACAAGATAAAGAAGGTAGTGGATCAATTGATCAATGGCTTCTTTACGGAAGATGAGGGTGACTTCAGGGATATCTATCACTCACTTTTGGGTGGAAATGACGAATTTTTTGTCCTTAAGGATTTTTGCTCCTATATGGAAGTCTGGTATGAACTCAATATGTTGTATGGAGATCCTGTTAAATGGCATTCCATAGCTCTTACCAATATCGCAAAGTCAGGTATATTTTCCAGCGACAGAACAATTAAAGAATATGCCAGGGATATCTGGAATGTTTCCATAGTGGATAGGGATTAACTCCTATAGGAATAATTGAGGGGATTTATGGCTTGGCAGCTTTTAATAACAATATGGAGGTAGGGTGATAGGGTGAAAAAGAAGAGCATTATTGCCATGTTACTGGCCGGGGGTCAGGGATCAAGGCTGGGAGGCCTGACCAGAAAAATCGCTAAGCCGGCGGTTTCCTTTGGAGGCAAATATCGGATTATAGACTTTACCTTGAGCAACTGTGTCAATTCCGGTATTGATACGGTTGGGATCCTTACTCAATACAAACCGATGTTGCTTAACTCCTATATAGGGATTGGAACCGCATGGGATCTGGATTTTCCCCAAGGAGGAGTCCATGTTCTTCCCCCTTACATGGAAGAAGATGGAGGCAACTGGTATAAGGGCACTGCCAATGCTATATACCACAATATAGATTTTATAGACAGCTATGATCCCGAATATGTATTAATTCTTTCAGGAGATCACATCTACAAGATGGACTATTCAAAGATGCTGAGATTTCACAGAGAAAAGGAATCCGAGCTTACCATAGCAGTTATTGAAGTCCCTTGGGAAGAGGCTTCTCGCTTTGGAATCATCACCACCGATGAAAACGACAGGGTGATAAAATTCAGTGAAAAACCCAAGAATCCGGACAGCAACCTGGCATCTATGGGGATATATATCTTCAATTGGCCGGTATTGAGGGAAGCCCTGATAGAGGATGATGAAAACAGCCAATCTCATAACGATTTTGGCAAGAATGTAATACCCATGCTATATAACCAGGGTAAGAGCATCTTTGCTTATAAATTTCGAGGATATTGGAAGGATGTAGGCACCATTGAGAGCTATTACGAGGCCAATATGGATCTACTGAAGGAAAGTCCGGGACTTGATATCTATGATAGGGATTTTAGGGTATTCTCCAATCTAAATGTTTTGGCCCCCCAATATATAGGGCCCAAGGCCAAGGTCATCAACAGCCTTGTAAGCAACGATTGTACCGTATTGGGGGAGGTAAAAAACTCCATACTGGCTCCCGGGGTATTTATAGGTGAGGATGCTGTAGTAAAGGATTCTATAATATTGCCCGGGGCAATAATAAGCAAAAAAGCCTTTGTAACCAAGTCCATAATAGGCGAGAACTACCGGGTCTTGCCGGGCAGTATAGTAGGTGATAGAGGTTATCGCAGGGATCTGCCGTCGCAGATTACCCTGCTGACGGACACCTTTTGATTCGTTACCTGAATCACTTGTATGGAAGGTATCGCTGCATTATCAAGATAGGGGGGAGAAGCGTGAAAAATGTAACGGGAATTATTTTCAGCACCTGTTATGATGATATCTTGATGAGCCTTACCAAGGAAAGACCCATTTCCACGGTGCCCTTCGGAGGAAGGTACCGGCTCATAGATTTTGCTCTGTCCAATATGGTTAATACCGGCATACGCACCGTCGGGATAGTGACTCCACAGAATTACAGGTCCCTTTTAGATCATATTCGATCCGGGAAGGACTGGTTTTTAGACCGAAAGAGCGGCGGGTTATTTATACTTCCCAGCGGTAACAATACTGAAGAGAGTTCAGGCTCAAACTCTCTGCTAAGGGATATGTTGAACAATCTGGATTTTTTAAGAAAGTCCAGAGACGAGTATATAGTAATCAGTTCCTGTAACATTGTAATGAATACAAATTATCGGGAAGCCCTGAATTTTCACATAAGTAACGACAATGACATAACCCTTATATACAAGGAAGAGCGGCTCAAGGAAAATGATAGGGAAGATGTATTGCTCATAGAGCAGGCGGAGGATAGAAGGGTAACGGCTGTTTTATGCAACGAAAAGGAAAGCCTATATAGAGCGGGCAAGGTTCTATTGGATATAGCCATAATAAACAGGGAACTTCTAATCGAAATTCTTAAAGATTATGATGGGCAGGAGAAACCCAATTTCTTTGAACTCCTGGGTCAGTTGGTGGATGAACTGAGGATTTATGCCCTGGAATTCAGAGGCTATACAGGCAGGATTCTTTCGATAAACAGCTACTTCCAACATAGTATGGACCTTTTAAATCCCAGGGTTCGGACCGAGCTATTTATGAAAAGGGATAAGATACACACCAAGATCACTGATAATCCACCTACCAAATATGGAGAAAATGCACTGGTTGCCAATTCCCTGGTGGGAAGCGGCTGTAAGATAGATGGGCATGTGAAAAACAGCATCCTGTTCAGGGAAGCCGAAATTGGTAAAGGTTCCGTGGTTAATAACAGTATTATCATGCAAAAGAACATAATTGGAGAAAGTGTCCTGCTGGAAAATGTCATCCTGGATAAATTCGTTACCATTAAAGACGGTACGATATTAAGGGGGGAGAAGGATAACCCCTTAACAATTGATAAAGGGGCCATTATCGGGCCGGAGGAGGTATCCCATGAAAAGTATAATCTTCGCAGTGGGTGAAGCAGCACCCTTCGCGAAAACAGGTGGCCTGGGCGATGTGGCAGGTTCTTTGCCTGGGGCAATAAAGGAGCTGGACGGGGATGTACGCGTAATAATGCCCAAATACGGGAGCATACCCCAAGGATTTATGGAGGGGTACAGACACATTGCGGATTTTCGCGTTGAGGTCAGTTGGAGATCTCAATTCTGTGCCTTGGGTGAGGTTGAGCATCAGGGGATTCATTATTATTTTATTGACAACGAGTATTATTTTAAGAGGGATTGTCTTTATGGATATGACGATGATGCGGAGAGGTTTGCCTTCTTTAACAGGGCGGTTTTGGAGAGCCTGCCTAGAATTGAGGGGTTTAAGCCGGATATAGTCCATTGTCATGATTGGCATACTGCCCTGATTCCCATGATGATAAGGGAGCACTATGGAGATGACCCCTACTATAGCGGTATAAGGACGGTACTTACCATACATAATCTCAGGCATCAGGGGATATTTCCCTTGTATATCCTGGGGGACATATTGGGTATAGCCGAAGGGGGCAGGATTGCAAACAATTTGGAATTTGACGGTGCGGTTAACTACTTAAAGGGGGGATTAGTTTATTCGGACAGCATCACCACCGTTAGTCCCACCTATGCCTTGGAGATCCTCACTCCCTATTATGGGGAAGGTCTTGACGGTATCTTAAGGATGCAAAGGGATAAGTTAAGGGGAATACTAAACGGCATAGACTATAAGATTTATAATCCCCTGAAGGATCCTGATATATTTGTCAGGTACCGCAGTTCTCTCAGTAAAAAGGCAGATAACAAGGTAGCCCTCCAATCCCTTGTTGGATTACCGGAGGACAGGGATGTGCCCCTTCTTGGTCTTGTGACCAGACTGGACAGTCAAAAGGGCCTGGATCTGCTCAACTATATAATGGACGAGCTCATGGGTGAGGACCTGCAGATGGTGGTCCTAGGTACCGGGGACAGGACCTATGAGGATGCCTTTTACTATTTCGCGTCCAAGTATCCTTCCAAGCTTGCGGTCAAGATAATGTTTGACAGTTCTTTGGCCCGTAAGATCTATGCATCAGCGGATATGCTCCTTATGCCTTCTCAATTTGAACCCTGTGGCCTGGCACAGATGATAGCCATGCGCTATAGTACCGTGCCCATAGTCAGGGAGACCGGAGGGCTCAAGGATACCGTTATTCCATATAATGAGGTGACCGGGGAGGGAAACGGTTTTAGTTTCGCCAACTATAATGCCCATGAGCTACTCTTTACCATACAAAGGGCCTTAAGGATATACAGAGAGGATAAGTCAGCATGGAAGAGGATAACAGAGAGTGGGAGGAAAATGGATTTTAGCTGGGATGCTTCTGCCCGCCATTACATGGAGCTCTATAAGGAGTTGGCCGAGTAGATGGACAAGTTAAAGGTTTACCACAATTCTCATCAGGATGAGTACAGAAGTCCCTTTGGGGCGGTACCCTGCGAGGAGACCCTTAGGCTTAGGCTCAAATTGGAATTGAATAAGGAGGAAAGCAATACTGAAGTAAAATGCTATCTGCGACTTTGGGAAAATAACAGTGTCAATAGTCAGTGAAAATGTCACCTAAAAAAGTATAATTTTATTCTATGAAAA
>ERZ773359.6123-NODE-6123-length-10897-cov-35.129127_pt1 | contig 10897 bp, 11 predicted proteins | sample MGYA00374955_ERZ773359 | MGnify/ENA primary metagenome ERZ773359 (study PRJEB29098, sample SAMN04486028) | biogas fermenter metagenome | study: EMG produced TPA metagenomics assembly of the Biogas fermentation microbial communities from Germany - Plant 4 DNA1...
ATTTAAGTTGGAAATGGAGTATGATAATGTAGATAAATATATTAAGGATTGTATTTATGAACTCAGACGTTATCAGTTGGAAAAGCGAGGGAATTATTTGAAGGAGCAAATTTCAAAGATGGAACGTGAAGGAGATAGTGGAACAGCCCAATATTGGAAATTAGTTGAAGAATTAAATACCATCAATCGAATGAATAAGCTTGGCGGTATGGGAAAGGAGGAAGTTTTGTGAAAAAAGAAGAAAAAGCCTTACAACGTGTTAAGGAATTGATAGAGAGAGGTAAATCCAAAGGGGTTTTAACATATAAAGAAATAATGGACATGCTTGAAGAAATAGATCTGGAAGCCGAGCAAATAGAAAAAATTTATGATACATTGGAAACCCTTGGAATAGATGTAGTGGAAGAGGAAGATGAAGTGAAAGACGAAGAAGAGGTGGATGATGAGGATGACGCCAGCTTACTAGAAGGAGTAAGTATTGATGACCCTGTAAGAATGTATTTAAAGGAAATTGGTAAGGTTCCCCTACTTACTGCAGAAGAAGAGGTGGAATTGGCAAAGAGAATGGAACAGGGTGATGAGGAAGCTAAACGTAAATTAGCAGAAGCCAACTTACGTTTGGTTGTTAGTATTGCCAAGAGATATGTAGGTAGAGGAATGCTCTTTTTAGACTTGATTCAAGAAGGGAATCTTGGGCTTATAAAGGCAGTAGAAAAATTTGACTATACAAAAGGTTATAAGTTTAGCACCTATGCAACCTGGTGGATTAGGCAGGCTATTACTAGGGCTATCGCTGACCAGGCAAGAACTATTCGTATACCGGTCCATATGGTAGAAACCATCAATAAATTGATTCGAGTATCTAGACAGCTGCTTCAGGAATATGGGAGAGAGCCAACACCTGAGGAAATCGCAAAAGAGATGGATATTTCTGAAGAAAAGGTAAGAGATATCTTAAAGATAGCTCAAGAACCAGTATCATTGGAAACTCCCATAGGAGAGGAAGAGGATAGTCACCTAGGGGACTTCATTCCCGATGATGATGCCCCGGCTCCTGCCGAAGCTGCAGCTTTTACTCTCTTGAAGGAGCAGCTTATGGATGTGTTAGATACATTGACACCTAGAGAGGAAAAAGTATTAAGACTAAGATTTGGTTTAGATGATGGAAGAGCTAGAACCTTAGAGGAAGTTGGAAAAGAATTTAATGTAACCAGGGAAAGAATACGCCAGATCGAAGCTAAAGCCTTAAGAAAATTAAGACACCCCAGCAGAAGTAAGAAACTGAAGGACTTCCTAGATTAGATAAAGGCACCAATTAAGGTGCTTTTTTGTATGATTTATCTTTACTATATAAAATATAGGAGTGAATGAGCTTGCTAAGCCCTAGATTAAAAGCATTGGCAATGGAGGTACCTGTAGGAGCAAGATTAGCTGACATAGGTACTGACCACGGCTTGGTTCCCGTATATTTAGCTAAAAATCATATAGTAACTAAGGTTATTGCAACTGACATCAGCGAAGGTTCCTTACAAAAGGCTAGAGAGTTGATAAAAGCTGAAAGATTGGATGATATAATAGAGACTAGGCTTGGACCGGGGCTTGAAGTCATAGAACCAGGAGAAGTGGATACCATCATAATAGCAGGAATGGGTGGACAGTTGATGACCCAAATATTATGTGAGAGTATGGATGTTATAAAGGCTTGTACTAAGTTAATACTTCAACCCATGAATGCACAACAACAGATTAGGCGGTGGTTGGTAGATCAGGGGTATAAAATTTATCGTGAGTGTTTGGTCAAAGATGGTAAATATATATATGAAATTATAGTGGCTAAAGAAGGGTTTCAGCAAAAAGTAGATGACATTCAATATGAAATTGGTTTTAGGCTTAATGAAGATCCTTTGTTTAAGGAGTTTATTGGCCTAAAAATATCAAAAACCGAGGCTATAATAAGGGAACTACAAAAACAAAACACAGAAAACGCCAGAAAGAGAAAAGAGCACTTGTTGGAAAAGCTTAATAAGTACAAGGAGGCATATAGATGTTTTGTACAGTAGGAAGATTAGCCCAAATTATGAATGATTTTGCTCCTGAAGAATGGGCTGAACCATGGGATAATGTAGGTCTTTTATTAGGAAATAGGGATTCAAATGTACAACGTTTAATGGTTACATTAGATGTAACGCCTGATGTGGTGCAAGAGGCTATAGAAAAAGAAGTGGATATGATAATATCCCATCATCCATTAATTTTTAATCCCATGAAGCGAATAGTTTATGACAATGTTGAAGGCAGGTTAATAATGGAGCTTATATCTAATAATATAGCTTTATACTGCGCTCATACCAATCTGGATATGACTATTGGCGGTGTAGATGATTCTTTAGCTAAAGCTCTTAAATTAAGGGATGTAAGAAAGTTAGGTCAAGAAGATATACTACAGTCAAAACCAGGCTTTGGCCGGTGGGGTAAACTAGAAGCTTCCATGAGATTGATAGATTTCGCTCATTATGTATCAGAAGTATTAAATAGTCCCAGAATTGAAATTGTTGGCATGAAAAAAGGTAAAGAGAATAAGTTAATTAAAACTGTTGCCCTTTGTGCAGGCTCAGGTTCTAGTTTTATGGAACAAGCTCAGAGAATAGGAGCAGATATATTTATAACTGGCGAAATAAAATATCATGATGCTCTAATGGCTGACTGGTTGGATATAGATATTATGGCAGTAGGGCATTTTTATAGTGAAATACCTGTATTGAAGGAATTAATTAAACATTTACAAAAAGCTGTGGATAGTTTACAATATAAGGTAGAGATATATGAATCTGAAGCTCAAGAAAGCCCCTATACTCCAATTGTCATAGGCTAGAATAAGCTTAAAGGTAAAGGAAAGGAGGAATAGATGTGGAACAGATGGGACAGTTAGATTATTTATGGGAATATCAAAAACTAGACTTAAAGATGGATGAGCTAGAAAACAAAATAAAGAATTGTTCTGCTAGAAAAGAATTATATAAATCTATAAAATATTTAAAAGATCAGCAAGAAAGTCTTATAAAGCTAAACGAAAATGTAGATAAGAAGAACCACATATATAATAGAATATATAATGATTTTCAAAAAATAAGTAAGAATTTAAAAGAAGAGGAAAAAATTCTCAATAGTGGTAACATAAAAACCTTTAAACAATTAGACCAGATAGAAAAGAAACTATGGGATATACAAAAAAAGTTAGAACAAAAGAAGGAAGAATTAACTGATCTTTTAAAGGAAATGGATTCCCTTAACAAAAACCTGCAAGAAGTTACCCAAAGACTTAGAAGGGGAAAAAAAGAATATGATAAGTACAAAAAGGAATATGATCTAGTAATGAAAGACGTAGATTCAGAATATGATGAGATAAAAGCACAGAGAGATTCTATTGAGGAAAAACTAGACGATTCCTTGCTAAAAAAATACAATGCAATCAAAGGAAATCATAGATTGGTTATTGCAGAAATCCAACAGGATCGTTGTGGGGGCTGCAACATGGTTCTTGCATCTTTAGTTGTGCAAAATGTTAGAGATAAAGCAGGGATTATAGAGTGTGAGAATTGTGGAAGAATATTGTACCTTGGACCAAGTACATCAGCAAGTTAGATGGACTGCTATATTAGAAAAGGAAAGATTTACTTTTGACATTTGCAAGCTAAAATGTTACTATAATGGTTCAGAAAACAGCATATTATGAGTAAGCTAGATGATCGCATCTATATTTATAGATGAGGAAAGTCCGAGCTCCGTAGGGCAGGGTGCTGGGTAACACCCAGTGGAGGCGACTCCAAGGAAAGTGCAACAGAAAGATACCGCCTCGCACTCAATGTAAATTTTTAATCTTTGCATTTAAAATTTACATTGGGTACGGGGTAAGGGTGGAAAGGTGAGGTAAGAGCTCACCAGCATCTAGGCGACTAGATTGGCTATGTAAACCCCATCTGGAGCAAGACCGAATAAGGGACATTATGTGGTGGCCCGCCATGTCCCGGGTAAAGGTCGCTTGAGTCTGCCGGCAACGGTAGACCTAGACAGATGATCATCCACGACAGAACTCGGCTTATTGCTTACTCATAATATGATAAGAACACCGGCTTCTGTCGGTGTTTTTTGAATTATTGTGGCTATAATGGTATTGCATGATTCATCTAATCAAGGTAAAATATTGTTAATTTGAATTATATATAATTTTTATTCTTTTTTTAGGAGGTAAATCATGAATCCGATAAAAATCATTACAGATAGTACAGCAGATATACCTATGGAACTGCGGGAGCAATATGATATACCCTTTATCCCTTTATATGTTACAATAGGAGAGCAAACCTATAAGGATCAGGTAGATATAGACACCGCACAATTATATAAATTAGTAGAAGAAACTAATGAACTGCCCAAGACAGCAGCTCCATCTGTCCAGGATATGATTAACAATTTTACACCTTGGATAGATAAAGGTTACGATATTTTATTTTTTGGTATATCATCAAAATTGTCTGCCACTATTCAATCAGCTAATTTGGCTGCTCAGGAATTTGACCATGGTAGGGTAAGAGTTATTGATTCAGGAAACCTATGTATGGGTATAGGTTTAATGGCAATAAAGGCTGCACAATGGGCATCACAGGGCTTTAGTGCAGAGGAGATTTACCATAAGATAGAAACTCTAAAATCTAAGGTAAGAACTAGTTTTGTCATTGATACTCTTAAATTTTTACATATGGGTGGAAGGTGTTCATCCATTGAACTCATAGCAGGTAGCGTATTAAAGATAAGACCGCAAATATTGGTTAAAGATGGAGGACTAATAGTTCAGGATAAGTTCAGAGGAAAGAAAGAAAAAGTACTAAACAATTTTTATCAAAAATTTGTTAGTGAAAACAATAAAATAAACAGTGATAGTATAGTCATAGCCCATTCCTCTGATTTAGCTTCTGCGGAGTTTTTGAAAAATAAAGCTATTAGTGATTTAAAACCAGAAAACATTTATTTGGTGGAAGCAGGTACAGTTATTTCTAGTCATTGTGGACCGGGTACAGTGGGAATAATTTATATTGAGAAAGATGAGTAAAGAAATATTCTTAGATATTCCTTTTATCCCCAAAAAGCCTATTAGCCTGGCATTAGTCGATAGTAGATATAAGGCCAGGCTAAAAAGCTTTTTTATAAAAAACAAAATTTTGCCGATTTTTGTGGAAAAATGCACTGAACTCTATCCTGCCATATCTTGCCATCCAGATATACAATGTCATCCATTGGGAGGTAATAGGATAGTAATTGCTCCTAATGCCAGTCAGTCACTGAAAAACCAATTAATACAACATAATTTTGAAATCATAGTGGGGAATACTAGACTTGAAAGCAACTATCCAAATAATATTGCATATAATGTAGCAAGAATTGGAAGGTATGCTTTTCACAATAAAAAATTTACTGATCCAATTTTGAAGGAAGAGTTACAAGCACAAGGTGTAGAACTTATCCATGTAAAACAGGGATATGCAAAATGTTCAGTAGCTGTTGTTGACCAATATTCCATTATAACATCGGATAAAGGAATCGCCAAAGTTGCTACGGAAATAGGTATTAAAGTATTGCTTATAAATCCTGGGTTTATAGAGCTTCCTGGATTAAACTATGGATTTATAGGCGGTGCAACAGGTTTGGTAAGTCAAAACAAACTTGCATTTGCAGGAAACTGGAAGGACCATAAGGACTACAAAAAAATCGAGATTTTTCTAAAAGAAAGGAATAAAACCCCTGTTGCTGCTGATATGAATCCTCTTGTGGACGTTGGGAGTATAATTCCTCTAAAACAATATGAATAATATGCTAATGTAGCAGAAGTTAAAATGACTGAACTGGGATGGAAGGGAGTGGTGGAATGCAGTTATTTTCCATCGGGATAGATGACAAAGACCTAGACCTAAAGGATTTGATTTATAAGAAATCTACCGTCTGCTGGATGGAAGGTTTAAATATAGAGGAAAATAGAATAGGCAATTTGATATTTTTAAACTATAGAATTGGTCATACTTGTTCTCCAAGCAAAGTAGCTAAGTTAAAAGAAAGAATAAAAATGATAATTGCTGACATGCTGGCTACCATTATTTTAGAGGATTTGCAATCTAGCCTGGTACAAAAGATAATCCAGGAAGAATATTTTTATTTTGATAAAGAGGATCAGGACAGGATCCTTCGTGATGCATTGGCCATTATGTGGGGAGGAAAGAATCCCATTGTGGATTCTGAAACTATTAGGGAGCAATGGCAATTTAGAGTTTGGGACAGGTTAATGGATCATCTAAGCACTAATGATGAATTGATTTTTGAAGGCTTTATTAGATTTCGTTTAAAAGATTTTATGAGTGAATTAGAAAGTGCAGTAGATCGTGCAGTTGATGAACTATTGATTGAAAATGAATACAATGAGTTTATAAAACTTCTTCAATATTTTGTAGAAATACAGGATCCAAAAGTGGATGAAGTTCATGTAGTTTTACAAGACGACACAAGATATGTACTACTAGACTCCAACTTAAGGGTAATTCATAACGAAATGTTGGAGCAACTGGCTCGAGAGATATCGGACAAGGAAATAAGTCATGATGATTTGTTGATTAGTTCCTTGATTACTATTGCTCCATGTAAGATAACTATTCATGAGTATGACAAGATAAAAAATGTGGAATTATTAAATACTATAAATAATGTATTTAGTGGTAAAGTAATAATGAGCGAGGAAAGAATAACACCAAAAAAATAGGAGAGATGCCAAAAAAAAGATGCACGGAAAAAAGTGCATCTTTTTTTAACTTTATTTTTAACTAGAATAGATGTACAATTATTACTATGAATTAAAAAATTTAATGGCTATTAAGCAACAAGCTTTCTTAGGAAAATTAGAGTAAGTCATTCACTTATCAATAGCCATAATGAGTATAGAATAGACTAGTACCAGGAAGTCAATTTGACGATTTTTTAAGATCTGACAATGAGATGATATAATTTATCGAATTCAATTTATGTTTGACGGAATAGGGAGGCAGAAAGGTGTTTTGGGAAATAATAATTATGGCTCTAGTAGGAGCAGGTATAGGTTGGTTTACTAATTATTTAGCTGTAAAACTAATATTTAGACCACTTAATCCTATTAGAATACCTATACTAGGAGTTGAGATTCAGGGACTAGTGCCTAAACGTAGAAATGAAATAGCTGCTAGTATTGGGAAAACTGTTGAAGAGCAGCTTATATCTATAGAAGAGTTGTCAAAACATTTAAATACTGAAAAGAATCGTGGGGTTATTATAAAAAATATACGTGTTGGGATTTTAAGAGTTGTAAATGAAAAGCTACCTTCTTTTATCCCTTCGGGAATAAAAAATACAATCTTAAATTATATAGGAGATGTGATTGACAAGGAATCAAAAGCTTTCATAGCTAATAATATGGACAAGCTTATCAAAGATGCAGTTGAGACCATAGATATTAGCCAATTAGTGGAACAAAAGATTAATGATTTCGATCTAATTGAGCTGGAAAGCATTATACTGTCCCTCTCTAAAAGGGAACTTAAATATATTGAACTTCTAGGAGGGGTATTAGGATTGTTAATTGGATTATTCCAAGGAATTTTTATGAAATTTATCACTTAATTTATTGACAACTAGCAGCAGGATGGTTATAATATCATGAAGAATAAGAATATTAATGCTATGAAGGAGACCAGTAGATCGAGAACCGGTGCAAAGAGAGAGAAAACCCTAGGCTGAAAGTTTTCTCCAACAGGCTCGATTGAATACCAGCTCTGGAGTATGTGGTTTGTCCCGTTATAGACTATAAAGTTGGGTTTAGGTCATATCACCTAAATCAACAAGGGTGGAACCGCGGGTAATCCTCGTCCTTTGATGGATGGGGATTTTTTGAATTTGTTTTCTATTGCTTTCTATACGATGTACAGCTCGGGAAAATTAAGCAAATGTATTTATCATAAAATAAAAATATGAATATAGGAGGAGAAGGAAAATGATCAATATTACCTTGAAAGATGGATCATCAAAGGAATACCCAAAGGGTATCACCGTAAATGAAGTAGCGCAGGATATTAGCAAGGGTCTTGCTAGAGTTGCTGTAGCTGCCCAGGTAGATGATAAAACTGTAGATTTAATGCATCCTCTAAATGATGATTGTCTGGTTAATATATTAACCTTCGATGATAAAGAAGGTAAAAAAGCATTTTGGCATACTAGTGCCCATATAATGGCCCAAGCTGTTAAAAGACTTTTCCCAGACGTAAAGCTAGCTATTGGACCTGCCATAGAGAATGGGTTCTATTATGACTTTGATACTGATAAGCCCTTTACTCCTGAAGACCTAGAGGCTATTGAAGCTGAAATGAAAAATATTGTTAAAGAAAATTTGAAACTTGAGAGATTTGAGCTACCAAGACAAGAGGCCATTGAGTTTATGGCGGACAAAAAAGAAACTTACAAAGTGGAGCTTATTGAAGAATTACCTCAAGATTCGGAAATATCATTTTACAAACAAGGAGAATTTGTGGATTTGTGTGCTGGACCTCATCTTCCCAATACGGGTAGGGTAAAGGCTTTTAAGCTTCTAAGCCTGGCTGGTGCTTATTGGAGGGGAGATGAGAAGAACAAGATGCTTCAACGTATATATGGAATTTCATTTCCTAAGAAGAGCCAGCTAGATGAATATTTAGAACGTCTGGAAGAGGCCAAGAAAAGAGATCATAGAAAATTAGGAAAAGAACTGGACCTTTTTAGCATTCATGAAGAAGGACCAGGATTCCCATTCTTCCATCCCAAGGGCATGGTTTTGCGAAATATTTTGGAAGATTTTTGGCGCAAAGAGCATATTAAGAGGGGTTATGAAGAGGTAAAAACTCCTATTATTCTTAACCAAGAACTATGGAAACGATCTGGGCATTGGGATCATTATAAGGAAAATATGTATTTTACTGAAATAGACGAAAATGATTATGCTGTAAAACCCATGAACTGTCCAGGCAGCATGATTGTATATAAGAGAAAGATGCATAGTTATAGAGACCTACCTATAAGGATGGCTGAGTTGGGATTGGTACACAGGCATGAACTTTCTGGAGTTCTTCATGGTCTAATGAGGGTACGCTGCTTTACTCAGGATGATGCTCATATCTTTATGTTGCCAGAGCAGGTAAAGGATGAAATTGTTGGGGTAATTGATTTAGTAGATTACATTTACAAGCAATTTGGATTTAACTATCATGTAGAACTCTCCACTAGGCCCGAAAATGCTATGGGCTCTCAAGAGGATTGGGATATGGCCACTAGTGCCCTTAAGGACGCTCTGGAAGAAAAGAATATGGAATATGTTATAAATGAGGGAGATGGGGCATTTTACGGTCCAAAGATTGACTTCCACCTTGAAGACAGCATAGGCAGAACCTGGCAATGCGGTACCATTCAGTTGGATTTCCAAATGCCTGAGCGATTTGACCTAACCTATATCGGTGCAGATGGAGAAAAACATCGTCCTGTTATGCTTCATAGGGCTATATTTGGCAGCCTTGAAAGATTTATTGGTATCTTGATTGAGCACTTTGCTGGTGCTTTTCCAACCTGGTTAGCACCTGTACAAGTTAGATTCTTATCAATTACCGATCGTTCCAATGACTATATCCAAAAACTTGCCAAGGAGTTTGAAGCTGCAGGTATTCGTGTAGAAACGGATTTAAGGAACGAAAAAATAGGCTATAAAATCCGTGAAGCTAGATTACAAAGGATTCCCTATATGTTAGTAGTTGGAGATAAAGAGGTAGAGAATCAGCAGGTGGCAGTAAGGTCTAGGGATGAAGGGGATTTAGGCCCAATGGATGTTAAAGACTTTTTAGATAAAATTCAAAAAGAAATTAATCAAAAAGGTTAATAAAATAATTGACAAGGTTTATAATATATGATAATCTATATTTGATTTAAGTAGAAGCTATCCACTTCTCACCTTTCGGCGTTGCCAGGAAGGTTTCTTTCACTAGATCTATGGATTTAATATGTGTTTAAAGTGGGTAGGTATACCCACTTTTTTTGTTCTAGATATAGTGGAGCCAAGTGGTGTAGCAAAGTTTGTTTTAAAATTTCGGAGGTGAATGAATATTAGGAACAGGGAACTCTCTGTGAATGAGGGAATCCGGGATAAGGAAGTAAGGGTCATTGATGTAAATGGGGAACAGCTCGGCATCATGTCTCCTAAAAAAGCCTTGGAGATCGCCCAACAAAGAGATTTAGATTTAGTAAAGGTAGCACCCAAAGCTAATCCGCCTGTATGCAGAATTATGGATTACGGTAAATATCGATTTGATATGGCCAAAAGGGAAAAAGAAGCCAGAAAGCATCAGCGGACTATTAACGTTAAGGAAGTTAGACTATCAGCCAATATAGAAGAACATGATATGGGTGTGAAGGCCAAACATGCAGACAAGTTCTTAAAGGCGGGAGATAAGGTTAAAGTCACTATCCGTTTTAGAGGACGTGAAATGGCTCATACTTCTATTGGATACGATGTAATGAATAGGTTTGTGGAAATGGTAACACAAGAACACATCATTGAACGCAAACCTAAACTTGAAGGAAGAAATATGATAATGATCTTAGCACCTAAAGAATAAACGCAGGAGAGGAGGAAGCCCTATGCCTAAGATGAAGACACACAAAGGGGCAGCCAAAAGGTTTTCTTTAACTAAAACTGGAAAGGTAAAAAGAGCTAAAGCTTATAAGAGTCATATCCTAACTAAGAAGACAAGAAAGAGAAAGAGGAATCTAAGAAAAGGCACCTATATTGCTGCCGTTGAAGAAAAAAATA
>ERZ773359.6126-NODE-6126-length-10885-cov-5.063158_pt1 | contig 10885 bp, 5 predicted proteins | sample MGYA00374955_ERZ773359 | MGnify/ENA primary metagenome ERZ773359 (study PRJEB29098, sample SAMN04486028) | biogas fermenter metagenome | study: EMG produced TPA metagenomics assembly of the Biogas fermentation microbial communities from Germany - Plant 4 DNA1...
ACTTTCGTCGATGGAGGCGGCGGGATGAAACAGCAGCGGGTGGTGGGTGACCACCAGGGATGCCCCTACGGCCAGGGCCTGCCGCAGCGCCGCCTCGTCGGGGTCCAGCGCGACTAACACTTTAGCCACCGGGGCCTCCGGGTCGCCTAGCTGCAGCCCGGAGGGGTCTCCCGGCAAGGCCAGGTCAAGGGGAGCCAGCTCTTCCATGTAGCCGGCAATCATTTTCACCGTCGCAAGCATAAGCGCACCACTCCTCCCAAGGCTTGGTTGCTGCCGGAACAGGCCGATGCGTACGGAGCCGATCGCTTTTAGCCTGTCCCACTTTTAAAAAAGCTTGCCCTTAAAAATGATTCGCTGTCCGGGAAAGAGTTACCTGCCGGTTTGACAGAAAGATACCTCTATCGCGAAAAATGCGGCAGCCGAATTCAGCTCCCTCATCCTGATCATTTAATCAGAGTATGTCATCCTGAGCGCAGCGAAGGATCTTTTTTTATTCTTCCATGGGGCAGGATTTCATGGCGACAGCGTGGTTTAGGGATCCTTTGCTGCGAGACCCTTCGCTGCACTCAGGATGATAAAAGGTGCTATGCGAAGTGTAGGAGGCTGGTTTCCACCCCGCCCAAGCTGTGAGTCAAAGTCACCGTCCCCCTGGCTCATGGGCCAAAGTCACCGTCTCCCTGACTCACCCGAAGCTTTGCCGTTGATTATTTTTCGCAGTACCCCGCGCAACACGCTGGGAATGCCGAAGAACAGACAGCCGGGAGGCTGCGACTCTTCCGGCGGTTCTCCAGGTGGTTCCGGCGGCTGCGGCTCCTCCGGCGGCTCTGGGGGCTCCGGGAGCTGAGGCTCCTCCGGAGGTTCGGGTGGTTCTGGGGGCTCCGGCGGCTGCGGTTCCTCCGGCTCTTCCGGTTCTTCCGGGGACTCCGTTTGGATGAGCGGTTGCAGGTAATCGCGCACAATCATGATGCCGTAATCGGCGGCAGGAGCCCACTTGCCGCCCAGCTCTTCGACGTATTGCACCGTCCCCGCCCAGGGGAGCTCCTTTACCACCCAGTAGCGGGGATGCGGCTCGCCGATCGGTTCACAGCCCAGGTAAGCGCACATGTGGTTGAAGTGGCCCCGGACGCCGTCTTCCGGCGTGGCGAAAGTCTCATGATCTGCGGCGCTGTTCCCCTGGGGCTCTCTCACCTTGATCCCGGCCCAGTTGTTCTGCTCTGGAAGCACCACCCCGCCGTAGCTGCCAAAGGCGGTTTCGTTGGCGCTCTGTGCATAAAGCACCTCCGGCCGGATGCCGGTGATCTCTCCGTAGCGCCAGTAGACGGGGGCGATGTCGATAAAACGCCGGTGTGCGGCATTAAGGCGAGCCCATTCCCGGGCCTGGGCGACGGTTGCCTGCGGCTCGCCCCTGATCGCCGTTCGCTGCGGCGCCACCAGATATTTTTTAACTGCAGCCAGGAAACCGCTCCAGCCGCCTGCTCGTCCCCGGAGCACCCGGGGGCAGTTCTTGCCGGACCAGAAATTATGCTGCTTGATCCGCTCCAGCTCCAGGTTGAAATCCTTGAGCAGCTTCGCGCATAACCAGGCTGCGTGCGCCTCCGCCGCGGCGCGATTGCCGTCCCTGTTTTCGCAGATTTCGATCCCGATGCTCTTCCTGTTGCCGGGCCCTTTTGCCCCGTCGCCGGCGTGCCAGCCGTTCTCATTCAAGGGCAGATGTTGAATAATCACTCGATCATCTACTGTGAAATGCCAGCTTGCCAACAGGTTGGGATAGTTTTTTAAATAGCGGGCGTGCGCCCAGGCATCCGCCCCGGCCTGGGTATTGGCGGTATCGTGGATCGTAATATAACGGGGCACCAGCCTGTAGCCAGGCCGGTTGCGGCGGCCGGTAGGAATAAAATCCTGCACGATGGTTACCAAGGAGATCGCCTCCATCCTTTACTGTCCCGGTTTAATTATCAGCGGTTTTCGATCATTTCCGATCTCGCTGATGTGCCGGGCAAATCATGCCCTGCTATATCATAATCAGCATGCGGGCGATTCGACACCGCTACTTTCATAGACGCCTCTCCCCCGCTTTTTCTCTTCAAAAATTCCGGGCGAAAAGTGGCAGCGGGGACGCTTCCTATTTTTAAAAATGGGTAGCCAGATTCAGCCCCCTCACCCTGACCCTCTCCCTCCAACCATTTTCATCCTCCTGCTGGCGCCTCTGCTGGCGGGGGCATGGGGGTCTAGCCTATCATTAGGCGTGCCCTATCATTCTGAGCGAAGCGAAGGATCTCTTTTTCATATTTCCAGGGGAAAACCCGGGAGATTTCATGGCTACAGCATGGCCTGAAGATCCTTCGCTGCACCCAGGATGAAAAAAGGTGAAATGCGAGTTTAGGAATCAGGTTCCCTCCGTGCTCAGGGGCTGTGAGTCAAAGTCACCGTCCCCCTGACTCAAGTCAAAGTCACCGTCCCCTTGACTCACCTTGACTCAGTCGTTTGATAAAAAGAACGGTTCGCGGAAAGAATAATTAACGCCGTTAAGAAAAAAGGTGGATTAAAGATGCTGCAAGGTGCTCAGACATGGGTTTTCCCCTCGCGGCCGGTGATCCTGGCGACCGCCACGGTCGGCGGGCCGTTTGAGGCGGCGGGCCCCCTGGCCCGGGACTTTGATATCCTGCACGATGATCTGTGGCTGGGACAGGACAGCTTTGAAAAGGCTGAGAAAAAGCTGCTGGAAGAAGCCTGCCTCAAGGCCATCGAAAAGGCCGGTAAAAAGAAGGAAGAAATTGATTTTTTCTTAAGCGGTGACCTGGTCAACCAGATCATCTCCAGCACTTTTACCGCCCGGACCCTGGGCATCCCATACCTGGGCATCTTCGGCGCCTGTGCCAGCTCCATGGAGGGGCTGGCCTTAGGCTCCCTGATCCTGGAGAGCGGCTCTGCCGGCCTGGTCCTGGCCGCTACCTGCAGCCACAACAGTACCATTGAGAAGCAATTTCGCTACCCCACTGAATACGGGGCGCAAAAACCGCCCACTGCGCAATGGACCGTTACCGGGGCGGGGGCAGCCCTGCTGGGGCGCGAAGGGGGCGGCCCCAGGGTCTGTGCCGCCACCATCGGGCGGATTGTTGACCTGGGCATCTCGGATCCGTACAACCTGGGCGGGGCCATGGCGCCTGCGGCAGTGGATACGATCAGGGCCCATTTCCGGGACTTGGATGTGGATGCTTCCCATTACGATCTTATTGTCACCGGAGACCTGGGCAAGATCGGCTACAAGCTGGCAAACGAACTGTTTCTCAAGCATAATGTTCAAATCCCCCCGGAAAAATTTATCGACGGCGGGATGATTATTTATCACGAAAAGCAGCCGGTGCAGGCAGGGGGCAGCGGCTGCGCCTGTTCGGCCATCGTTACCTACGGCCACCTGCTCAACCGCATGCGCCGGGGGGAGCTGAACAGGATCCTGGTCGTGGCGACCGGGGCGCTCCTTTCCCAGCTCTCGTACCAGCAAAAGGAGACCATTCCCTGCATAGCCCATGCCGTTGCCATCGAAAACTAGAAGGAGATTGAGACAGCATGCAATTTCTCTATGCTTTTCTGGTGGGCGGCGCCATTTGTGTAATCGGCCAGTTGCTCATGGATGTATTTAAAATGACCCCGGCCCACATGACCGTAACCCTGGTCGTAGCGGGGGCAATTGCCGGAGGACTGGGGCTTTACGAACCGCTGATCGAGTTCGCGGGCGCCGGGGCTTCGGTGCCGATCTGCAGCTTTGGTCACTCCCTGGTAAAGGGGGCCCTCGCGGAAGCTGAGCGCACCGGCCTGGTCGGGGTGCTCACCGGCATCTTTGAAGTCACCAGCGCCGGCATCTCCGCCGCCATTATCTTCTCCTTCCTGGCCTCATTGATTTTCAAGCCGAAAAGTTAACTGTCAGCGTTGTCAGCGGAAAGGTTGAGGTTCTTCGCTCCCTGGTAAAACTCCCTCTCCCCCATGCCCTATTGCGCCAATGCCATTGCGGCGGCTGTTCTAATTATCTGGAAAAGGGAATAATACTGTAAGAATGAGAACCAGTGACCTCAGGGGAAAAGGTGAAGGCTTTTGCGAAAGTTGCTGGCATACCCGCTCCGCTTCCTCGATCAGTTCCTGGACCGCGTTATCGCCGGCCTCGGGGCGATCCTCCTGGCCCAGTTCCCGCAATACTTCGGCCAGTACCTGCAGCGCCTCGGCGGCCATTTAAATGAACTACGGCACCAGGTGGCGGAATACGAAGAGGCTGCCGCCTCCCTCGGCCTTACCTTAGGCGAATATATCAACGAGCACCTGCAGGCCGGGTCGGAGATATTCGTCTCCACCGGCCGGATTATGGTTGAGTTGACCGGGCGGCTGGCCGAAATGGAGGCAGCCTTCGCGGCCTTAACCGGCGCCTCCCTTCCCGCCCGCTGGCTGGTCTTTATCAAGTATGCCGATTGGTCCATCGCCGCCGAGACCTGGCGTCACTTCACGCCTGGTGTCCCCACGACCGTAGAAGGCTTGATCTACGCCGGGGCCGGCTTGCTCCTGGCCTGGAGCCTCTACAGCCTGCTTAAAGCCCTCTGCCGCCCCTTCTTCCGCCTCTTCGGAGCAAAAAAAGAGGGACACAATCCATAACGGTTGAGTCCCCATTCACCATATTTTCCCACTAGGGCTGTGAGTCAAAGTCACCGTCCCCTTGACTCATTAGCACTCGCTGAAGCCGCAGGCTTCGCACTTGGAGCATCCTTCGGCCTTGATCAGGGCCGCCGCCCCGCAATCGGGACAGATCTCCACATTGGTGCTGCGCGGCACCTTGTCCTTCATCTGGGATAAGGTAAGCTCCTTCAGGGTGCGGCCAATGGCATCGGGAACGCTCATAATCCGGTTCGGGCCGAACCCGACCGAGCGGGCCCCGCCGATCCCTTCCAACTGGGTCACAATTTCATCCACGCTGACCCCGCACCTTAAGGCCAGCGAAATCAGCCGGGCAATCGCCTCGGTAAAGGCGATCACATCGCTGCCCGCCTTGCCGATCTGGGCAAACAGCTCGAAGGGCCTCCCGTCCACGGTATTGACCGTGACAAAAAGGTTGCCCAGGGGGGTGCGCACGCTGGTGGTGTGACCGCACAAGGTCTTCGGCCTTTTGGTCGGCTTCAAGTTGTCCTTCTCAAAGGCCGTTCCCGTGTTCAAAACCTGCTGCTCGCGCGAGCCGTCCCGGTAGATGGTGATGCCCTTGCAGCCCAGCTTCCAGGCGGTAACGTAGGCGAATTTAACATCCTCAACGGTGGCCTCGTTTTTCAAGTTAATCGTTTTGCTGACGGCATTATCGGTATATTTCTGGAATGCGGCCTGGTGCTTGATATGCCAGAGCACGTCAATCTCCATGGCCGTTTTAAACAGGTTGCGATATTTTTCCGGCACAGCGGTAATATTGGCCACCAACCCGGTCTGCGCCAGATCCTGCATCAGCTCCTCGCTGTAGAAACCTTCCCGCTTGGCGATCTCCAAAAAGAGCGGGTTTACTTCGAGCATATCGACGCCGCCCAGGATATTTTTGCGCGTGTAGGCGATGCTGAAATAGGGTTCGATGCCGCTGCTGGCGCCGGCCAGGATGGAAATGGTGCCGGTGGGAGCGATGGTCGTGCGCGTGGCATTCCTGACCCGGTCTTCCGGCTTGCCGGTGTCATAGATGCTGCCCTCAAAATTCGGGAAGACACCGCGCTCTTCCGCCAGCTCAACCGATTCCTGCTTCGCCTCGGCGCTGATGAAGCGCATCACCTGCTCCGCCGTCTCGAGGGCCTCCTCGCTGTCGTAAGGGATCTCCAGCCGCACCAGCATATCATGCCAGCCCATCACGCCCAGGCCGATTTTACGGTTGCCGTGCTTGTGCATTTGGGCAATTTCCTCGATCACATAGTTGCTCGCATCGACCACATTATCGAGGAAGTGCACCGCCAGCCGCACCACCCGCCTGAGTTCCTCCCAATCGATCTGCCCATCGCGCACGAATTTGCCCAGGTTGATGGAGCCGAGGCAGCAGGCCTCATAGGGGAGCAGCGGCTGTTCGCCGCAGTTATGGACCACGATGCCGTTAGCGTCAAAGGCATTGGCGCCGGGAACCTGCACGTCATAAACCTCTTCGCTGCCGCCGGGTTCGATGGCGGCAACGGTAACCGTGAAGCGTTCGCGATTCGGACTGCGGCCATAAGAGTCCAACAGCCTGGCCAGTCGCTCCCTTTTGGCTGTTTCGCTGAACCCGATTATCTCGGCGAAAACAGCCACGTTATCCCGAGAGATGACCAGCTCGTGCTGCGGCCTGGTCTCGTAAGCGGCGCTCCCCTTGCTGCCATTTGGCAGCGGCGCGATCCTTTCCCCGCGCCGGTTGGCATAGATGGTGGAAACGATGCCGAAGCGGGCGAGCATCCGCTGGACAGCCTGCAGGCGTTCCAGGTCGCTTTGGGCCAGCCGGATCGAAATGCCCTTTTTGAGGGAACCCTGCACCGAAGCATCGGCATCAAACAAGCCTCTCAGGAAACCCTTGATGAATTCCGAGGAAGTCCTGGTTTCGAGGTAATGGGTGATGTTCTTGTTCCCCGGTCCCATGCCCAGCGAGAAGGTCACCTTGCGGATGGCGGCCAGGCTCAAGCGGGGCTCGCTTCTGCCGCTCACCTTCTGCCAGCCCATAAAATCGCTCCGGTGGGGCAAAGACATGGCTGCCTCAAAACCGGCGGCCATCACCCCTGCCGCTCCCTGGCGCTCCCAAACGGATAAAACAGCCTTGTCCGCTTTCAGCGTACCGTCGCCCACCAGCAAGCCGATCAGGTAGCCCTCGGCAGCCCCGTAGAGGCCCTCCCACCCGGCAAATCCCCGGTGGTTGTGGAGCATGATCTGATCGCCGGCTTTCAGGTCCGCGGCCCTGCTCCACTCCGTTTCGAGGGTGAATCTTTCCTTTTTCTTCACCTTGAGCACGGGATGATCGGCGGTGGCGCGGAAGGAATAGCCTTCTTTGGTCTTAATGGAAAGCAAGGGTTTTACGCCCGTGGAGAAAAAGCCCTCCGGCGTGGTTTGGAAAGGACGGCCGTTGATGATCAGGCTAGTGCTCCTTCCCAGGAGCTCTTTCACCATCCGCGGTCCTTCGGCGGTGAGAACATAGGTGTCGCCGGGCACGCAGGGGTTGGTCGTTTCAAATTTGCCGATGGCCGGGGTGGGGTTGAATCTATTCATTTGATCAATAAAAATAATTCCGGGATCACCCTTGGCCCAGGCCTTCTCCACGATTAAATTGAATACTTCCACCGCGTTGAGCTGGACAATTTCATTGGTTTGCGGGTCCACGTACGGCTCATTTGTCCGCGGGTTGATCAGGGTATAGTAAGGGTCCGGGTCCTCGCCGGTGGCCTTGCGCATGAATTCATCGGAGACGGTCACCGAAAGATTGAAGTTGTTGATTTCGTTCTCCTTTTCCTTGCAGCAGATGAAATCAAGGATATTGGGATGGTTGTAAATGAGGGAGCCCATGTTGGCGCCCCGCCTGGTGCCGCCCTGCTTCACCGCCTCCGTGGCGGCGTCAAAAATCTTTAAAAACGAGATGGGGCCGCTGGCCACCCCGTTGGTGGTGCGAACCAGGTCGTTGCTTGGCCGCAGGCGGTCAAAGGCAAAGCCCGTTCCGCCCCCTGTCTTCTGGACCAGGGCCATATTTTTCAGCGAAGTGAAAATCCCTTCCATGCTGTCCTCGATGGGAAGCACAAAGCAGGCGCTGAGCTGCTGCAGCTCCCGTCCCGCATTCATCAGGGTAGGCGAATTCGGCATAAATAGAGCCTCAGCCATAATCTCAAAAAAATCTTCTTCCAGCTTTTTTTGCACTTCTTCCGACTTCCCGAATTCCCCGTCCACGGCGGCGATGTTGGCCGCCACGCGCCTGAGCAGATCTTCGGGGGTTTCAATCACGTTTCCCTTGTGATCCTTGCGCAGATACCTTTTTTCATAGGTAATGCGGGCATTTTCACTTATCTCCATAGATACGCCTCCAATAATTATTGCAGCCTGTTCTTCTCTACACCGGCGGTTGCGCCACCGATGCTTCCTTGCCGCAAGAACAGGTCTGCACGCAGGGCAGATCATAATTTTGCCTGCACCACTCTTATTATTCGCGACTATTTTACATCATCCTGCCTCTTTCACCAAAAGAAAACGGGCGGTGCCAATTCATCCCTACCTATATTAAATTGGCTTCACCGCCCGCCTCCAGGCCCGGGAGCCTGCCCCGACAGGTCCAATGTCTATAAAAAATCAACCGGCAGAATCACCTGGTCACCAGTTGGCCGATGCTAAGAGGGGGGCCTTCGTTTACGTGATATAGAGTATTTATTCGTGGCCCTTATCATCAAACGTTATCTCCTTCCCCGGGCAAGTAAAAATTAAAGGCTTTGCTTGAATGCCTACACCTGCTTTACCGTGTGAGCAAAAAGCTCTATCAGCCTTTTAGCATTCTCCCCGTCCAAACCTAGGGCCACGGCCTTTTCGATGGCCTCCCCCAAAGCAGATGCGAAAAAGTCGGTTTAGACTGACTTTCATTTCACCATAGTTATACCATTTTTTAATACCGAAAAACAGCATTTAATACCTTTTTACAACTCTTTATATAACCTAAAAAACCCTGCAAGTCCTTTGCTTGCAAGGTTTTTTTAGGTTTCTCATGGTGGGCGAAACAGGATTTGAACCTGTGACCCCCTGCTTGTAAGGCAGGTGCGCTCCCGCTGCGCCATTCGCCCACGAATTAACGCGCTCTTTTATTATATGAGGTTTTCAGCAAAAAGTAAAGGCAAAACCCCGAATTTCGAGGAGGCTGAGAACTCAATTCGTAGCGAATAATACACCCCAATCGCTAAGAGGGTGATTTAGCCGGACAAGGGATTTAAGTACATAATAACAAGATCTTCAATTAGGGATAGGAGGCGGCTTTTAGCCGCCGACCCTCCTTCACCACCGTACAAGCCAGCCTGGCATATGGCGGTTCGCCAGGATAAGCGTACTTCGAGTATCTTTGTGCCAGGCTTATGAAACCGAGGCTTTAAAATATTCATTGGTTCTGGTGCAACTTAAGATTGGGCTATTGGAGACCCTCCTGTAGCCCTTTCTCGTGTTGACGAATTCCCAAGCTTTGCGGTCATCTATTCCAAGGCGCACGAGATGGTAAAAACCGCCTTCGTAAAAAGAAGGCGGTTTTTTTATTGGTGGTGACCCCTAGGGGATTCGAACCCCTGCTGCCAGCTTGAAAGGCTGGTGTCCTAACCGATTAGACGAAGGGGCCTCGATGGTGGGCCCACCAGGGCTCGAACCTGGAACCAACCGGTTATGAGCCGGCCGCTCTACCAACTGAGCTATGGGCCCTGATGCTGCCCTGAGAATTTAACCAGCATCTTCGGCTTGAAAACGTCCAAACAAGATATTAGCACAGCAGCAGCGACATTGTCAAGAAAGGATTTTGGGGAATTTGAATCCTCTCCCCCCGGAGGGGGAGAGGGAATTATGACCGGTACCTATATCATCCTTGCTGATCGCACTCCCGCTTGGCGGAGTCGTGGCCGTCCATCCTTTATTATTCCAGTGATAAGATATAGTAGTAGATCGGCTGGCCCCCGTACTTTAGCTCCACTTCCAGATCGGGGCAAGCCTTTTCAATGGCGGAGACCAGCGCGGCGGCATCGTCGGCGCTGACATCTTGGCCGTAGAGCACGGTTAGAATTTCATCACCGGGCTCATACATCGCCTCCACCAGGTCGAGGGTGGTGCGAGCCAGGTCGTCCCCGACGCGGCTGATTTGCCCGTTAAACAAGCCCAGGTAAGTACCCCGTTTAATCTCGAGGCCGTCGATTTCACTGTCCCGGATCGCATAGGTCACCTCGCCGGCCTTGACCTGCTGCATCGCCTGACGCATGGCGGCGCTGTTTTCTTCCAGCGACGCCTCCGGCTTGAAATTAAACAGGGCGGCCAGCCCTTCGGCCATATTGCGGGTCGGCAGAACCACGATTTCCTTGTCCGACAGATTCCGCACCTGTTCGGCCACCATCACGATATTCTTGTTGTTCGGCAAGATGATGACCCGGTCGGAGTTTATGCGCTGGACCGCGCCAAACAGATCTTCGACCTTGGGATTCATCGTCTGGCCGCCAAATACGATTTCATCAGCTCCGAGACTTAAGAAAAGATCCTTGATCCCATCGCCAAAGGAGACGGCCAGCACGCCGGTTTCACGCGGCTGGGCGCTTCCCGCAAGGCCGTGCTGCGAGGCCATTGCTTCGACCGGTTCCGGTTCCAGGCGAGCGATGGTATGGTTATGCTGGTCGTACATATTATCAATTTTCAGATTATGCAGCGACCCGAGCTCCTGGCACAGCTCCAGCACTCTGCCCGGTCTCGCGGTATGGATGTGCACCTTGCAGATATCGCCGTCGCGGACCACCAGCAGCGAATCACCCAGCGGCTCAAGGGCCTGTTGCAGGTCGAACGGGGCTTTCGCCGTGGTCTTGATGATTAATTCTGTACAATAGGGATAAGGAATCTCGATGGGAGCGGTATCTTGAAAAGCCGCCGCCACCGCGGCACCGGTTACAGCACTGGCCGCTTCCGGCGCCTCCCTATGGGCCAGAATCTCGGCCATGGTGTGCCGCACGGCAAAGATACAGCCCTCCATGAAGACAACCAGCCCCATGCCGCCCGCGTCAACCACCCCGGCCTCCTTGAGCACCGGGAGCATTTCGGTGGTGCGGGCCAGCGTTTCGCGGCCGTTTTTTAAGGCAGCCTCTAAAACGCCGTAGAGGTCGGCACCGCTTTTGGCTGCGGCGCGCATCCCGCGGGCCATTTCCCGGGCCACGGTTAAAAT
>ERZ773359.6129-NODE-6129-length-10882-cov-17.605800_pt1 | contig 10882 bp, 9 predicted proteins | sample MGYA00374955_ERZ773359 | MGnify/ENA primary metagenome ERZ773359 (study PRJEB29098, sample SAMN04486028) | biogas fermenter metagenome | study: EMG produced TPA metagenomics assembly of the Biogas fermentation microbial communities from Germany - Plant 4 DNA1...
CCTATCTACCGGATAAGAAAATTCGTCTATATCTTGAGATGAGGCATTTAAGCTGCAATATTTCTTAAATTTGTTCACACGAGTACAGAGAATTCCATAGTCTATTGCTACAAAAAGGAGAAAAAGTATTAGCCATCCCCCTGCAATATAATTGGCATTTGACTGGGTTATATTAAAGCTGGCATCTAGTCTGTATACCACAGCGGCAAAACCAAAAGCTAAAAGGATAAAAATATAGGTAAGCCATCTTTCCTTTAAATACTTTATAAAACTCATATTAACTTATACCCCTCACCTTTGCTGGTTTTTATATACCCTTCCAGTCCTATGGCTTTTAATTTTTTGCGTAGGCGATTTACGTTTACTGTCAGGGTATTATCATCTACAAAGCTCTCATCATCCCACAATGCTCTAATAAGGCGAGTACGGGATACAACCTTTCCTTGATTTCTCATAAGCATAGCTAAGATTTTACCCTCGTTAGGAGTCAGTTCAATATCCTTGTCTCCACAAATGACCTTTAACCTTTCTATATCCAATATCATATCCTTATACTGCTGTATATTCAAAGTTTGATCGCTATAGGAATATGCTCTGCGCAATGCTGCTTGTACTTTGGCCACCAATAGATCCAAAGAAAAAGGCTTTTCTATATAGTCATCTCCACCCTGGGAAATTGCCCTGATTTTATCTCCATCAGTATCTCTCGATGATATAAATATAATTGGTACATTGGAAAGCTGCCTAATCCTTGTACACCAATAAAAACCATCATAATATGGCAGGTTAATATCCATTAACACAAGATGGGGCTGAAAGGAAGTAAAGTCTGGAATTATATCCTCAAAGTTTTGAATCTTGAGGGTAATGAATCCCCACTTATTTAATTTTTCTTCTATAATAGTAGATATAGTCGTATCATCCTCTACTATTAATATTTTATACATACCATGTCACTCCTAAAGGACTGTTCTTAGAATTTTTTTCACAAATATCCTTTTATACATCTTGAAAAGTTAATTAAATATCTACCGTTCCATCCCTTTCAACTACTTCTGGAGCTTTATCTAGTCTACTCAATACTTCCACTAAAAATAGGCTGATAATAAATACAAGAGTCATTAGGACAAAGGGAAGTTCCTCAGATATAGAAGATAGAACCCCTCCTATATATCCAAAAGGAGCTGTTATGCCATAGAGAATAACATAAAGAATAGACATAATCTTAGCCCTTTCATTATCATCAATAGAATTTGCTAACAAGGATTCGATAAAGGGAAAGGATACTGCTATACCATAAGCAGCTAAGGCTGTTGATAAAATAATCATGAAGAAACTCTGTTTGGGTGAAATGACCAGGATAACGTTGCTAAGCACCATGGCAGCAAATGCACTCATTAAGGGCTTCTTAAATTTTAGTTTACCTAGAGTGGGCATTACAAAAAGATATATAAACAGCATTATTGCTGACTGCACAACGGGAAAGAAAGATAAGCTTTGTTGACTAAACTCCAATTTTTGAGTCAAAACAATAGCAAAAAAGTTGGCTCTTATAATGTTGTTAATGTTGGTAAATGCAGATAATAAGAAAACTACCACAGTAAACGGTGTAAATATTAATTGCTTTGCAGCACTTTTGTAACCCTTTATGTTATTAAAAAAACTTTCATTCTTGGTCTCTTTCATCCTCTGTATTCCTTGCTGGGTTTCATTAACCAAACGATCTCGTAGCAAAAACATAGTTGTCATAGAAATAAAAGCAAAAAAATAGAGCCCCCTTACCGCAAGTACTAACTCATACCTTTTGACCAGTAACCCGGCAATGGGTGAAATAAATCCGGCCAATGTGCCAGCAAATTGAATCCAGGTAAAAACATGAACCCTGTCTTCAGGTGGTGTGTCTTCAACAAGGAGGCAGGTCCATGAAGTATGAACTATTCTCACCAAACTATTAATAATTGCTGCAGCAAGGAAATAATAAAAATTCTGCGCTACAGCCCAGATAAGTGTAGGGATACTCCAACTAACTAAATCAAAAATTAAACTGGTACGCTTTCTACCCAGTTTATCTGTCACATATCCACCAACTAATGAAAAAAACATTTGTAACACTAATGATATAGAAGCAATGAGTCCAATCTGTTTATCCGTACATCCTAAAGCTACCATATATACAGAAGTATATGTAACAAACAAATTATAGGGGACAACCCATAAAGGCTCAAGAATAACAAATGCCCTAGCATTTCCTTTAAGGCCCATTAAGGTATTTTTTGCTTCCCGCAGCTGACCCATTAGCCTTCTCAAATTTATCAGCCCCTAGATATTATGTATAGTACTTATAGAATTTTATAACTGTATTATAACATAGAAGGCTGATCTTTACGATATAGAAACATTGGCTCCTGCAGCATTTATTAATATTATTTATTTCGAAAAATAAAACATAGTCGAGTTTGGCTTTGATAATATATTATCTTGGAAATAATGACTTTCTCAGTATTACTGTAGTTTCCATGTTTACATTCTCCACCTTTTCACCCTTCATCTTCTTTAAAAGAAGTTCCATGACTTTTTTGCCTAATTCATAATGGGGTACATGAACAGTGGTTAACGAAGGTGTGAGATAACGGCTTAAGTTTAGGTTATCAAAGCCTACTACTGAAATATCATGAGGTATTCTAAGCATTAGGTCATTAATAGCAGAATAAACAGCCGGTGCTAAATAATCATTGCCGGTAAAGATTGCAGTAGGCCGTTCATAACGGATCAGCATGTCTATAACGCTTGCATAAGCATAATCTGGGGTATCACCATCTATGTATACAATATCTGGGTCATATTCTATATCATGATCCCATAGCACCTTGCGGTAAGCTCGTAATCTATAGTCTGGTTCATCTGGAGATTTTAATCTTCTTGCAGTTAAAAAGCCTATTCTTCTATGACCAATATTTACAACATGTTCCAATAACTTTACTGCTCCTGCGTATAGATCTAGGTTAACTAATATAATTTCAGGATGAAATCCCTTATATCCTTCGTTGCCAATAAATACTGTGGGTATCTTATACCTTGTAAGACGATTAACATCCTGTACTGCCAACTTATCGGTAGACATGACAATACCATCAAACTGGCGCTTGATAAGTTCATCTATATACTCTTTACCTTCCCTGGCATTTAATATGGAAATAATATAACCCTTTTTAAAAGCTTCTTCCTCCATGCCTAAAGCTAATTCCGCAAAATAGGGATTGGAAATACCATTGGTAACCAGAGCTATCTGGCGGGTTTCTTTAGTTTTTAGGCTTCTTGCCACTAAGTTAGGCTTATACCCTAATTCATCGATGGCCTTCCAAACCAACTCTCGAACTTCTTTGCTCACCCCTGGTTTGTTATTGATTACATTTGAAACCGTTGCTACTGATACATGAGCTCTTTTAGCTACGTCTTCCCTAGTTACCATATTTCCTCCCATAGATCAACTTATTTTGAATTTATTATATCCCAGATTTTTTGTCCTTTCAAGGAATGCAAATAAACATATGCTTAAACCAAAAAGCCCTTTCATCTATTTCAAATCATTAAAACCATCCTAAATAAAAAATGTCACAAAAAAAGTCCCTAGAAAAGATCGGGACTCAAAAATACTTTATACAAGGCTTTCTGATTTTAAAACTATTAGTCATTAATATTGATAAAAAAATAATAATAATTATATTTTCAATATTAATAGTACTTTGGGTAACAAATTTTAATCTATAGCTTACGTCAAGTAATTGTTTACCTGCTACAACCATACCAGCTATGGTTATGGGAAGCCCTACTATATATCTATCTTCTTTTCTAATATTGTATCTTGCCAACCTATATATACCACTACCAATAAAGAATAAGGACGCTACAGCTTCGCTTATACCCAATAATCCCTTGTTTATATGCCACCATAATAAAATAGGTGCAATTCCAAAAGAAACTAAATCACATAGAGAATCCAGCTCTTTACCAAATCCGCTTGTAGCCTTCATCTTCCTTGCTACATACCCGTCTAACTTGTCCGTAATTCCGGCTATTAGAATCAATATAGAAGCAATCTTTATATTACCTGGATTGCTATTTGTACTAATAAAAATAGCAATAGCTCCCAGTGACATATTAGCGTAGGTGATGGCATTGGGTAGTATATGCAGTCTTGACAATTCATCAGGTTGTGACTTCAACATTTTTATCTCCTTTCCTGCCTCTGACATATGAAAAAATATTATCTAACATCAAAATAGCACCGCTTATGATAAACTCGAACCAAAAAGTTGCAAATCTAAATATAAATGCTACAGAAAGCCCCATTTCCATGGGTATGCCTTTAATAGCCAGTAAAACTAACATGGAACTTTCAAAACTGCCTATACTACCCGGAAGGATAGGGATCATTCCCATTATATAAGTAAGAAATGTTATGGCAGCTATAGAGATAAAATCCATATCTATAGCTAACCCTCTCATCACCAAATACAACTTAAATGCATAAAAGACCCAAATAAAAAGAGCCAACAAGAGCTGACTGAAGAATTTCTTTTTATCCCTAAGCAAATCCCTTATTATACCGCTGTAATCCCTGAGAGTTTTATCTATTCTGACCATCAATTTAGTTCTGCTTAAAAACCTATTTAATGTTTTTATCAACATATCAGGACTTAGGGAGAACAATATTAAAGCTGTTAAAAAAATAGCAAATATTGCTATAACCCCTGCAAAGGCATATAGATAATGTCTATATTTTATGCTCATATTAAAACTAAACCAAATCAAGCTAAATAGAGTTAGAAACAAAAAGCTGAAAAGACTTAGAGTTTTCTGTAATCCTACTATGATAGTTGCCTTTCCAAAATCTATTTTCAGTCTTTTTCTAAGCTCATAGACCCGTGCTAGTTCTCCACCGGCTTTTACCCCCGGTGTAATGGCATCTACTACACTTCCCTTTGCATTCATCATGAGAGCATCAAAGAAAGATACATTTTTCTTTACCCTTAAGGCCATTGATTTCCATTGGAGGGCAAGAAGAAAGATTGTAAAACATTGTGATAGGAGCAATAATACTATAGATTTTGGAGGTAGGGATCTAATATGAACAAAAACCTCTTTCAAGTCAGTATTAACCACAATTAAAACTATAGCTATAATTCCTAAAACATATAATATGCCCTTTACTAGGTTCTTTTTCATACTAGACCCCCTAAACCTTTTCCATAAGCAAAATTTCCTCCATGGATTTCCCTCTGCATCCTATAGAATAAGTATTAATATCCTTTAAATTATTCTTGATAAAATCATCTGTTATATTAGAATAGAATGGTTTTAGTATTTTTCTTGGCATCCTTACTATTACTCTATGACCTTCCTTGGCTTGCTCCCATATATTTTTTAATACTTCATCTTTAGGACAAACCTGCTGGGCTACATGAACTACATCATAAGGATCTATATCTATATCCTGGCCTTTGCCACTAATAACAGTAATCTTTTCATGTAAGCCCAGCCTGGTAACTACATTTCTAGCACATTCTATAGCTTTTTTATCTATGTCCAGTACGTAAACATGGGCATTAGTCTGTTTTGCTATCTCTATGGCAGTACTAGGAATAGATCCGCCTCCAATACACAATACCTTGTCATAGCTTCTTATATTTGCCAACCTAATTTCATTTTTCACTATGTTTCTATAGTATAGATTACAAAGCTTTACAAATAAATCATATTTGGAAAATATTCTCTCCATCCATTTAGTACAAGTCATTATCATCTGTATTCCCTACCCTATAACCCCAATTATTAAGCTGCCTATTTGATTAAACAGTCCTCCAAAGAAAAAGGCTGATACAATAGTGATGGCGCCGATAAACAAGGCTGTCTTTAAGGAGAATTCCTTTGTAAGTACTCCAAATACCGACAAGCAGGGTAAGTAGAACAGCGCTACTATAGCTCCGACTGTCAATTGCAATGTGTTCAAATTCATTTCTAGTAAGGGCAATACTGCCAGTTCCCTTCTAATTATTCCTAACAGTAGTGAAAGACTAGCTTCCCTAGGTAATCCCAACCATCCCTCTACAAAGGGCCCTAGCAGCTTACTAAATTCATTTAAAACACCAGTCTCAGCAATAATAGCTGCAATAATAATTCCAAAGAACATAGCACCTTCTGCATCCATCATGAAATGCTTCATTCTAAGCTTCAATTTTTTCTTATAGGCGTCCTTATCGGGTAGGAGCAAATTAGGCACTTCTAACAGCAAAGGCTGACTTCTTCCTGGGACTATTTTGTTTAAGACAATCCCTACTGCTAATATTGCTAATATGGATAGAAGGTAAACAAATATTAAAGCAAAAATGGATCTATCCCCTAAAAGGGCAAAAAAGGCACCGCTCTGGGAAGCACAGGGAATTGCAAATGACACTAAAGATGCTACCATAATCCTCTCTTTATAGGTACTTGCTGCCCTAGTACCTAATATGGCAGGGACAGCGCAGCCATACCCCAGCATCATAGGAATAATGTTTCCACCCTGAATCCCTATACGCCTTAGAACTCCATCGGCTAGTACTCCTATCCTTGGCAGGTATCCGCTATCTTCCAAAAATGAAAAGACAACGTAGAACAAAAATACGTAAGGCAATATTAGGGCAAAGGGCCATTCTATACCAATGACTAATATTCCAAATTCTCCTACCAAAACATTTCTCAATATGCCGGCTGGTACAATTAATGATACTATTTTAGTTAGAAATGGCACAATTACCTGCTTAACCAAGGGTAATAGAACTACAGCCCTTAAGGCCTTTCCCCCTCCTACTACCACTCCTAGGGATGCTATGAGTACTAAAAGAGCAATTGGTATCCCAGGCCAGGGTTGTACAGTCCAGTCTTCCAGTTTTTCAATAAAAGTCAGTTCCTTTTTATCAATTTTAGTCTGAACCCTGCTGACTATTTCCTGGATCCTTTCCCATCTTTCCTGCTCATCTAGCCTAGGTTCCGGATCCTTTTCCTCCTTTGAAAGCTTAACGACCATCTCCATTAGCTCACGGAGACCTTTATTCTTTATTGCTATAGTTGGAATTACAGGACTTCCTAGTTCTTCCGACAATTTTTCTGCATCTATCTTAATTCCATGTCTTTCTGCAACATCCATTAGATTTAGACAGTAAACTACTGGTATAGGGTATTCCTTCAGCTCAAATGCTAAGCCTAGATTTCGCTCTAAATGGGTAGCGTCTAGCACACAAATAACTGCATCCGCTCCCTCTTCTAGTAAAGATACAGCTACCTTCTCTGCTTCATTTGTTGCTTCTAAGGAATACGTACCAGGTACATCTATCAAGACACCTTGTTTACTTCCAAAATTTATATCACCTACGGTATAATCCACAGTAGTGCCAGCATAGTTGGAACTATCTACATGAACACCAGTCAATTTTGAAAAAACTACACTTTTTCCTACATTGGGATTACCCATAAGAAGAATTTTCATTTTATCGTTACTGGGTTTTTCTTGAAGGGCAGCTCCATGACAACTCAATTGTGTGTAACCTCCTCAACTAGAATTTCATTTGCGATGTCATAATCTATAGCGATACTTCTATTACCAACTTTAACTACTATAGGTCCTTTAAAGGGTTGTTTGCTCTGAATAGTAAACTGCGTTCCCTTTCTAAAACCCAGGACTTTTAATAAATGGGAATTAGGTAATTTTTCAATTCTATAGGTAGATAACTTTTCTCCATGTGCTAGTGGCATATTTATCTCCTCCCTGAACGACGCTAGTTAATATTGATAATCATTATCAACTACAGTATAGCATATTTTCTTATATTTCTCTATATCTTTGTGAAAAATTTATTTTATTTTTATAATTTATTTTTATTATGTTTGAATACATACCTCAGAGAGTGGGTGCAAAAAAATTGGGAAGCACCCTTTTAATCCTTTAAGGATATATAAGGTAGCTTCCCTTATTAATACCTAGACCTATTTATTACACTGCATTTAGATACTTATATTGAGCTTTATAAAGGTTATAATAAACACCTTTTTTCTCTAGTAATTCATTGTGACTGCCTGATTCTATTATAGTTCCTTGATCTACTACCATAATACGGTCTGCATTTCTTATAGTAGACAACCTATGGGCAATAACAAAGGATGTTCTGCCCTTTAGCAGTCGTTCTAGCCCCTTCTGGACTAAAATCTCGGTTTGAGTATCTATGCTTGAGGTTGCTTCGTCAAGAATTAATATTCTTGGATCAGCCAGCAATGCTCTGGCAAAGGAGATTAGCTGCTTTTGTCCTTGGGATAATTTGGAACCTCGTTCATTTACCTCGGTATAATAGCCCTTCTCCATTTTAGATATAAACTCATGGGCATGGACAGCTTTGGCGGCATTTATTACTTCCTCATCAGTGGCATCAAGCTTTCCATATCTAATATTATCCATTATAGTACCTGAGAAAATGAAACTGTCCTGTAGCATTACTCCCATCTGCTTTCTCAGAGAGTCCAAGGTAACCTTCTTTATATCATGGCCATCGATTAATACCCTTCCATTGACTGGATCATAGAACCGGCTAATAAGATTTACAATGGTGCTCTTACCTGCACCGGTAGGCCCTACTAAAGCAATGGTCTCTCCCGGTTTAACAGTAAAATCCACATGCTTTAATACAGGCTTTTCGGGATCATAGTAGAATTCTAAATTCTCGAATCTTACCTCACCTTTTATTTCAGGTAATTCATAAGCATCAGCTTGGTCTTTAATATCCGGTTTAGTATCCAGCAGCTCAAAAATTCTTTCGGTGGATGCCATAGCTACTAACAGGGAATTATAAAAGTTAGCCAAATTGTTAATGGGCTGCCATATCCTCCATACGTAGCCGGTAAACGCAACCAGTACACCCACCGTCACTGTACCAGTATCCAAGAATTTCATACCAAATATATAAACTAATGCTATTCCTAAAGCAGCTATCAACTCTATCCCAGGCCAGAATAAATTGTTTAACCTAATAGCATGCATCCATGTAGTAAATATATCTCCACTTAGTTCATTATATAAATTCCTGGTCTCTCTTTGCCTTACAAAGGCCTGGGTGACTCTCATACCAGCTAGGTTTTCGTGAAGATAGGCATTCATGTTGGAGCTTTTCTTTCTTACTTCCTGCCACCTTTGCCGAATACGTCTCTTTAAAAGCCCTACTAATAAAAGTAATAGGGGGACTGTACTTAGTGTAACTAAAGTCAACCTAGCATCTATATAAGCCATTATCACTATGGCTATAATCAATGTAAATACATCTGTCAAAACATTGATTATACCATTAGTTATTAGATCTCCTAAAGAGTTTACATCATTGATAATACGCACTAAAATTTTTCCTGCGGGTCTACTATCATAAAATGTAAAGGATAGGGTTTGGATATGTTCAAATAGATCTTGCCGTATCCTATATAGGATTTTTTGTCCTACTGAAGACATTATATAAACTCTCTGCTTCATACATACCATATTTATTAAATTAGTTGCAAGAAATAGTAGGGTAATTATAGTCAAGCCCCTGTAATCTGCTACCTCTATATAGTCGTCAATGGCTACCTGTAGAAAGTAGGGTCCTAACAAGCCACATACAGCAGCTACCATCATCAATATAAGGGTAATGATAACCTGCTTGCCATAGGGCTTCATATATCCCATTAATCTCTTAAACTGCTCTTTATCAAACGGCTTTTCCAGCTCTTCATCATCTATTATTCTATTTTTCAACACCTTACATCACCTGCCTATCTTCTTTAAATTCTTCAAAATCCTTGTACTGCTGAGAATATATTTCGAAATATTTGCCTCCCAGTTTCACTAATTGATCATGGGTACCTCTTTCCACAATTTGTCCATTATCTAAAACAATAATCTCATCTGCATCTTTTACCGAAGATATTCTGTGAGCTATAATAAATGTTGTCCTTCCTTCCATAACTCTTTTAAGTGCTTGTTGGATAGCATACTCTGTTTCCATGTCTACAGCCGAAGTACAGTCATCCATAATAAGTATCTTAGGATTCTTTATTATGGCTCTAGCAATAGCAATCCTCTGCTTTTGTCCACCAGATAATCCCATACCACGCTCTCCAACTATAGTGTCATACCCTTGAGGCATCTCCATAATAAAGTCATGAGCAGCAGCAATTTTTGCAGCCTTTATTACATCTTCTCTAGTAGCATTGGGGTTACCATACATAATATTTTCCTCAATGGTAGCAGAGAATAGGAAAACGTCCTGCATAACTATTCCTATGTTTTCCCTTAGAGTGTTAAGATTCCAATCCCTTACATCTACTCCATCCACCAAAACCCTACCTCTAGATACATCATAGAAGCGGTTTAGAGCATTGATAATCGAGGTTTTACCAGCTCCTGTCGCTCCCATAATTGCAATGGTTTTTCCTGCTGGAGCATCTATGTTTATATTCTCTAATGCTTTATGATCCCCGTAGTGTAAAGATACATTCTCAAATTTTACATGACCCTGAACCTCTTCGGGGTAGTATGGATTCTCTTTATCTACTACAATGGATCCAGTATCCAATACATTAAAAACTCTTTCACCAGAGGATACTGCCTGCTCCATCACGTTGATAACCCATCCCAACATTCTCATAGGATTAATAAGCATCCACAAATAGCTATTAAAGGCTACTAGAGTACCTAAGGAAATTTCACCTCTAGCTACCATTCGCCCTCCAAACCATAGAACAGAAACTGCACATAGGCCTGAAATAAAGTCCATTAGGGGAAAATATTTAGCCCATATCCTGGCAGAATTAACGTTTTTCTCTA
>ERZ773359.6130-NODE-6130-length-10882-cov-5.322158_pt1 | contig 10882 bp, 11 predicted proteins | sample MGYA00374955_ERZ773359 | MGnify/ENA primary metagenome ERZ773359 (study PRJEB29098, sample SAMN04486028) | biogas fermenter metagenome | study: EMG produced TPA metagenomics assembly of the Biogas fermentation microbial communities from Germany - Plant 4 DNA1...
GCCTACACAGCCGCTGTCCTGGCCTTGAGCATCAACAGCGGCGCTTATGTGGGGGAGATTGTGCGCTCGGGGATTCAGTCCATTGACAAAGGCCAGTGGGAAGCGGCCTCTTCGCTGGGGCTCTCGGGCAGCCAGACCATGGGCCTGATCATCCTGCCCCAGGCCTTCCGCCGCATCCTCCCGCCTTTGGGCAACGAGTTTATTGCCCTGCTCAAAGACTCCTCCCTGGTATCCATCATCGCCTTGGAGGAATTGGTGCGCAAGGGCCAGATCATCATCGGCCGCACCTTCCGCCCCTTCGAAGTCTGGTTGGCAGTGGCCATCATCTACTTCGTCATGACCTTTATCGTCTCGCGCCTGGTGAATGTGGTGGAGAGGAAAGTCACGGCAGCTTAGGTGTGAATTTGACGTGCCGCACGCGGTAATCGGTGCCTTTGAGGAAGAGGTGCAGGTTGCTGCCGATAATCCTGGAGGCAACCCTCATGCCCACCCGGGCATCGAGATCTTGCAGGTCATAGTTGGTGGTAAATACGGTGGGCTTCAGGTTGTTGAGGCGGCCGTCCACAATAATCAGCAGGCGTTCCACCACCCAGTCGGTGGCCCGGTCCGTGCCCAGGTCATCCATTATGAGCAGATCGGCGTTGAGCAGTGGTTCCAAGGGGACGTTGCTCAGGCGCATCTGTTCCAGCAGGGTAGGCACGTAGACAAAGGCTACCGAGAACTTTTCCCGCAGCTCATTGGCTATGGCTGCGGCCAGATGGGTTTTGCCTGTTCCGGAAGGGCCGAGGAGGATAATGCCGCGGCCGTTCTCGATCTTATCGAAGTTGCGGGCAAAGGACCTGCTCCTTTCGAAGGCATTGCGGTTGAGCTCAGTCACCTGAAACCCGTCAAACGATTTAGCCTGCAGGGCCAGGGGCAGAGGATGGGCCGCGGGGATGATAACCAGCCGCTCCCGCTCTAGGCGCTCCTGCTCCCGCTGCTGCTTGATGCAGGCACAGTCAGTCAAAAGCCACAATCCCCGTCCCACGGAAGCGGGCATGGGGAAAGGGTGGCTTTTATAGATCTTATGGCGCACTTCGCCGCAGATCGGGCACGGCTGCCCTTTGAGGCTCCGCCGCAGGCCGTATTTAGTCATCCAAGAACGAAAAGAGGCTGAGGTCCTGTTCAGTTTCGGTGTAGGTGAAGTCTTCCCTGCGGATTTTCGTCTGAGCAGCATGGGGCCTGTCCCCTCCGTTCTTATGCTTGTCTTCGTTTAGGGCCGACCAGTAGGCGCGGAAATGCTCCTCGGTGGTAATCCCGTGCAGCAGCCAATCTTCAATGATGCGGTAGATATAGTTAAAGGAGATGTGCATATTCTTGCCCTGCAGGCGTCTACGCCTCTGCTCTTGCCTGGCCCGGAGGATAGCACAGCCGATGACAAAGGGGCTCATCCCCTCATCCTGGGCTGCCACCAGCTTTTCCTTCTGGGCACTGGACAGCGGCCCCACCTTCTGTTCGTATAATGCGAAGACGTCCTCCATCCTAGGTTCCACGTATCCACCTCCACAGCAAGAAACCTAAAGCAACTGTAGCCAAACTCCCGGCCAGCCAGTACCAAAGGGTTGTCTCCCCTTTGTACACTGGGGCCAGTACACCTTGATCCAGCTGCGCCCTCTGGCCCTTGGGCCCCCAGCGCGGCGCCAGGAGATCAAAAACGGGCACTCCGGTGCCTCCCACCTGCCAGGGCCCCGGGCCCATATCCCTCCACTCATCCTCAGCTAAACCATCGAAGGCACCCACCAGGACATAATAACCCCACGCAGAGCTGGGGTCAGGCAGGAGAGTTCTGTCTACCTGCAGGCGGATGGTTTTGTCTTCAGTCAGCGCCAGGCTGGTCACCCCGGAGCTGACCGTTTCCGGCTGCGAGCCGGGCCCGCGCCAAATCTGCAGCCTGCTTCCGCCAAAGGGAACTGCGCTCAAGCGCAGATCCCAGGGAGCCTCAGGGATAGTGTGCAGCCGATAGCGGCCGACCTGGATCTGATCAGATCCCAGGCCGCTGCCTGTTGTAATGTACAATTCGAGGCGCTGATGGAAGTACCCTTCCGGGGCGCGAAAAGGATTGGTCAGGGCCGCGAATTGAAAGTCGAAATAAACGTACTGCTCATCGGAGCTGACCGTAAACTGGAGCAGATCAAACAAGCCGGGTACAAAAACCTCATGGCTGGGATAAACCAGCCCCCCTGCGCCCCTGTCATCTCCTTTGGGGTCTTTGCTGCGGAAAAGGATTTCCTCCCCGGCTGCCTGCGATGCCACCAAAAGCAGTACCGTAAGGGCCAGCGCCAGCCTGTGCATGCCCATCCCCCCGTATAGGGATCCTATGCGCTGGGAGGGGAGATATACACCCTTTCCACCCGGCTGCTGAGCATGCAGGTGATCTCGTAGTTGATGGTCCCAAGGTGCCGGGCCCAGTCGTCGGCGGTCACGGACAGTTGGCCATCTGACCCCAGGAGGATCACTTCATCGCCGATCCCCACCGGCAGATCACCCACATCCACCATGGTGTGATCCATGGTCACATTGCCCACAATGGGGCAGTAATGCCCTTTGATGATCACGTGGGCCTTGTTCCCCAGGCCCCGGGATAGGCCGTCCGCGTAACCAATGGGCAGCACAGCCAGGGAAGTCTCTTTCCAAGTTACGTAGGTGCCGCAGTAGCTCACCGCGCTCCCGGCGGGCACCCGCTTCACAAAAGCCACCCTTGTTTTCAGGCTCAGGGCTGGTTTGAGGTCGATGGGACGGCGGGCATCGGGGTACATGCCGTAGATCCCCAGCCCCACCCGGACCAGATCCAGACGAGATTCGGGGAAAAACAGGGTGGCCGCGGTGTTGGCCGCATGGTAGAAAGGCACTGCAATCCTGCGGGCAGCCAGATCTTGCCTTACCTTAGCAAAGCGCGCCCACTGCAAGCGGGTGTATTCCAGATCCTCATCTTCGGCCCGGGCAAAATGCGTAAACACCCCTTGAATCTCCAAACCCGGCAGGCTCTGCACCAGCTCCACCAGATCGCCGAAGTCCGAGGGCAAAAGGCCCAGCCTGCCCATGCCCGTATCCACCTTGATGTGCACTTTGGCTGTTTTCCGCTGAGCCACCGCCGCTTGCGAGAGCAGGCGGGCGATATGCGGTTCGAACACCGTTACGGCCAAGTCGTAGGCGACACACACATCCAGTTCATCCGCGCCCACGGCGCCTAATACCAAAATGGGAGCGGTAATGCCGCCGCGGCGCAGGCGCACCGCTTCTTCTGGCAGGGCCGTGGCCAGCCAGTTGGCTCCCTGGGCAATCATGGTGTACGCGGTTTCCAAGGCACCATGTCCGTAGGCATTGCCCTTGACCACAGCCATGAGCTCGCAGCCGGGCCCGATGAGCCGGCGAAACTGGCGCACATTGTATGCTATGTTTTCTAAGCTGACCTCCGCCCACACCTGTCTGGTGAGCTTACTCATGGAGGAACCACTCCGTCCTACTGCAAAATCTCCTGGATGAAAACTAACAGGTCACCGGCCATGAGGCCCCTGGCTCCCCGTTCTGCGGCCAGATCGCCAGCCCGGCCGTGCACGTAGGCAGCCAGAGCCCCGGCCCGCACCGGATCCAGCCCTTGTCCCAAGAGGGCGGCTGTCAGGCCTGTGAGGACATCTCCAGTCCCGGCGGTAGCCAGGCCGTGGTTGCCCGTGCTGTTAATATAAGCCTCCGCGGGGCTGGCTGTAATCGTGGGGGCACCCTTCAAGACCACAACCATTCCCCACTGCTCTGCGCACTGGGCGGCGATGCCCACCCGATCCGCGTTAACGCTCGCCGGGTCGGATGCCGCCAGGCGGGCCATCTCCCCGGGATGGGGAGTAATCACCCACTGACGGCGCTTGGCCGGGGGCACACTGCTGAGAAACTCCGGGCTAAGGGCCGCCAGGCCGTCCGCGTCAATCACCGCTGGCCCATCCCAACTGCTGAGCAGAGTCTGCACCACTTTGACCACTTGGCTGCTGCGCCCCAACCCAGGGCCGATGGCCAGCACGTCCTTACCCGCCAGCAGGCCCCGGAGTTTCTCCAGGCTCCCTTCGCCCAACGTACCGCCCTCTGCTTCCGGAACAGGCACCACAATCAGCTCATCTGGCGAAAAGCGGTTGTACACGCCCTCGGGGACAGCGACCGTAACCAGGCCACCGCCCCCCCGCAGCACGGCGCGGCCGCAGAGGGCCGCCGCACCCGCATAGCCCACCGATCCAGCTACCACCAAGGTGTGGCCGTGACTGCCCTTGTGGGACCAGGGCTGGCGTTCAGGCAGCCAGCCGAGGGCCTCCGGCCCCACCAGCTCACGGCGGATGCCGCTGGCCTGGAGGGGAAAGCCCAGATCTACCACCACATTCCGGCCGGCATGAGCCCGGCCGGGATAGAGCAGGTTGCCCAGCTTGAGCAGCCCCAAGTTGATGGTGAGATGGGCCCGGATAGCCTCGGAAGCCACTTCTCCCGTGGACGAGTTCACTCCGGTGGGGCAGTCGATGGCCACGACGGGACACTGCACCTCATTCACCACCTGCACCAAAGCCGCCCATTCTTCCTCTAGTTTTCCAGAAAAGCCCGTACCCAAAAGGGCATCTATGATTAGATCGGCAAAATTCAGGCTCCAGCGTAGTTTCTGCAACTGCTTGAAATCAACCGCGGCCAGATCAGCCCCCAGCTTCTGCAGGATGGCTAGATTGGCGGCGTTCTCTTTGCTGGACCGCTTCTGATCGCCGGCCAGATAGACCTTGACCCGGGCGCCTAAGGCCAGCAGCTGCCTGGCCACAACCAGCCCGTCGCCACCGTTGTTGCCCGGCCCGGCGAGGATGTGCACGCGCCGTGTCTCCAGGGGAGCAAACTCTGCTTTCAGCACTTCCATGATCCGGCTCCCCGCGTTCTCCATGACAACCAAAGAAGAAAGGCCGAGAGTCTCAAAGGCCTTCCTTTCCAGGCTGCGCATTTCAGCTCCGGTTACGATCCGCATATCTTCTCCTCCCCTAAGGCGAGGACATAAGCCACCGCCAACTCCTTGGTGTGGGACAGGCTCACGCAAAAACGCGTCACTCCCTGCTCAGAAGCGATCCCGGCTGCAGGCTCCAAGAGCTGCACCTGCGGCCGGCCCCATTCATCTGAGCAGATCTCCACAGAGGAAAAGGGTACGCCCTGGGTAAAGCCCCGGCCCAAGGCTTTCATCACCGCCTCTTTAGCCGCAAAGCGGGCCGCCCAGGATTCAGGGCCCTTGCCCTGCAGCTCCTCCCTTTCCCGCGGCGTGTAGATGCGCTCGCGAAACTTAGGGCTGTTCATGGCCTTGGCGATGCGCTGTACTTCGATTAAATCCACTCCGCAGCCTTTAACTGGCACGGCTTCCTCCCTGCTCCTGCTCAATGGTTTGTATGACCGGCTCCAGCACTGCTGTGAGTACTGCCTGGTCGGGATGTTCTCCCATCACCCTGATCAAAGACTCCGTGCCCGAGGCCCGCACAAACAGGCGGCCGTACGGGGCTAGCTGTTCCTGAGCCTGGCTGATGGCGGCTTGAATACGGGCGTTGTCCTGCCAGCCGTTCTTGTTCTCCACCCGCACATTGATCAGCTGCTGCGGGAAGATTTCCATACATTTCGCCAGCTCAGCTAAGGTCTTGCCCTGGATGGTCCTGTTTTCTAGAAGCTTTAAGCCGGTGAGCATGCCATCGCCTGTAGTGGAGTTTTCCAGGAAGATGATGTGGCCGGACTGTTCCCCGCCCAGGATGCTGCCGATCTCCAGCATGGTCTCCAGTACATACCGGTCACCAGGCTTAGCGTATACCACATCGCCGCCGCTTTCCAGAAAGGCCCGGCGCAGGCCGCCATTGGAGTAGGCGGTAGCCACTACTTTACCCGCCGGCAGACGGCCCTGCCGCAGCAGGTACAGGCCGGCAATGGCCAGGATCTGATCTCCGTCGATAAAACCGCCCTCTTCATCTACCACCAGAATACGGTCTCCGTCACCGTCAAAGGCGAAACCAAGATCAGCTCCGGTTTCTTTGGTCAGGCTCTGGATCTTTTCGGGGAACGTAGACCCGCAGAAATGATTGATATTAGTGCCGTTGGGCTGATCGAAAAAGGCCGTAACTTTGGCACCCAAACTGCTGAACAGCTTGGCTGCATAGGGCGCCGTTGCGCCATTGGCGCAGTCTAGGGCCAGGTGCAGTCCCCGCAGATCAAGAGAAACCTGAGCTTTGAGGTAATCTATGTACAGTGCTGCGGCATCCGTCTTGGGCACCACCCTGCCCACAGCCTCGGCTATCGGCCGGGGCCCTGCGTCCTGCTCAATAAGTTCTTCGATGCGGGCTTCCTCTTCTTCCGACAGCTTATAGCCATCGGGGCCGAACACCTTGATTCCGTTGTCCTCCAGGGGGTTGTGGGAAGCGGAAATGACAATCCCTCCGGCACAATCCAAAGCCTTGGTCAAGTAGGCCACTCCCGGGGTAGGGATTACTCCCACAATGAAGGCATCGAGGCCCGTGGAGGTCACTCCGGCCACCACCGCGCTTTCCAGCATCTGCCCCGAGAGGCGGGTGTCCCGGCCGATCACAATCGGCTTGGGGGCCTGTTCCCGCAAAACCAGCGCAGCTGCCCGGCCGATGCGCAGGGCCAGCTCAGGCGTTAGCTCGCTGTTCGCGATGCCGCGCACGCCATCAGTTCCGAAATACTTCCCCATACGCTATTCCTCCCTCGTTTCCTCAGACTCGCTTGCTTTCAGTTCCACCGTGATCTGGGGCGGGTCGATCTCCACCGCCAAAATACCCCGCCCCTGGGCATCCAGAGCCCGCACGGGGAAAGAGTTCCCGGCCCCCAGGCCGCCGCCTACATTGACGTAGGCCACCACGTGGTCCACCTCGTCCACCACACTGCGGGCTCCTTTGAGGGTGACCACTTCAGGCCGGGGTGTAAGCCCGGCTGCGAATTCCGCCCGCTCCACCCCCAGCAGGGCCAAGGTAACTGGGAACACAGCCTCCACCAGTTCCTCTGTGTACACACTGACCCAGCCGGGTGTGACGCTCAAGATTTGAATGCCCAATGGACCTGAAACTTCAACATTATACGTTTCGGTTCCTGCCTGCGCTCCCCTGAGGTTGATGGAAGCCGAAATGGAACTTTCTCCCCGGTTGAGCAGGGGAGAAAGCCCACGGACGCGTACCTGCACCGGTTCCGGCTCTTCTACCAGCACCAAATCAGCAGGTAAGTTCTGTACTTCCACCGCGAGGGTAACGGTCCGTTCCGCTTCGCCCAAGGAGCCGTCCCCGGCAGCCAGAAGCCAGAGGATCACCGCGAGCAGCAGCGAAAACAGCCGCCAATAAATGTCCGGACTGGTGAGAAAAGCCCAAATCCTGCGCGCCAGCCTCATTCCGCCTCCCCTCCCTGCAGGTAAAAGGTGAGATGCTCTTTGAGACGGCTTTCCGTCAGATAGCGGCGCAGAGACCCGCCTGCTGCCAGGGAGATCACGCCCGTCTCTTCCGAGACCACCACAACCACCGCATCGGTCTGCTCCGAAAGACCCACCGCGGCCCGGTGCCGCGTGCCCAAGCCGCTGCTCAACCGGGCATCGGTTAAGGGAAACACGCACCCGGCACTGATGATCCTGCCGTCGGCAATGATCACGCCCCCATCGTGCAGGGGGACACCCGGCTCAAATATATTCAACAGCAGTTCGGTGCTGATCAGGGCGTCCAGCTTGACCCCGGTCTCTATGTACTCATGCAGGCCGGTCTTGCGCTGAAAGGCGATGAGCGCACCAGTCTTGGCGGCACTGAGCTGGGCTGCCGCCCGGCAGATGGCATCCAGGTCCAGTTCTTCTCGGCCCGTTCCCCGGCCCAGGGGCCAGCTGAAGAGCTGCCCCCTGCCCAGCTGCTCCAGGCCGCGGCGCAGCTCAGGATAAAACACCACAGGCAGGGCCACCAGGACCAGGGTTGTGGTCTGGTCCAACAACCAGCTCACGGTGCGCAGGCTTAAAGCACGAGCCACTACACTGCTGGCAAAAATCACAGCCAGCCCCTTAACCAGTGTAGTGGCTCGTGTCCCCTGCAGGGAACGGATCACCCGGTACACCACGTACGCCACGATGAGAATGTCAATGGCATCGCGCAGAGTGAAAATCACCGAGTGTTCCCCCTCTTATGGCAGTCTAACGGGCGGCCAGGACCCTTTCCGCCGCTTCTGTGGCCTGGCCGAATTTCTGCAGCTCAACTTCTAGTACAGCTAAAGCGGTGAGCACATCCAGGGGTGTGGCATAGCCCATATGCCCGATCCGGAAGACCTTGCCGGCATGGGTACCCTGTCCGCCGGCGAACTCCACCCCATACTTCTTCCGGATGCGCTGACGAAACTCATCGGCCTGCGGATGCTTCACTGCGGTAAGTGTGGGCGAAGCATCGCGGTCGCTGACCAAAAGCTCCAGGCCCAAAGCACGGATGCCTGCCCTGGTCATATCCCGCATCAGCGCATGCCGGGCGTAGACATTGTCCAGTCCCTCTGTTTCCAGCATTTTTAAGGTTTCCTCAAGGGCAAAGACAATATGAATGTTGGGGGTAAACGGGGTTTCGCCCTTGGCCAAAAACTGCTCATATTTACGGAGATCGAAGTAATACCTGCTGGAATCGCACTTCTCCAGATAAGCCCGGGCCCGCTCCGACAGGGCGATAAAGGCTGCGCCCGGCGGCATCATCAAGCATTTCTGGGCGGCGCTCACAACCACATCCAAGCCCCAGGCATCCATCTCGCAGGGAGCCCCGCCCAGGGCGCTCACGGCATCAACCACCAGCAGGGCCTGATGATCCCCGCGGGCTTTGGCCACCGCCTGCACATCGTTGAGCACTGCGGTGGAAGATTCGTTGTACACAACAAAAATGAGTTCAATTTCTGGATGCTGCTGCAAGAACTCAGCCACCTGGTCTGGGTCAACTCCCCGGTCCCAGGGGAATTCTAACACGTGCACTTGGGCCTTGTAGGCCGTACACAGTTCGGCCCAGCGTTTGCCGAAAAAGCCGCCCACCAGGCAGAGCACCGGAGTACCCGGCGAAACCAGGTTGGCCACTGCGGTCTCCATACCAGCGGTGCCAGAACCGGTGATCATGTACACGGGGTTTTCGGTGCCAAAGATCAGCTGCAAACGTGAGAGTACAGCGGGGAATCTCTCCTTGAAAACGGCGCCCCGGTGGTTGATTACCGGCCGGGCCATCTGGAGCGACACTTCACTGGGTACAGGAACCGGCCCGGGAATGCGCAGTTCAGGCTTGAAACGGTACATGCTGAATCCTCCTTGCGCGGTTGTTGTATGCTTCCTAAAGCAAGCGCTTCATGCGCTTGACAATGGCCAGAATCTCCTGACGCCCGCTCAGCGCTCCGAAGTCCTCCACGATCACTCCCTGCTGTTCCAGATGACTCATGAGCACACGCAGCGCCTTGGTGGTGCCTAACAGGCCGGGCAAGATAAAAGCGCAGCCGCGCTTGCCTTCCAGCCGAGTGGCCCGTTTGATCAAATTGTCCATCTCCGCAGGGATCTGCGGTTTCCACCAGCCCTTGTACCCGCAGGCGACGCACACCAGCCCGTAGGGCGCTGTGCTCACTGGTGCGGTGCCGGCGCCGGCAGGGGACAGCAGATCAACCTTGACCTGTTCCTTCTCCAGCGCCTCCTGCATCAGGGCTACAGATTTTTGAGTCTTGGCATCGTCTGCGTGCAGAATCAATACGCGCACAGTGTTAGCCCCCCATTTCCTGTCCTTCCCTGCCTACTTCTCCAAAAAAACTTCAAATCCTGTTAACGGGCGGTGTGTTCATAGGCATAGGCAGAGGAAGAGATGGTATCACCCATGCCCACAGTGCTCACTGGATTGGGTACCACGTGGGCAGGAACAATCAGCACGGTATGGTCAGGAAACTCCAGGATACCATCCTCCAGGAAACTGCCGGGAACCTCTACGCCGCGGCGCTGCATCTCTTGGGCAAAGGTCTCCAGCTGCTGGAACCCGATGGTGGAAAGGGGAATTTCCGCAGCCTCAGCCAGACGATCATAGAGCACATAGCCGCCGTATTTGGCCTTGATGGCATTGACGGAAGAGGCATAGAGGCAGGCTTGGCGCACATGTTCCACTGGAACCCGATAGGGCTTTTTCAGCAGCACAACGTAATAGCCCAGGTTGTGCAGCTGGATGCGTTCAAAGCCCAGCTCCTGCCAGAGCTTGACTACGCCATCATACAGGGTGTAAGAGCATTCTTTAGCTTCAATGGCCGCGCGTTCTTGTTCGTAGCCGTAGATGCGCAGCACCCGCTTAATCTCGTTCTCGTTGATGCCGAAGGACTGAATCTCGCTGGCCACCGCTTTGAGCATCTCCCGCTCCGCTTCATCGGCGCTCATGGGGACATACTCAAAATGCAGGCGCAGATGGGGATTCTGCTCCTTCAGCCGGTGGACACTGTTCATGGAGTCCGCCAGGTAGGCCTTCCGTTCGCTCTCCCCCGCTGGTGCGTAGTGAAAGCCGGCCAGAAAGGCTACGTCCACCGATTTGCCCAGCTCCGGCAGGTACTGCTCCAGCTCAGGATCAAAGGCCATCACTACGCCTTCGGGCCTCGTAGCCAGGATCACCCGGTTCGCCCGTGGTGTGGTGATCACATGCCCGCCCAGTTCAAAACGCTCGTTCTTGGCATACTCGAAAATCCAGTTCTCCTTCACCGGATCGTTGGGCCTGACAGCCTCCTGCACGTTCACAATGGCCAGCCCGTCCCGCACCACAGGGACGTCCACTTCCGGGAAAAACATGGAGGCCTGCTTCGCGGAGAGCAGCGAAGTGTACACCATGGAATGGGCGCCCAGAGC
>ERZ773359.6131-NODE-6131-length-10882-cov-4.463840_pt1 | contig 10882 bp, 6 predicted proteins | sample MGYA00374955_ERZ773359 | MGnify/ENA primary metagenome ERZ773359 (study PRJEB29098, sample SAMN04486028) | biogas fermenter metagenome | study: EMG produced TPA metagenomics assembly of the Biogas fermentation microbial communities from Germany - Plant 4 DNA1...
CCGGGGCCTTTACCATAGAGAAAAGCCGCCGCTTTCAGGGCTCCTGCGGCAAACAGATCCCTGGATATTGCCGTATGTTTAAGCTCAATTATCTCGTCATTTCCCGCAAAGATAATGGAATGCTCTCCGGCAATGGTCCCTCCGCGTATTGAATGAATACCTATTTCATCCCTTGTTCGTTTTTGCCTTGAGGAATGACGGTCATAAACGAATTTCATCTTGTTGTCCAATGCCGAGTTGACAGCATCGGCAATTGCAAGGGCTGTACCGCTGGGTGCATCAATTTTTTGGTTATGGTGTTTTTCGATAATTTCTATGTCAAAGGCTCCGTTAAGGGCTTTAGTTGCCCTTTTAACCAATTCCAACAGCAAGTTGATGCCCAGGGACATATTGGCGGAGAGTAGTACTGGTATTGATTCGGACGCCTCCATAATCAGTTTTTTATGCTCGTCATTAAATCCTGTTGTGGCAATAACGACAGGAATTGACTTTTCGACTGCATATTCAAGAATACTTTTTAACGCATTTGGGTGTGAAAAATCAATGATAAGATCCACTTCTTCTTTAACATCCCATGGACTTGTATAAACAGGGAATTGGGCAGTATCTCTTTTTGAGGTATCCAGGCCTGCGACAATGTATAAATCCTCGTTAAGTGCGCAGGTACGTGCTATTGCCTGCCCCATGTTGCCGTTACAACCATTCAACAGTATACGAATCATCAGTAAAACCTCCAGCAGGATATATGTTTCTATGTATGCTCTGTTAATCAATCAATCCATAATCTTTCATTGCAGCTTTTAACTGTTCCAGACCTTTTGCAGACATTTCTACAAGCGGTAATCTGCATGAACCTACATTGAATCCCATCAAGTTCATTGCCGCCTTGACAGGGATTGGATTGGTTTCGCAGAAAAGCGCTTTTTCAAGCATGACAGATTTAATCTGAATCCTGCGGCTTGTTTCAATATCCCCGGAAAGGAATGCACTTACCATGGTATGCATATCCTTAGGAATGATATTTGCTGCCACAGAAATGACGCCTTTGCCTCCAAGAGAAAGGAGCGGCACTACATTACCGTCTTCACCGGAATATAAATGAAGGTTGTCACCGCATAAATGGATTACTTCGGCTGCCTGCATAAGATTACATTCTTTGAGCGCCACAATATTCTCAATTTCAGATAAGCGCTTTAAGGTGGAAGGGTTGATATTGAGATTAGTTCTTGATGGAACGTTATAAAGTACGATAGGGATATTTACACTTTCAGCTATTGTCTTGAAGTGCTGATAGAGCCCTTCCTGTGTTGTTTTGTTGTAATAGGGGGTTACTGAGAGAATTGAGTCGGCCCCTACGTCTTCACAGAATTTTGATAGCTCAATGGCATGCCTGGTATCATTGCTGCCAGCACCAGCCATGACATGAACACGCTTATTGACTTTTTCTACAGCAAATTTTACGGTTGCTTTATGTTCTTCATCCGGCATTGTGGATGCTTCGCCGGTTGTTCCACAAATCAGGATTGCGTCGGTACCTTCTTTGATGTGCCATTCAATAAGTTCCTCAAGTTTGTCAAAATCTACTCCCGTACTTGTAAATGGGGTGACAAGGGCAACGCAGGAACCGGTAAACAATATCTTTTTCATCATCAAGCACTCCTTTCAAATTTAATGCTTAAAATACTCAATTAATGGGCAAAATAGTTACTTATATTTATTATACAGAAAAACTATATGAATACATATAGAAACATCATTACCCCAAAATATACTAAAAAAGCTGCCCTGTAAAAACTACCGGCAGCTGTTTGTCAGCAACAAATACTACAAAATACGTTGCAGTACAACAACTAAATCAAGTCCGATAGCTCTCCGCTTGGATAAGCGACAGTTGAAAGGTTATTTACCAGTCAACCAGGCAGCAGACGAAACGGCATCTGCCCCTTCGGCATTTTCCCCTTTTACTTAGTGACGGCCCGTTTGCCCTTTCCCTAAGCTACTTATGAAAAATGCGCCTCTATCTACTCATTATATTCTGTTGTCATTAACACTCCACTTTTTTGAGAGTATTAAATTATCATAAATGATATCATTTCTCAGTCACATTGTCAAAGGGCAATTTATTGTGATATAGTAAATTTGCGATTAAGTTACTTAACAATTTTTTCATGGAGGTATGGCTGTGGCCTCAAAAAAAGTACAAAAGAAAACCGTCCGTAAGAAAAAAACAACAAGCAAATCATCCATACGTTTAAAGAGCGAAGTATCGGGTTTGATTCTGGTTGCCTTTGCCATCCTTTTGGGATTGAGCATTTTTTCTGATAATGCGGCAGGGCCTTTGGGAGAAATCCTGGCAAGGTTTGCGGGAGGGCTTTTTGGCCTTTCAGGTTTCGCAATTCCTTTTTTGATTTTGATTCATGGTTTGTTTAAGATTTTCAGACCCAGATTTGTATATGAGGACAAACGGTTTTCGCTTATACTGATTCTTTTAATACTTTTTTCAGCCATGTTCCAGGCCGGGCTGCACGATATTTCCTATTATGAAAATATGACTTTGGACCGGTATATTAAAGTTTTCTACCAGGAAGGCAAAGCCGCACTGGGCAAGAGTGATGCTTTTCTGCCAAGCGGAGGCATTCTTGGCGGAATTATTGGTGTGCCGCTGTTAATGGTCTTCAGAAAATGGGGGACCATGTTGATTCTAATTACTCTGGCGGTTATTGACGCCATGCTTATTACCAAATTTTCAATTGCGGAAGCCGCCCGGAATGTTGCCAAAGGTACAACCGAAGCTATTAACGGAGTTGTCGGGGCAGCAAAAAAGAAGATTGAAGAAAGAAATATGCAAAGGGCAATTCTTATAGACAGCACCGACGGGGATTCTACTGAAAGCACCGGTAAAAAGAAAGCTAAAATCATAGATTTCCGTCTTCAGAAAAAACTTTCAGAGCCTGTGAACAGCGAGGAAAACTTTGAAGATTCTGTTCAAAATGATGATTTCAATTATCAGGGGAATACAGGAAATGAACCGCAGTTGACACTTTTGACCCCTCATAATAACGGGGATGTTCAGGATGTTAACGAGGTTCAGGACATTCATCCGGTGAAAGTGAGAAGTAAAAAGAAAGTTGAAGTAAATGCTGAGATTGGCGAAAGTACTTTAGGCCAATCGGATGCTGAAAGTAGTCCGGGTATTGCCGGGGATAACCTGGCGGTTACCAACCAAACCGATGCGGCACATCCGGACGCGCCAAAATTATCATACACTTATCCGCCTGTAGAGCTGCTTTCCAGATCAAAGGAAAGTGAGACCAATATTAAGCGGATTGAGGCAAATGCGAGTGTAAATGCAAAAAAACTTGAGGAAACATTGGCCAGTTTCGGCATCGGCGCCAAGGTCATAAATGTTTCGGTGGGTCCCGCATTTACAAGATTTGAACTTCAGCCGGCACCGGGTGTGAAAGTTAGCCGTATTGTGAATCTCACCGATGATATTGCACTGAACCTTGCTTCAACAGGTATCCGTATTGAGGCTCCCATCCCGGGGAAGGCTGCCATTGGTATTGAAGTGCCAAATAAAAAAGTTGCCCCCATTAGCCTAAGAAGCGTTCTCGAATCCCGGGAGTTTAAGGAACATCCGTCAAAACTGGCTGTCGCACTTGGAAAGGACATTTCGGGTGAGAATATGGTTATAGACCTTGCGAAAATGCCCCATGTCCTTATAGCAGGTGCCACAGGTTCAGGTAAAAGTGTTTGCATTAATTCTATAGTTATAAGTCTCTTATATAAATCCTCCCCTGATGAAGTAAAACTTCTTATGGTGGACCCGAAAGTTGTGGAACTGGGTGTGTATAATGGTATCCCACACCTTCTGATTCCTGTTGTGACTGACCCTAACAAGGCCGCAGGAGCACTTCGCTGGGCTGTAACAGAAATGACAACCCGCTATAAGCTTTTTGCGGACAGGGGAGTCAGGGACCTTTTGGGGTACAACGCCGTGGTGGAGGAAACCGGCGAGGGTGAGAAACTTCCCCAAATTGTTATTATCATCGATGAGTTGGCAGATTTGATGATGGTTGCGCCCCACGATGTGGAAGATTCAATATGCAGGCTTGCCCAGATGGCAAGAGCCGCGGGCATGCACCTGGTTATTGCCACCCAGAGGCCTTCGGTTAATGTCATAACCGGTGTTATCAAGGCAAACATCCCTTCCAGAATATCTTTTGCCGTTTCGTCCCAGGTTGACTCCCGAACAATACTTGATATGGCGGGGGCTGAAAAACTTTTGGGCAAGGGCGATATGCTCTATTACCCTGTGGGAGTGCCCAAGCCTGTCAGGGTGAAAGGAACTTTCGTAAGCGACAAGGAAGTTGAGCTGGTGGTGGATTTTGTTAAGAACCAGCTGCGCGCAAGGTATGACGAAGAGATTATTGAAAATATCAACGAAAATATTAATAATGAAAAAGATAACTCCCTGAGTGATGACACGGATGATCTTCTTGAGCAGGCAATTGATGCGGTAATTGACTGCGGACAGGCTTCCGTATCCTTCATTCAGAGAAAATTCAAAGTTGGATATGCCCGGGCGGGAAGAATCATAGATCAGATGGCTGAACGGAATATAATAAGCGGTTACGAAGGAAGCAAGCCGAGACGTGTGCTAATCTCGCGGGAGCAATGGGAAGAAATGAAACTATCCAATCCGGGGGAATAATTATGGGTTTACTCAGCTACAATCCTGCAAATTTCAATGTTTCGCTGGCATTTATTGTGCTGCTGGTGGCAGCTCTTTCAGTATATATGGGGATACGCTGCGTAAGGCGGGTCAGTTTTGTTACTGTCGGCTTTTTTCTCATTCAGATGTGCATGCTTGCAAGCGGGGTTCTGGCAGTAACAAACCGTGTAATGACAATACCTTTATACGAATTGATGCTCATCGTGCCGGGAGTTATTGTTCCGGCCGTTTTCCTGATAACTGACTATCTGAAGATGAAAAAACGCATTAAAATCGCCAATGCGGATGTACCTCTTATTGAGAAACTTGAAAAACCGAGTACCAGGGAGTGGTCCTACGAGGACTATATAGAAGTTTCCGAGGAATGGAAGTCTGAGGTTCCCGCAGCTGATGTAGTAAAACATTTGGCTGTGGAAGACAAAAACCTTAAAACCAATATTACAAGACAGCTTACAAAAGTTCATGAACTCATTGAAGGGAAAGAGTACAAAAGGGCTCTGGACAATTACATTATTCTTTCGGAAATTTTAAGCGGAAACCCCTTTATAGCATATAATACCGGATGGCTTTACTATAAAAACAAACTCTATGACGACGCAGCAGAGTATTACAGAGAAGCGCTGGCATTAATAGGGGAACGGCCTGACGGAAAGGGCAAAAAAGTTAAAAATGAAGAAGCAGTTTCTTTTTTGCGTCCAATGATCTATTTTGGCTACGGCTTGTGTTTGTATGCGAAAAATATGTATGAAATGGCCGCCAATCAGTTTGCCCTTGCCCAAAACTGCATGGGTGAGTTGTGGGAGTCGGAAATAAATATTGCCCGCTGTCATATTGCTGTCGGGGAGCTGGATAAGGCCCAGGAGCACATTAATACCGCTCTTAAAACCAGGGATGACAATAAACTTCGTTTTATTTTGGCAAAAATATGTTATGAGAAGAATCAGGAAATGGAATGCAAATTCCATTTGGAGACCATCGTCTCCAAGGATCCTGAGTTTACCGAAGCCTGGGTTTTGCTGGGTGAACTCTACCGGAAATGCGAAGACTGGAATAGTGCCCAGAATGCTTACAAGAATCTTATCCGGCTGGTTCCGGATAATGCCGAATATTATTACCTGTTGGGTATAGTGCAGCGTGAACTGGGAAAAACAGAAGAAGCCCTGTCAAGTTTGAAATATGCCACCGGGCTTATGCCGGGGCACAGCAGGGCACTGTACAGCATGGCATCAATTTATGATGCCCAGGGTAAGACCGAAAATGCTATCGAGTGCCTGTTTAATTCCCTTAACGGGAATGAAAAACTGGAGATGGCCTATAACCTCCTTGCAGAAATATATATTGCCAACGACAGAATTAACGAGGCCATCCATGTTTACGAGAAAGCGGCAAGATTGCATACACATTCATATATCGTCCACTATAACCTTGGCATTACTTTGATGATGATGAGGCGCTATGATGAGGCTATTGATGCCTTTAAAAAGGCCCATAAAATCACAAGTGATGATCCGCCGCTGTACTATAACTGGGCTTCTGCGGCCATAGGCCTTAAGAATTATTCGGAAGCCGCCAGATTATTCAAAGAGGGACTTAAGTTCCGACCTGACGATGATGAGATTCTTTACGGCCTGGCAAGGGTTTCTGCTTTGTCGGGAGATGTAGATGCAACCATGGCATTTTTGAAGCAGGCAATTGAAATAAATCCTAATCTTAAATTGCGCGCGAAGTCTTCCCATGATTTTGCAGCCTACCGTACTTATCCCGAGTTTATGGAAATTACGCGCCTGCCGCTTAGAGAAGATAGAAAAAATGCATAAAAATTACCAATTTACAGGAGGGATGCTATGTCAGACATTATTAAAATAGGAATACTTGGCTACGGAAATGTTGGAAAAGGAGTGGAACTGGCTGTTGCACAAAATCCGGATATGAAGTTGACAGCCGTTTTCACAAGAAGGTCGCCTGAAACTGTTAAGACTGTTTCAGACAATGTGAAGGTAGTAAATGTAAATGAGATTGAGAAATATAAAGATGATGTAGACGTGCTGATATTATGCGGCGGCTCAGCGACCGACCTTCCAGAGCAGGCACCAAAGTTTGCACGCCTTTTTAACTGCGTGGACTCCTTCGATACCCACGCCAAAATCCCGGAGTATTATGAAAGTGTAAATAATGCCGCCAAATCCGGAGGCAAAACTGCGGCAATATCTATTGGATGGGACCCGGGCCTTTTCTCCCTGAACCGAATGATTTTAGGAGCGGTTCTCCCCGAAGGAAAGGACTACACATTTTGGGGAAAGGGCGTAAGCCAGGGCCATTCAGATGCAATCCGCAGGGTTAAAGGTGTTAAGAACGGCATTCAATACACCATACCAGTTGATGAGGCGGTAAACCGCATCAGAAATGGTGAGACGCCCGAGTTTACCACCAGGGACAAACACCTTCGCGAATGCTTTGTGGTGGCGGAAGAAGGCGCTGACAAGGTGCAAATAGAAAAAGATATAAAAGAAATGCCCAACTACTTTGCCGATTATAATACCATTGTCCACTTCATTTCCGAAGAGGAGCTTTTGAGAAATCACGGCAAAATGCCCCACGGAGGCTTTGTTTTAAGATCGGGCAGAACCGGGGAGAAAAATGAAAACCAGCATATTATTGGGTTTTCATTGAAGCTTGACAGCAATCCTGAATTTACAGCAAGTGTTCTTGTAGCATACGCCAGGGCTGTCGCAAAGCTTAACAGGGAAGGCAAAACCGGTGCCTATACCGTTTTCGATATACCTGTCGGATATCTTTCACCAAAATCACCTGAAGAATTGCGAAAAGAACTCCTTTAATAAGAGTTTCTTTTATATATATATGTTTAAATTAAATATTATCTGTTTGACAGAGGATAATTAAAAGAAAGCAGTATGAGTATAATTACAGACTCATAAATCCTTTGAGGAGAGAGAAAATTATGGCATATAAACTTTTGAACGGCAAGGATTTGGCCGCCAGAATGAAGGCTGAAATGTCCGAAGAGGTTAAAAGGCTGGCGGATAATGGCATAACTCCCGGACTTGCTGTAATTATTGTGGGAAATGATCCTGCCTCAAGAATTTATGTCAACAGCAAGAAGAGGGATTGTGCGGAAGTAGGAATAAGATCATTTGAATATGCTCTTCCGGAAGACACAAAAGAGGAAGAACTGCTTGGCCTTATTGATGCCCTTAACCAGGACGAAGCAGTGGACGGAATTTTAGTTCAGCTTCCCATTCCCGGTCATCTGGACGAGGCAAAAGTAATTCGCAGAATTGACCCATCCAAGGACGTAGATGCATTCCATCCATTTAATGTAGGGGAGCTCATGATAGGGAAGCATGCTTTTGCACCCTGTACCCCTGCCGGTATCATGGAGCTCATAAAGGATGCAGGAATATCTGTTGAAGGCAAGAACTGTGTTGTAGTCGGAAGAAGCAACATTGTCGGCAAACCTATGACGATGCTTATGCTTCACGCAAATGCGACTGTCACAGTTTGCCATTCAAGGACCCAAAACCTTAAAGAGATATGTAAAAGTGCGGATATCCTCATTGCAGCAATTGGAAAGTCCAAATTTATAACCAGCGAATATGTCAAAGAAGGCGCGGTAGTGATTGATGTAGGCATTAATCGTACCCCTGACGGCGGAATGACCGGTGATGTAGACTTCGAACAGGTATGTGATATTGCATCGGCTATTACTCCTGTTCCCGGCGGGGTTGGACCCATGACCAGGGCGATGCTTCTTAAAAATACAATAAAAGCCTGCAATATGCACAAAAGCTAATGCCTTTCTTGACATAAAATTTAAAACTGTATACAATAGTTTCATAATGGCATCTTTGTATGCGTAATTTTTTGATGCCATTTAATTGCTTTATTGATTCGTAATTAAAGAAATGGATTATTGAAAAAACAAAAGCGAAAAGGAGGTGAGGAGTATACTGGAGTTATTTATCGGACTTGCATTGGGACTAATCGTCGCAGTAATTAGTTCACTTATATTCTTCCGTAAGGGAGTTGAGCATAGAAAACGTGTGGCTGAAGCGGAATTTGAAAGCGCTGAAAAAGAAAGTCAACGTATTGTAAGTGAAGCTGAAAAGGTTGCAGAACGTAAAAAACGGGATGCTTTGATAGAAGCCAGGGAGGAAATTCACAAGAGCAGAGTTGAGTTTGAAAGAGAAGTTCGTGAAAGAAGAATAGAGATTCAACGTACCGAAAGGCGTCTGCAACAGAAAGACGAAACCCTTGAAAAGAAAATGGATGCCCTCGAAAGAAAAGACGAGGCCCTGAATAAACAGATTCAGGAGATTGAGGCCAGACGTGCTGAGATCGAGGAGCTCTACAAACAGCAGATTGAGAAGTTGGAGAGCATTTCCGGTCTGACCTCGGAAGAGGCAAAACAGTATTTGCTGAACAGCATTGAGGGTGAAGTAAGGCACGAAGCGGCTATATTGGTAAAAGATATTTATGAGCGTGCCAAGGAAGAAGCGAACAGGAAGTCCAAGGAAGTTTTGTCAACGGCTATACAGAGATGCGCAGCCGAACATGCATCTGAAATTACAGTTTCTGTTGTCAATCTGCCCAATGACGAAATGAAGGGCAGAATAATCGGAAGAGAAGGCAGGAACATTAGAGCCCTTGAAACACTGACAGGAATTGACCTCATTATCGATGATACCCCTGAGGCGGTTGTATTGTCAGGTTTTGACCCAATTAGGAGAGAAGTTGCGCGTATAGCTCTTGAAAAGCTCATTATTGATGGAAGAATTCATCCTGCACGTATCGAGGAAATGGTTGAAAAGGCGCGCAAGGAAGTTGAAAATACTATCCGCGAGGAAGGTGACCGTGCCACATTCGAAACCGGAGTGCATGGGCTTCATCCGGAGATTGTCAAACTTCTTGGTAAACTTAAGTTCAGAACCAGTTATGGACAAAACGTACTTTCACATTCTATTGAAGTTGCTCATCTGGCAGGCCTTATGGCAGCCGAACTTGGTGAGGATGTGGCGCTTGCAAAGCGTGCCGGTTTGTTGCATGATATCGGAAAGGCTATAGACCATGAAGTTGAAGGAACCCATGTAACAATTGGTGCTGATATATGCAGGAAGTACAAAGAAAGTGAAGAAGTTGTCCATGCAGTAATGGCCCACCATGGAGACGTTGAAGCAAAGAGCGTAATTGATGTACTGGTTCAGGCAGCCGATGCCATATCAGGAGCAAGGCCTGGTGCCAGAAGAGAGACACTTGAGACCTACGTTAAACGTCTTCAGAAGTTGGAAGAGATCGCTGATTCCTTCCCTGAGGTTGAAAAATCATATGCTGTACAGGCAGGCAGGGAGATCCGCATAATGGTTAAACCAGAAATGGTTAACGATGAAACAATGATAATGGTTGCCCGTGACATAGTCAAACGGATTGAAAATGAAATGGACTATCCAGGTCAAATTAAAGTCCATGTCATAAGAGAAACACGGGCTGTTGAATATGCAAAATAGTTTGAAGCAGGAAGCGTTTAATACGCTTCCTGTGTTTTGAGAGGAAGAAATTTTTTGAAAATCCTGTTTGTTGGAGATATATTTGGGGAAATAGGACGAGAGACCCTGAAATCAAAACTGGCTGAACTTAAGGAATTGTACAACCCCGACTTCTGTATCGCCAATGGCGAGAATGCAGCAGGTGGAAAAGGAATAACTTATAATACAGCCCAGGACATCTTTGAAAGCGGTATTGATGTAATTACTATGGGCAATCATACCTGGTCAAGAAAAGAGATTTTAAACATCATAGATTCGGGTATAAAAATAGTAAGACCCGCCAACTACCCAAAGGGCGTACCGGGTAAAGGCAAAATTGTTATTGAAAAAAACGGTGTTCGCCTGGCGATTGTAAATTTATTGGGTCGTGTTTACATGGACAATAACGTGGACTGTCCCTTCCAGACCATTGACCGCGAGTTAAATTGCCTGAAGGGTCAGGCCGATTTAATATTTGTAGATTTCCATGCGGAAGCCACAAGTGAAAAAATCGCAATGGCCTACTATCTTGACGGCCGTGTTACTTGTGTTGTCGGTACTCATACACACGTACAAACCGCAGACGAAAGAATATTGGATAAGGGTA
>ERZ773359.6133-NODE-6133-length-10880-cov-5.650901_pt1 | contig 10880 bp, 10 predicted proteins | sample MGYA00374955_ERZ773359 | MGnify/ENA primary metagenome ERZ773359 (study PRJEB29098, sample SAMN04486028) | biogas fermenter metagenome | study: EMG produced TPA metagenomics assembly of the Biogas fermentation microbial communities from Germany - Plant 4 DNA1...
GGATCTCTTGTTATTTTTTATCCTGAAAATGTCCTACAATTATTTTACACTATGGCGTCTTTTCAGAAGCGCACATTTTAAAGCTTTGCGGCTCCTTGTGCCCGACCCCTGTTTTTAATTTTAGACGCAGCCCACTCGGTTGTAATTGCAATTGAACTTTGCTAAACATCTCTTTTATTTAAAGCTTATAAAAAATCACATGCTTTTACAAATTTGTTGTATAATAAATACATATATGGTTTTTTTAGAAAGGAGATAAATTATGAGGGTCGTAGTGTTAGGCGGCGCCGGTGATATGGGCAGTCGCGCTGTAAGAGTTCTTGCAACAAAAGAAGAAGTTACAGAGCTTATAATCGCCGACATTAACATAAAAGCTGCTGAAAAACTAGCATCAGAACTTGGCAAAAAGGTCAAAGCAGTTTACATAGATGCAAATAAGCCGGATACTTTGGTTAAAGTTATGCATGGCATGGATGTAGTAGCAAGCGCAATGGGACCTTTTTATAAATATGAAAAGGTAGCAGTAAAAGCCGCAATGACGGCTAAAGTCAATTATGTAAGCATCTGCGATGACTATGATGCAACAGAGAGTATTTTGCCCCTGGATGAGGAGGCAAAAAAACTGGGCTTGAGTATATTAACGGGCTTGGGCTGGACCCCAGGCATTAGCAACATTCTTGCTCGAAAAGGTGCAGATCAATTAGATGAAGTTGAAGAAATCAATATCTATTGGGCAGGCAGCGCTAATGATGCTACAGGCCTTGCCGTAACCCTTCATACGATTCATATTTTTACCGGCAAGATTACCAGCTTTATAAACGGCAAGAAAGTAGAAATCCCCGCAGGCAGCGAAAAAGAAAGAGTGGAGTTTATAGAGCCTTTAGGTTATGTGGATATGTATCATCTAGGCATCCCGAACCGGTTACTCTGCCGCTGTACATACCAAGAGTTAAAACAGTTACATTAAAAGGCGGTCTTAAGGAAAGTTATCTCAATACATTGGCCATAATTGTTGCCAAACTGGGCCTGACCAGCACTACTGGCAGAAAACAGGCCTTAGGGAAAGTGTTAAAAACTTTACTTCCCATACTTGAAAAGATTCAAAAACCTGCTGTTCCCATGTCAGGTATTCGAGTCGATATAAAGGGAACATTAAATGGCAAAAAACAGCACCTGGTTTATCAAGCAGCTGATCATATGGACAACCTTACTGGTGTACCTTTGGCAATTGGAGCTTTAATGATGGGAAAAGGAGAAATTACCCGAAAAGGAGTTTTTGCTCCGGAAGCAGCCGTAGACCCCGACCGTTTTATAGAGGAGCTCTCTAAAAGAAACGTAGAGGTTGTATGCACAAAAGGAATCTCTTAATGGGAGGTACTGCTATGAGAATTGCGATTTTAAGCGACACCCATGGAAGTTTGGAAGCTTTCAACAGGGCCATGGAAGTTGCAGGCTCCTGCGACCTAATTATTCACGCCGGGGATATATTGTATCACGGCCCCAGAAATCCATTGCCTGAAGGATATAATCCCAAAGGTCTTGCTGATGCCATAAACAATGTAAAAGTTCCTTTCATTGCAGCTGCCGGAAACTGCGACGCTCCAATAGACCAGGTGGTGCTTTCCGTTCCCATACAGTCACCATATGCGTTTATATTACTTGATAAAGTTCAAATACTGATAACCCACGGCCATATTGCTTCTGAAGAAGAATTGATTACCCTCGCCGAAAAATGGAACATTAAACTGCTTATAACAGGCCATACCCATGTGAAAAGGCTTGAGAAAAAGAATGGCCTGGTGCTTTTGAACCCAGGCTCTTGTGCCCTTCCAAAAGACGGCATACCTTCTATAGCTATTCTCGAAGATTCTAATATAAAACTTGTAAATATTGACAATGGAGAAGTGCTAAAAAGTATAGCCATTTAATAAAATGCAATAAGGTGCGGTTAAGACCGCACCTTTTCAAAACACTCAGCTGCAACTGCCCGGGCACCGCCAATTAATTTTGGACGGTATCTAGCCGCCGTCAAATGAGCTTGACCAATTTTATCAATACTTAGCCTCACTGGAACCGCCACATGTTTTATATGCATGCCTATCAAAGTATCGCCGATATCGAGGCCAAAGTGGCCTTTGATAAATTCCACTACTACGGGATTCTTCATATTTTCTCTAACCGCAGTAGCAAAGGCACCTCCTGCATGCATAACCGGGACAACTGACACTATTTCCAGATTGTATTTTTCTGCAACTTCTTCTTCAACAACCAAAGCACGGTTTAAGTGTTCACAACATTGAGCTGCAAGGTTCACTTTGTATTTTGGTATAACTTTATATATTCCCCTCACTACAGCCTCAGCAACTTCCATACTGGAAGACTTGCCAATTCTGCCTCCCATAATCTCGCTGGTGCTACAGCCCACAACCAGAATCTGACCTGCTTTCACCGGCGCTATACTCAACAATTCTTCAGTTGCTTTTGATACTTCGTTTTCAATTAAATGCAGGTCCATATTTTCCTCCTAAATAAATAAATTCCTAGTATTTCTAGTATTTAAAGAGATATTTATTAAAATACATAAAATTCATTATCAATTATATCACATGCTGTATATTTTTATAAATATTTAATACGATTTTATCACTTTTAAAATATTAAGGTCTTCATCAAATATAACGAGATCTGCATCTTTACCTATTTCAATACTGCCTTTTTGCTTATCTATTCCGATAGCTCGAGCCGGATTTAATGTGGCCATGCGCACCGCATCAGCTAGCGAAACTCCCACCATGTGCACCATATTGTAAATGGCTCTATTTAACGTTAAGGTTGAACCTGCCAGCGTTCCATCTAAAAGTCTCGCTTCTTTTCCCTTTACAATAACCTTTTGACCGCCTAAAGTGTATTCTCCGTCAGAAAGGCCTGCCGCCATCATTGAATCGGATATCAGTATGATTTTATCCTTTCCTTTTGCTTTAACAACTAGTTTCATAGCACCCGGGTGTAGATGTATACTGTCACAAATCATTTCACAGTATACCCTCTCGTCAATTAATGCTGCCCCGGAAATACCGGGTTCTCTATGGGTAAAGCCTCTCATCCCATTGAAAACATGAGTAACTTGCGTAACTCCAAAGTCAAAGGCTTGCCTTGCCGTATCAAAAGCAGCATCTGTATGCCCTGCAGAAACAATTATGCCCTGACTGCGAAGAAATCTTATAGCCTTCATGGCACCTGGAAGCTCCGGAGCTAAAGCCACGACTTTTACTGAGCCCTCCGATAGTTTAATAAACTTTGTAAGTTCTTGTATATCAGGATTCTTAAGATACTTGGGCGACTGGGCACCTTTTTTAGTCTCGGCAAAATACGGTCCTTCAAGATACAAGCCCAGAACTTCTGCGGGAGAGCTGCCAGAAGTATCTAAAGTTTGAGGTTTCCCCCTTTGCAACGATATGTACGAGGCAACATTTTTTATAGCTTTTTCCAGGTTTTCAGTAGAATCAGTCATTGTGGTTGTCAAAAATCCGGTTACACCATTTTTTATATGAAACCTTGCCATTGCATCAATAGCTTCAAATGTCCCATCCATAGTATCAAAACCAGAATTGGCATGAGTGTGAATATCAATAAAACCTGGTGAAACATGGTTTCCTTCAGCATCAATTATTTCATCAAAGTCCCTTTCATCTAATACACCAGATGGCAGTATACGGGAAATCTTGTTTTTCTCAACGGCCAAATCATAGTTGCGTAAAATCTCATACGGTGTAATAACATGGGCATTTTTAACAAGTAATCTCATATAAAATCCTCCTTTGATTTTAGTTACAAAAATACCTCCTAGGAATACTTTGGAGGTGGCTACTTCTCCCGGCCCTTGCCAAAAAGAACAAAGCCGTAAGCTCATTCAGCTTACGACTGGTACTAAAGCAATAAATAAAAAATTTTTTTCAAAAATTCCTATGAAGCATTGCAGCTCCGATTATACCTGCATCATTACCCAACTGAGCTGGCACTATTTTGGCATAGGTTTTATATACTGATTTTTCTGTCACCTTTTTTCTAAGGTTAGAAAAAAGGAAATCTCCGGCGAGACTTACACCTCCACCTATAGCAATAACTTCTGGATCTATTAAATTTATGAATGATACTATAACGGAACTAAGAGCATCAATGTATTGTTCAAAAATATTTATCGCAATACTATCACCAGCTCGCGCACAGTCAATCACTAATTGAGCAGTTACATTTTCTATATTCCCTTTTGCTTCAGTATAAATCATACTGTTAAAATGTTCAACTATTGCCTTTCGCCCTTGCTGAATAAGCCACGTTGCAGCACAAAGTGTTTCAACACAGCCAATATTACCACAACTGCATACATCACCTTTATGGTTTAGAATCATATGCCCTAATTCTACACCATTACCCATGCCACCCTTAAATATCTGACCATTTATTATAATACCGCCGCCTACACCAGTTCCAAGAGTGATTAATAATGCTGTTTTACATCCCTTTAGAGCTCCTGCATGTAGTTCTGCAAGAGTTGCGGCATCAGCATCATTTGCCATATATACTGGCAAATTAGGAAAATGTGATTGAATAGATTTTTTAAAAGGAACATTATGAAAACCGAGTTTAAAAGCATCAATAATTATTTCTCCACTAGAATCTATACTTCCAGGAACAGCTACCCCAATTCCAGAAACATGGTTTTCTTTTATGCCATTATTAATTAAAAGGTCTCTGGCTTCATTTGCCATTATTTGACTTACAAAGTCATATTTCTTGCCGAATGGAAACTTTATGTTTGAGCGCTGGATAATTCTCATATTATCATCCACAAGTCCTACTGCGATATTTGTTCCCCCAACATCAAATCCTATTTGGTACATTTGCATCTCCCCAATCTTGGTTGTATATACGTTTATTGATGCATGCAAAAAATTCATCACAGACCTGCAGCATGTTTCATAAGTTCCTCTTGGGTTAGCGTATCATCAACCGCATATTCTTTGACTTTTTTACCTTCATAGAGCACTATAATCCGATTTGACGCACCAATGATTTCCGGGAGTTCCGAAGAAATCAGAATAACTGCAATACCTTCTTTTGTCATCTGGTCAATAAGCTTATGAATTTCAGCTTTTGCTCCAACGTCAATACCTCTTGTAGGCTCATCCATGATAATTACTTCTGGTTTTCTAATTAGCCATCTTGCTAGACATACTTTCTGTTGGTTACCTCCACTTAAATTCATAACATATTGTTCGGTTGAGGGAGTTTTTATATTAAGAAAATTTATGTAACTTTCTGTGTAATCTAAATCCTTTCTCTTGTCGATCCATCCATAACTGCTTATCAATGATAGGGCAGCTAACGTAGTGTTTTCACGAACAGACAGATGAGGAACAATCCCCTCACGCCGCCTATCTTCAGATATGTACGAAATACCGGCATTTATTGCATCCATTGGACACTTGATATTTAACTTCTTACCCCTTAAATATATTTCTCCTCCATCTGCTTTATCCAACCCAAAAATACAGCGCATTATTTCCGTGCGGCCGGCACCCATAAGGCCGCAAAATCCTACGACCTCACCGCTTCTCACTGTAAAACTAATTGGTTCAAATACTCCCTTACGATAAAGGTTTTCAACCCGCAAAACTTCTTCCCCAGGCCGATTATTCTTCTCACGAGTGAAAATATCATCTATTTCACGGCCAACCATATACTTAATAACTGATTTTTCATCAAAGTTCTCAATGGGTCCTGAAATAATGTGTTTGCCATCTCGCAGAATGGTTATTTCATCAGCTATTTCAAAGACTTCTGACATCCTATGAGAAATGTAAACAACTGCAATATTGTTCTCCTTTAACTCCCGTATTACTTCAAATAATCTTTCTTTATCAGCTTCAGTAATAGCTGAAGTAGGTTCATCCATTACAATTATCCAAGCATTTGAACCAACAGCCTTTGCTATTTCCACCATTTGCTGCTGGCCAACTGAATAACTATCAATTGACTTATTTGCATTTAAATTAAGGCCAAACCTACTTAGCAATTGCTTTGTTTTCTCTTCCATTTTCTTTGTATCTACAAAGATTTTATTTCTTGCAGGAATTTCCCTGCCCAAGTTTACGTTCTGACTAATATTTAACTCTGGTATATTTGATAGCTCTTGATATATCACTGAAATACCTATATTTTGAGCATCAATTGGCGAATTGATTTGTACAGGTATACCGTTAATTAAAATTTCACCTTCATCTTTTGTATAAACCCCAGCCAATATCTTTATTAAAGTAGACTTGCCAGCACCGTTTTCGCCACATAAAGCATGAATTGTACCACGTTTTATGTCTATACTCACATTGTCCAAGGCGCGCACACCGGGGAAAAACTTAGAAATATTTTTAAGTGAAAGCACTTGTTGTTCATTGTTTTTAAGCAACTGATGAACTTCTTCTTGAACGTTTTTGTCTTTATGCTTACGGCCAATTGAATGTGCCTCTGATTTCTTACCATGTGCAAATACATTGCTGAAAACAACTCTATTGCTAACAACAGCCAGTAATATCAACGACCCTTTCACTAAATAATTCACAAAAGGAGAAATATCCAACATGCTAAGTCCAGTAAAAATAATTGAAGTCAATATTACACCGAGAAAGGTGCCCTTCAAGTTTCCTTGCCCACCAAGAAGGCTAGTGCCTCCCAAAACTACAGCCGTTATAACATCAAACTCCATTGTCAACCCTGCCAACGGTTGTGCAGATCTTGCTCTCCCTACTATGACAATAGTTGAAAGTGCCACAAAAACCCCTGCAAGCATATACACAAATAATATTTGTCTTTCTACATTGATTCCCGATGCCCTTGAAGCATAACTATTGTCTCCAACTGAATACGTTTTGCGCCCAAAAACAGTCCTGCCAAGAATAAAGTGTGCAACAATATATGCTAAAATAACTAAAACCATAGATGCAGGCACCATTCCACCAATATCGGTTTGGCTTATGAAATTGTATAAGTTATTACTTACAACTATTCGTGAAGATTTGGTTATGGTGAGAGTGAGACCCCTGGCTAAAGACATGGTAGCTAAAGTCACAATAAACGGCGGCATCTTAAAATATCCTACTGCTAAACCACTAATTCCACCAAACCCTACTGCTGTTATGATTGTTACAATGATACCTATTAGTCCTGTTAAAATTATATTAAATCCGATATTTTGAAGATATTGCATAGCTAAAGCACCTGTTGCTCCCGAAAGTGCAATGACGGCACCAACCGACAAATCAATTCCACCAGTAAGAATTATCATGGTCATTCCAATCGCCGCTAATGCTATTGCCGCAGCTTGGCGAAAAATATTCATTACCGTGTTAAAGCTAAAAAAGCCCTTGGATATGAAAGAAAAAAGAATAAATAAGAACGCGATAATTGTGAGCATCGTAATATATCTGATGTTTTCGCTTTTTTGTATAGCAGTTTGCATTTTATAAGACTTTTGGGACTCCATTTATCTCTCTCCTAACATAGTCTGACGTAGCTGGTGGTTTAAATATACGTTATGCCTTCTATTTAGAAGAAGGCATAACGTATCTATTAAAAAACTATCCCCTACTTGTTTAAGATATTTGGATCATATAGTTCCTCTCTATACATTTCAGTACGTTTGAGTGCCTCCGTAGGACTGATGATACTGACATTGTCAGCAATTTTCCACTCTTCAAATTTGGCTTTGTTTTCATCAGTTAACACGAGATGTGTATCAAGATTTAGAATATGTTCTTTAGGACGGATTCCATTTGCTAACATGTAACCAATTTGAATGTTCCAATATCCGGTCTTCTTTGCACCTGTCAACACAGTGCATGCAAACTGACCAGCTTCAACAGCTTTAATAGCATCTTCATTTCCATCATAACTTGTTACTATAATCTGGTCTTCTTTGCCAGCAGTCTTTATAGCTTGATATGCTGCTAAAGTAACAGCGTCAGACACACAATGTAGAGCTTTTAAATCAGGATTAGCAGCGATTATATCTTGGGCAGCTTTCATACCCGTGGGAGGATCCCAATTTGTTGGTTGTTCCACTATATTTATATTTGGATATTTTGACATACCTTCATGGTACCCCTGCTGCCGTAAATCCGATACTAGATTTCCTTTATTTCCATAAAGTAATGCTACAGTGCCTTCTTCATCGATCATTTTTGCCGTCATTTCAGCTACAATTCTGGTGTTTTCAAGGTCGTTGTAAACTGTTGTGTAGTTAGTATCCACATCGACTTTCCCAGCCATTGTAATTGTGGGTATACCTGCAGCCGATGCTTTTTCGATTGTAGGTCTTAAACCTTCACTATCTAATGGGTCAACTAAAATACAATCGACACCCTGTTCAATGAAATTTTCGATTAAAGATATTTGATTATCGAAGCTACCATCTGCGCTTTTCCATATTACTTCACATCCATAATCTTCTGCTGCCTTATTACCGCCTTCAATCATGTCAACAAAAAACTGATTCGTCATATCGATTAATACTACACCTAAAACTACTTTATCTTTTTTGGGAGTTTCAGTTTCTGCATTTTGCTCAACATTTTGTTCGGAAGGAGCTTGTGATGATGAGGTCCCGCAGCCTGTTAATACACCAATTAACAGGGTTAACGTCAGCAACAAGGCTAAAATTTTTTTCATTGGTCATGACACTCCTTTTCACTTTGTTTAAAATAGAAATAGTTTTTACTCCATCAATTGTAACGCTTGGTGACAATAGCATCCGAAGCAATTGCCAGTAGTATAACGACACCTTTAAAAACATCCTGCATCTCTGCCGGTATTTTCAAATATGTTAAAGCAGTGCCGATCAAAATTATAATAATGGACCCGATAAAGGTACCAAAAACCGTACCTTTGCCTCCACTCATACTGGTACCGCCGATGCAAGTTGCAGCTATTGCATCAATTAATGTTGTCCCATAAATGCTGGGAGTAGCCATGGCAATTTTTGAAACTGTTAGCAAAGATCCGATTCCAGTACAAATTCCTGCTACAATGTATACAAGAATTTTATAGTTATCAACTTTTATGCCTGCATACCAGGCTGCAGGTTCATTGCCCCCCAATGCATATGTATAAATCCCCAGCTTTGTCTTCTTTAAAATGGTATCTGCTGCAATGCAAACCAATAAATAAACTATAAAAGAAACTGGAATTATATTTACTATCCTCCCCTGACCAATGAAAAGTATCGGAGAGTCACTAAACATAATCATTGTACCGCCATCTATCATAAGAGATAATCCTTGAGCCAGGGACATCATTGCGAGAGTTGCAATAAATGGCAAAATCTTAAGCTTTGTAATTAGCAACCCGTTTGCCAAACCTAGCAAGGCGCCCACTCCAATAAATGTCAAGATCACCGCAAGGACGCTTCCTTGAAAAATCGATCTAGAGTATACATGGCCTGCAGCCATTCCGATCATTGCTAACCCGTAACCCGCTGTAAAATCAATTCCACCTGAAATTATTACGAACATAGCACCAATAGATACAACACCTACCGCAGAAATTTGCTGCATTAAATTTATAAATGTCTGTAATGACAGAAAATCTCTTTTTAGGAGGCTCAGTATCAACAATAATGAAATTAAAATTATTAGCGGCATTGCTTTTTCTAAATTTACTTTTTCAGAGTTAAGCCGTTTTGATAGCACTGGATTCATGCCATGTCACCTCGCGTTTATGTAACGTAAAATATACTAGTCACCTTTTCCGCTAAGCCATCTTACAGTCTGGACCCAAAACTTACCGTAGTATTCCCATGGTTGGAAATATTCGGCCCAGTGTGGGGAACAATCGCTTGTGAAGGCTGCAGCTCTACCTTTTCCATATTCCCATGTAACAAGCAAAGGATACTCAATCTCTTCATCGCCTATTGTTGCAACTACATTAGCTCCCTCTTTTGGTATAACCTTGTTAAAGCCTTCAAATACAGGTGCTTCATCCCAAGGAATACCTCTCATGATAGGGTGATCTTTATCTAACACCTTAACTTTGACACCTGCGGGCACTTCTACCCTGTCATCCATGCCTTTTAAACAATTGACAGGAAGAGCTTCTTCAATAGGAGTGTCGTAGTAGGCACCCATGCCATATCTTCCGCTGAAGGACGACCAACCACCTATCATTATTAATCCTCCACCATTTCTCGTATAGTTCCTGATGGCTCTTAATCTGTCAGTACGAGGTAGAGGAGTACCTGGAATCCAAAATGGGTAGAGTGAAAGTACTTCAGCTTCACAGTCACTTATAATTACAACGTCATATTTGCTCAGTTCTTCTTCAGTTCTAGGGAATTCTATTATAGCCTGTTCATTCGTAAGATGCTTGACACTAATGCCTGCCGATTCTAATGCATCAATTAATGGTTGGCCCCAAATGTGATGGGAAACTCCTTTCACCTCCACATTAAACGGCGAAGCTACAAAAACCGGCCCAATCTTAGTACATGCATCACCTACATATAAAACTTTCAATTGAAATCCTCCTTTATTTACATAATTTAAATATTGTCTATATCTAATATAAATTCTCTATATGATTTTTCACAAAGTAATTTAAGATTTTTTTAAAGCTATACTACGCTATATTCATTAGAATATTATATATTTTTCGAATACTTGAAGGGAAATATTTAATCTATTTCAACAGGCATACCTGTTTCGATTGATTTAAAGCAAGCCTCAATAATTTTAACAGCCATAATAGCATTTTCCGTATCCACCACATACGGTTTGTTTTCTAAAGTTGCATTTACAAAGTGCTCAATTTCCTCCTTTAAGTCACTAAAA
>ERZ773359.6142-NODE-6142-length-10866-cov-4.709925_pt1 | contig 10866 bp, 16 predicted proteins | sample MGYA00374955_ERZ773359 | MGnify/ENA primary metagenome ERZ773359 (study PRJEB29098, sample SAMN04486028) | biogas fermenter metagenome | study: EMG produced TPA metagenomics assembly of the Biogas fermentation microbial communities from Germany - Plant 4 DNA1...
CAGCCCCCGACTGGGCGTCAGCGGCCAGCACCAGGAACTTCATCGATGTGCCCTTTACGGATTTTTAGGCCCGTCTTCGGAAACGACCGTACCGACTAGAATACTGCGCCACCTACGGATTCCAACAACATTTTAACATATTCTGTCACACCCGACAACAACGCCTATCCTGCTAAAAAGCTTGTAGCCGGAGTTTAAAGCCAATGGCAACTGCAGCTTATCCCCGCACCTTGCCCTGCTAGCGCTCACTTTATTTTTCTTCTTCTCAACACCTGACTTCCTATATTTATATTTAGTGGGTGCGGTTAACAAGCATTTGCGCAAGCTCTTTTAAGCCGGCGGCAGCAGCACCGAAAGGTTCCAGGCAGGCATCGGCTTCGGCCAAAAGTTTCTCCGCCTGCTTACGGGCTGCTTCTAAACCATACAAGGCCGGGTAGGTTGCTTTCTGCTTTTGGACGTCTGAACCGGTTTTTTTACCTAATGCAGCTTCATCTCCGGTGAGGTCCAGGATATCATCAATTATTTGAAAAGCAAGGCCGATTTTTTCACCGTAAGTGGAAAGCAGCTCCAGCTCTTTTGCGGAAGCTTGTCCGATTTTAGCACCGCAGCGGATACAGCAGGTAATTAAAGCGCCCGTTTTATGACGGTGAATATATTCCAGTGTTTTGGCCTCAACCGGTTTACCTTCAGACAAAATATCCACTACCTGCCCACCAATCATACCGGCAGTGCCGGCAGCACGGGAGATTTCTTGCTGCAAAGCCACGACTGTTGCTAAAGGCAGGTACTTGGGCGCTTCCCCGGCCAAAGTTTCAAAGGCACAAGTCAGCAGTGCATCACCGGCTAAAATAGCCATGGCTTCACCGAAAACCTTATGGTTAGAAAGCCGGCCCCGCCGGTAATCGTCGTCATCCAGTGCCGGCAGGTCATCATGTATTAAAGAGTAGGTGTGGATCATTTCAATGGCACAGGCAGCCGGCAGCACGTGCTCCAGCGGCGCCGCAAAGACCTGGGCGGCAGCAACGGTTAAAAGCGGCCGCAAACGTTTGCCGCCGGCAAAAACACTGTAGCGTACAGCCCGGTGTATTTCTTCAGGGAAAACAGTTTCAGGCGGTAAAAACCGGTCTAAAGCTTCATCAACGGCGGCAATTATTTCTTTCCACTGCAGTTTCACTCTGTTTCCTCCTTTTTCTCAAAGGGCACAAATTCTAAAGAATCTTTTAAGAGGAGGGAAACTTTTTGTTCTACCTCATCCAGTTTCCGGCGCCCAAACTGTACAAGTGCCATCCCCTCCTGAAACAGCGCAAAAGCATCTTCCAAGGGACAGTCACTCCGCTCTAATTTTGACAGAACTTCTTCCAGCTTGGTCAAACTTTCTTCAAAGGTTAAGCTTTTTAGGTCAAGTTTTTCTTTAGACATTTTCTTCCTCCGTAAAAGTTTGCTGCACCACGGCATCTGCTCTGCCGCGCCGCAAATAAATTTTTATCTCGTCCCGGGGTTTAAGCAGAGCAGCATCGCGCACCACATTGCCCTCCTGATCATAACAAATGGAAAAACCTCGTTCCAGGACGGCTTCCGGGTTCAAAGCCGTCAATTTGCCAGCCAAAAGTTCCAGTTTTGCTTTTTTACCTTGCAGGTGGTAGTTGATTTGATTTTCCAGCTGCGTTAAAAGCTTGTCTAAATTCTGCCTGGCTTGTTCAAAACGCTGTGTGGGGCGGGTTAAAACATTTGCCGCCGCCAGTTTCTCCAAATAACGCCTGTCCTCTTTTATTTTATCTGTCATTTTTCTTGCCAGGCGCTGTGCTGCCGTCTGCAGAAACAATAAAATCTCCTGTTGGTCAGGCACTGCCAGTTCCGCCGCCGCCGTCGGTGTAGCTGCCCGCACATCGGCCACAAAATCGGCAATGGTGAAATCAGTTTCATGGCCCACGGCGGAAATAACGGGTATATTTGAATCATAGATGGCCTGCGCCACAATTTCCTCGTTAAAAGCCCATAATTCCTCAATACTGCCACCACCCCTGCCGGTGATAATAACATCAATTCCGGGGACGGCGTTTAAAAAACGCAGTGCTTCGGCAATTTGTGCCGGCGCTTCCGGTCCCTGTACCAAAACAGGTACAATTAACACTTCCGCTGCCGGAAAACGGCGGGAAAGCGTGGTGACAATATCGCGCACGGCGGCACCGGTGGGAGAAGTAACAACACCGATGCGCTCCGGAAAACGGGGTAGTGGTTTTTTCCGTGCTTGCTCAAAATAACCTGCCGCCTCCAATTTAGCCTTTAATTTTTCATAAGCGGCATAAAGGGAACCGATACCGTCAGGCACCATACTGTCCACATACAATTGGTATTGACCGTCACGTTCATAAACTGAAATCCTGCCCGAAGCCACCACTTTCATGCCGTCCCGGGGCAGGAATTTTAAACGGCTGTTGGCACTGCGAAACATCACACAGCGCAGGGCAGCCTGGTTATCTTTAAGCGTAAAATACATATGCCCTGAACTATGATGCTTAAAATTGGAAATCTCGCCGCTGACCTGCAGGCGGTTTAAATACGGATCAGCGGCAAAGAGATCTTTTATATACCGGGTAAGTTGTCCCACAGTAAAAACAGGTCTATTGTTTAACTGATTCATGCTCACACTCCGCTCACTGGTGATGCTTTATTTCTTCTCCAAGCTTACTTTTTCTCCTGCCCTTTTCATAACCAGCCTGTGCCGTAAATTTTTGCCGGGCAAAAAGTGCCGCTCCCACCGCATTATCTCCGGCATAGACAGTCCGGGCAAAAGCACACAATTCCCCCAGCTCTGCTCGCAACAGGCGGCATATATAATTGTTGGCCATGACACCGCCTACAAACAGAACCGGCTTTTGTCCATGAGCCGCCGTCATATTTTCTATTAAAGCCAAAAGAGATTTACCGATGCAATGTTCTACACCGCGGGCAATGGCCGCCGGTGTGGCTTTTTTAGCTGCTACCAGCCTCTGGACGTGACTTTCCGGTCCGGAAAAAGAAATTTCCCCGTCTTTTACCGCCACAGGCACCCTGATTGGCTCAGCTGCCGTTTGGGCCAGCTTTTCCAAAGCGGGACCGGCAGGAAAAGGCAGCCCCAGAGCCACTCCGATACGGTCAATAAATTGCCCCGCGTGCAAATCAGCCGATCCGCCCAGCTTTTTGATCTCAATCCGCCCGGCAAGTTTTACTGCCAATAATTCCGTAGTGCCGCCGGAGACATGCAGCACATAGAAATCCGTCCACGACACGCCGGCAGACCATATACCTGCCAGGATATGGCCTTCCTGGTGGGATAAATTCCAGTAAGGCAGCTGCAAAAGACTGGCCAGGGTCCGCCCAAAGGAAGCACCAGCCGTAAAAACAGGCATATAAGAACCCTGCACCGGTCGCGGCCTGTCACTGGCGGCCACTGCCTTTAGTTTTAAAGCAGGCAATTTTTTCTTTACCGCCGCAGCCAACTCGGGAAGATTTTGCACATGCATAAACAGGCCCTCAGATTGGCGTAAGCCCCGCTCACCCTGTTTCACTGCCAGCAATTGCCGCTCATCAGCAAGCAAACGTCCCTGGTCATCTACAATTGCCAGGGACGTTGTATAACAAGAAGTATCAATGCCTAAAAACATTAGTTGTCACCTCCGCGGTGAACACTGTGATGAGCCAACTTGTCAAGAATACCGTTAAGAAACTTGGTTGACTCGTCACTGCTGAAAGCTTTACTTAATTCCAAAGCTTCATTGATGGCCACGGCAACCGGTATCTCAGGACAAAAAAGAAGCTCATAAGCGCACAGGCGCAAGATATTCCTATCCACCGCCGCCAGGCGCTGAAGCTGCCAATTATGTAAACATTCTGCTATCGCCTGATCCAATTCTTCCAATTTGGCAATGGTACCCATCACCAAATTCCTGGCAAACTGTGTATCTTTTTGGTTTAAACCGTTTTCCTCCGCCAGGTTGGTTAAAGTAGGTTCAGGCTCGTTTTTCCCGATATCATGCTGAAATATTGTCTGAAAAGCAATTTCCCTTGCAAGTCGTCTGCTCATAAACACTCTCCCGTTAGTCGCTTTCAGGCCAAATACGCTGCAACAGCTTCTGCAGACCTTCGTGTTGATCAAAGAGACGGCCTAAATAAACACCGATAGCAATACAAGCAAAAAGGAGTAAACTTTTCCAAAAACCAAACAGCAATATGGCCAAGCCGACAATTAAACCCAGCAGGCCGCCGAGTACTTTTCCCCAGTGTTGGCCCAAAATTTGGCGCCATGCTTTTACAGACACATTTACACCTTCCTTCGGATCTCTAACGGGCAGGCTTTGTCATATCGCTGACGATATTTTCTACATAAACTTTTATTTCTGCAACCTCACACCCGGTGGAATCTTCCACATATGTTTTCACTGTCTGCTGCAGTTCTGCCGTTACTTGTGGGATATTCAAATCAGGCAAAGCTAACGCCCGTAAAAAAATAACCAGACCACCTTCTGCCTGCATAATCCGCGCTTTTACCTCACGCACTCCCTGGACGGTGCGGGAAGCCTTCAGGACTAAATTTTCCACGGCTTTAAAACTAATGCGCACTTCGCCCAAGGCACCGGACTGCGTCAGTGATTCCACAGTCTCTTCTCTGCGCAAACTGTTAAGCAGGCAATAAACTGCCAGTGCCAAAAGGATAACCGCCAGGATGACATATTCCAGGCGACCATAAACGGCATTGAAGCTTGTCCGCCAGGCAGATTGCGGGAAGAGGGACAATGCGGTTCCGCCTACTAACACAGCGGCAGCACCGAAGAAGAGGGTAAGAAGCAGCAGATAAAATCTTTCGCGAGCTTTCATCGCTATTCCAACTCCTTTTGCGCCCAAATCAAAAAGGTGATATTTTCTCTTATCCGATCAAAAACCTGGCATAAAGCCCCTGCGCCACAGGGGCTTTATGCTCCTGCTAGCGCATTTGCGATTCCTCTTCTGTTTCTTCATTTTTTTCGGAATCAAAATTAATACCCTGAACATGGACGTTTACCCGGGTAACCTCTAAACCGGTCATTGATTCAATGGCATGTTTGCAATTCTCCTGAATCCTCCAGGCCACATCCGGGATCCGTGCACCGTATTTTATCACTACATAGATATCAACGGCTGTCTGCCTATCTCCAACTTCTACTTTAATACCCTTTGCCAAATTCCGTTTACCCAGCATGTCGGCGATACCGCCGGCAATCCCGCCACTCATCCCGGCTACTCCTTCTACCTCGGAAGCAGCTAAACCGGCAATTATGGCCACAACTTCATCAGCAATTTTGATTTGCCCCAATTCGGTGGGCATCAGCTCTTCCTGAACGGACAAAGAAAACACCTCCTTATGTTAACAGCGCCTACTGTAACATACTATATTATACCAAATAACACCTACCAATACAATTACATCAATTTATCTCCTGATTTATCATACTTATTTCATCACTTGCTGTGTACTATGCTCTGTGACAGAGATATTTTCCAAACTTACACCGGCCGCCGTGCTGACAGCTTCCGCAATCTGCATAAATTCTTCTTCCCCCAGCGCCACTGCCGCTACTACCACATTAACCTGCCCATCCCGCATAAAAAATACAACATCTTTGTAGCCTTGTGCTTTTAACATACTTTCAATCATAAGTTCTTTTTCCATCAGCTCGATTAAGGCTAAAAGCTGCTCTTCCGCTTTCTTTTTACCTTCGGCGGAGATTTCAGGATTTTCAATCATTTGGTTCAGCATCTCAATCTCATTCGCCCGGACCCGATCCCTTTGCATCCTGTATTCTACAAAAAATGTTTCCTCTGTTTCCGGCTCCCAAAGTTCCGGATTTAAATCTATAATACCGGCTGCTTCTGTTTCTTCTTCCCCTGTCGTAACGTTTTCCCAGTCATTTACCTGGCCTGAAACCTCCTGTACTTTTTCTGTACCCGCACCGGTGATGCTGATACGGTCATCGCCAATCTGTTTCACATACCAGATTGCCGCCACCGCCAAAACCAGCAACACCACTGTAGTCAATCTTTTTGTTGTTTCAAAATTCATTTTTACCTCCCCTTTCTATTCCATGGCCAACACGGTTACCCGGTGGGCCGGAACATTTAATGCCGCACCAACGGCTTTTGCAATCTCCTCCAGTAAAACTGCTCCCCCCTCACCTTTAACGGTGACCATGACACCGGCAATGCGAGGTGTCTGCTCCTGCACCACTAAAGCCTGCTGGCCGTTACTGCCCTGACTCATGACTGTTTCTGTGCGCGTTGTATTTTCCTCAATCAACCGCCTGCCTCCCCCCCCGTCCGTCTCTTCCGTACTACGTTCTGTAATTTCTTCATTTTGTAAAAATTCCTTAACCGGTCCGCTTTCCAGGGTAATAAAAACTTTAGCCGCTTGTACTCCTCTTACCGATTCCAGTTTTTCTTCAAGCTCTCTTTCCAGTTGCTCTTTATAAGCTAAAAACGGTGTCGCCTGGGTTTGCGGTTGAATTACATACTCTTGCGGCTTCATGTCCGCCTGTTGTTTAGGCTGAGCACTGAGATACATAAAATAAATGCCAATGACAATTAAGGCCGCAATAAACCAGGGTGAATAGCGCGTTTTCCCGTTGACATCACTTTTAATCGGCAATTTAGCTTTAATTTGCTGCCAAAGGCCTGTTCCCATCCCCCAAACCTCCTCTTAAGCTTGCCTTTAACTACTCTGAAAGCACATAAACTTCTATATTCTGTATAGGTACCCCCAGCGCTTCGCTGATTTTAGTCTCTAAAGCTTTATTTCTCTCTTTTACCGGTTTTGGCTGTGAAAAAGGTTTGATTTGGATTTCCACTTTTTCAATCTCCGGGATAATTTCCGGTTCTTTTTTTTCCTGGGCCAAAACATAGATGCGGCGCGGCATACCGAATTCCAGGTGATTAACATTTTCTTCCAGAATTAATGCCAGATCGATAATTTCCCAGCTTTCCGCCTGTAAAAGACTCTCTATTTTTTCTTCCAGCAGCTGCCGGTATTGGGTCAGCGTCAAATCCCAGTTAACCTGCTTCAGCATGGCCTCCTGCACAGCCACATTTTGTTCGGAAACTACATCTTCCAACTCCAGTGACAGTCCCGTGATGCCGGGTAACCGCAAAAGTGTCCTCAGTGGCCCCAACAGCATTAACATCAGCACTAAACCGACCACCATATTGACAAAAGGCCGGAAATCTTTACGCGGCAAAATCATTTCCAGCATGGTGACAAAAATGATTAAGACCACAATATTGCGTACCACATCCGAGATAGTTTTCAGCACAGACTCACACCTACCTCAACATAAAGGCGGCATTTCCGGCACCGGCAATAATGGTTATGGCCAAATAAAAAATCAAACTGACAATGGCGACGGCGGCAAAAATTAAAGTTAAACAGTTGGCCATAGTGTTTAGGGAGTCGCATAAATTACTTTCCCCCAGAGGCTGAATTAAAGCTGCCGCCAGCTTGTAAACAAAAGCTATAGCTAAAATTTTAATGAGGGGAAAAATCACAATATAGAATAATAAAAGCACCCCGGCAATATGCACAGTATTTTTTAAAATCAGAGTGGCACCGGCCACTGTTTCCACTGCATCGGCAAGGAACCCACCAATTACCGGCACAAAGGCACCGGTGGCAAATTTGGCTGTACGAATACTAATGGCATCACCCACCGAGGAAGCTACACCGTAAATGGATAAAAGCCCGGTAAAGATTGTCATGGTTAACCCCATGGCCCAGACGGAAATGTTTTTAAACAAATCGGCCAGTTTACTCACTGTAACCCGGGGTGAAAAATAATTAACGATGGAAAGAATGGTGGTTAAAAAAATTAACGGAAAAATGGTGTCCCGTGTCAAGGCGGCAAAGAAATTGACGGCAAAAACTAGTATAGGCCGAAATATGGCGGCTGAGGCCAAACTGCCCAAGCTGGCCAGCAAAGCTAAAAGCAACGGTATTAAAGCTAAAATTAATTCCACCATGGTGTCAATGGCTCTTCTGCCCAACCCCACGGCAACGGCGAAACTCTGCATGGCAATTGTCACCAAAACAAGATAGACAACACTTTGTGTTAAGTTAGCAATACTGTCATTGGCAAAAGCTTTTTCCAAATTTTTTAAAAGCGCCGCCACCACCGCCAGAAAAAGTAATTTTGCCAGTAAGTTGAGATTTAGATATAGTTCCCGCCAGAGGAAGCGCCATAAACCTTTTAAAATCTCACCTAAAGATAACCCCTGTCCCTCCTGGGGGCGGAACCAGGTAAGAATATTTTGCCAGGTTATTTCAGGTAAGTATTCCCTGCTTTCTTCCTGTATTTTTTCCCAAAACACCTCAATTTCTTCCAGATCAATCCGCTCCAGCTGCTGCTTCACCAACTCTTCAGCAGTCTCCGCACCTGCAGGCTCCGCCGTCAACAGCATTAACAGCAAAACTATCAGGAAAGCACAAAATTTTTTCATAAACCACCTACGGGACAAATTTTAAAATAGTCTCCAATACAGCCAGCAAAAGCGGCATGGCCATCATTAAAATTAAAATTTTACCGGCAAACTCCACTTTTGCCGCAATCACTCCTTCATTGGCATCGCGGCAGATCTGTGCCCCAAACTCGGCAATATAAGCAATGCCCACTATCTTTAACAAAGTATTTAAATAAACTAAAGAGATATTTGCCTGCAGGGTTAATTCAAGCAAATAATCCAGTACGGTAGTTAAATAGGCGATTACGCGCAGAAAAATAATAATGCCGGCTGCGATTGCAATCATGACGGCATAAATAGGTTTGTGCTCGCGCAGAACCATGGCCAAAAAGGCTGCAATCAATGCAAACGCTACAATCTGGATGACTTCCACAAGCTTCTTCCTTTCTCTGGGGCCCTTTGCCGGCTAGTACAAATTAAAAATAGTTTTAATGCTGGAAAACAACTCATTTATTAACTGGATCACCATTAAAAGCACGATCACAACACCGCCCAGCGTCAGCATTTGTGCCTGCTCCTCTTTTCCCGCCTGTTTCAAAACAATATTTAGTACGGAAATAAAAATGCCGATACCGGCAATGCGAAAGATCAAATCCACATTAAAACTATTCATGCCATTCCTCTCCCTTTTGGTCTTTAGGCTAGAGCAGCAGGATTACTACAGCCATACCCGACAATACCCCCAAATAGCGCCACATTTTTTCACTACCGGTAAAATTCGCCGCCGCTTCGGCGGCATGGGCGGCCAGTAGTGCTTCTGTCGCTGCCAACTGTTTCAGCTGATCATCACGTCCCAATCCCCCCAAGCCGGCGGCAGCCCGCGAAAGCACCATCCAGTCTTTTGCCTCCAGCTGCAGCCGTCCCCGCATTGTCTCCACTGCTGCCAGCCAGGCAGCGGCTGCATCAGAAAATTTTTCTTCCTGCAAATTGTGGCTTACGACGTGAAAAAAAGCGCTGACTCCTTCCGCTTCTGTTTGCTTGGCCACTTGACCCAGGGCGCGCGGTAGCGGTGTCGCCGTATAACCCACCTCCGCCGCTAACAAGCGTAACCCCAGGCGAAATGCTTCCAATTGTTGCACACGCGCCTTTAGTTTCGCAATTTGCAAATTGCTCCACCACATTGAAGCACTAAGAATACAAAGAGCACCTATACATTTAACAAACATTTCCTTCCTCCGTCTGCAGCCACTCGGCCAGTGAAGTTCCGGCATAAGTCATTTCGATTGTTCCCGGCCCCTGACGTCTTGAAAGAATTATTACCCGTTCAAACAAACCGTTCTCCAATAAATATGCCAAACTTGGTCTTCTTATGAGTTCCCGTACATTATAAGCATGAGCTGTAGTTAACACACTGGCCCCGGTATTGACAACTTCTTCCACCGCCTGCACGTCTTCGGGACGGCCAAGCTCATCTGTCACCACAACTTGCGGCGACATGGAACGTACCAGCATCATCATCCCTTCCGCTTTGGGGCAGCCGTCTAAAACATCTGTCCTCATGCCCACATCCAATTGCGGCTTTCCCTGGTAACACCCGGCAAGTTCTGACCGTTCATCCACAATGCCCACTTTAAAGCCGGGCCGGCCGCTTCTTTCATCACCATCCGATAAAAGCCTGGCCAAATCACGCAGCATAGTAGTCTTGCCGGCCTGTGGTGCCGACACAATTAAAGTATGTCGCACTCTTTTTTTTTCCCGGCAGTAGACATGCGGCAAAAGCCCCAGGGCAGCCCCTTTGACTTCCCGGGCAAGCCTGAGATTAATACTGTTAAGGTCGCGCAACAGTTTCACCTGTCCCTGCTCCAGCACCACCCTACCGGCAAAACCGGCACGGTGGCCGCCCGGTAAAGCCAGATAACCGCGTTTTAATTCTTCATCCCGGGCATAGAGAGAAAACTCCGTCATCTGCAGTAAAATTTGATGTAAATCTTCCCTTGTCACCCGGTAAGCCGGCCCGGGATCCGCCACCAAACCTTCCGGTCCCAGAAAGATTTCCCCTTCATTTGTCTCCAGTATTAACGGCTGTCCTGCCCGCAGCCTGATTTCCTCCACCCGGCAAACTGCAGCCGGTTCCAGAGCGGTCAAGATGCTTTGTACGGGCGGCGGTAAAAAAGGCAGTATATGTTTGCGCCAGTCTTTTACCATCATGCTTCACCATTACATACATATGGGGACATGCCGTAATCTATGACAAGAAGAACAGAAAGACGCGGCGAGAAATGAAAAAAGGACTGAAACGATTTTTGCGTTTCAGTCCTCAAGGATAGTCTGCTTTATTTACAGTCTAAATTTCTTCCGCTTCTTCCTTGTACTCCTCAAAATCATCATATTCCTCAAAGTCCTCAT
>ERZ773359.6143-NODE-6143-length-10860-cov-6.953633_pt1 | contig 10860 bp, 12 predicted proteins | sample MGYA00374955_ERZ773359 | MGnify/ENA primary metagenome ERZ773359 (study PRJEB29098, sample SAMN04486028) | biogas fermenter metagenome | study: EMG produced TPA metagenomics assembly of the Biogas fermentation microbial communities from Germany - Plant 4 DNA1...
CTACTCTTTTAGATAAAAAAAGCCCACTTTTCAGTGAGCTTTGTCTTCAGTCTGATGGCTGTTCCCTTCAGGACAGCCATTTTTTTCGGCAAATCCAGGAAGCAAAATGTGAAATATCGTTAGAAGGATCTTCACAAAATCGGAGTTATTATGCCTGTTTAATAATTATTTAAAAAAATCTTTGGGAAATAATAATGTTATTTTGGGAAATATTTTCTTGAAAAATTTGTCGTAATTTAAACTACTAAATGTTTTTAAAGAATTTACAGTTGATTTCCATTGAATTATCGAATATTTCTTCGATATAATTATGTTAAACAATTTATTGCCAAATTAAGGAAACCGTAACATATATATACAGAAGCCATGAAAAATAAATTTACTTATACAACTCAAAAGAACAATCAAGCGGTTATAAATGTCCGGTCTGTAATAGTGTAATAAGCATATTACCTATCTTAAATAGTGGCCGGTGTTCCGGTGTCGTAAATATTTTAAAGAAAAATCATGGGAGGTCAACCTTGATTAATCGGACACTTGAAAAAATAAACAATAATATTGAATACAGCAGAATACTTTTCATCTACAGATATTCTTCGTTTATTGTAACGTCTGTTTTCTTCATGATGGAAAATTCAGATCTTACCGCTGGAAAAAATGGTTTTATTGTCTGCTGTATTGGCGTATCGGCTGTAATTATCAACTATTTATATATAAATAACCTGGACAGAAAAAACGTGGTATTGTTTCTGCTGTTCATTGAAACGATTTTTAATGTTATTATTCTGATACCGTCAGGAGGGATCGAAAGCCCATATATCTGGTATTCCCTCAATACGATACTCATATCCTCAATAACACAGAAGAGGATAATCTGCTGGCTGAATCTGTTCATCTACATCTTTTGTTCGACCGGAGTATTCCACGCGCTTTTAAAACCGCATGAGTCATTTATAATGGTCCTGCAGCAGGAATCGAATCATCTCTTAAGCCTGATATTGATTACCGCAGCGGTAAATATTCTCACATATTACTACAAACAAACAATGAAAAAAAACCACGTGCTTAAAGATGTAAATAAGAAACTGGTACTTGCTAACAATAAAATAAAAGAATCAATGGATTATATCATGTAGCTTTATCAGGCCGTCCATTTGCTGACTACTCAGCAGGATCAGGAGAACTTGATCGGACTTATTATCGAGTATACGAAAAAAATTACAAAACTGAATGAAGTATTTTTCATCAGGAACGATGATTCGGATGGTAACGAAGCAGGAAGCGACAAGTTACGACAGGACAAGCAAAGCGGGATAAGAACGAAGCTTCTGGAATCGCTTGACAAAGCCGGATTGCAGGATATTCCGGAGCAACTAAAGATAGATGATAAAATATTGGTGATTGCGCCTGTAAAATGCCATTGCAGATTATATGGGATTATAGTTGCGGATGCATCGAATGCGGAAGACAGAGGCATGTCGATAAGAGAGCAGCTTACATTCATTTCCGAGCTTGGTACCATTTCGTTGGAAAAATTCGAACTCGAACAAATCAATAAAGATTTATTGATCAATGAGGAACAGAACAGGATCGCCAATGAGATCCATGACGAAATCCTGCAGAAACTGTTTGTAATATCCAGCGGTATTTATAATCTGACCAGACAGTTGAAAAAAATGAATGCAAAAAAAATGGAAGCTGAATTGTCCATGATCCGGACATCAGTCAATAACACCATGTCGGAATTAAGATCGATAATATACGGATACAGCTGGAAAAAGCAAGGGTACAGCAACTTCCTGGCCGATATTTCCGGATTTGTCGAATCAGTAAAAAAATACCATGGGATCGATATAAGTTTTGAACTTCGCGGTGATCAGGAGCTGCTGTCTTTAGACCAAAAAAAAGCGTTGTACAGGATAATAAGCGAAGGGATCGGAAATGCCATCCGTCATGGCAATGCAAGGCAAATATTCGTGACGTTGATCATTGGAAACCAATATACACTTCTTGAAATATCAGATAACGGAATGGGTTTCAACATCAGTGACATTGAGGATCAAAATAAAATGGGCATGGGTATCAAAAACATCTGTATCCTGACCCGTTCATTACAGGGGAATATACAAATAAACAGCGAACCGGGTCATGGTACCGTCATAAGCATAAAGATTCCCAACAGGCATGGATGTACCAGAAAGGAGATCGTATGAAGGTTCTGGTTGTAGATGATCACCCCTTGGTAAGAAAAGGGATTATTTCAACGCTATCCTGTGAAAAGGAAATAGAATGCATAGAGGAAGCCTCCAATGTGGATGAAGCCATAAAAATGATTTCCATAAGCAGACCGGAAATCACGATCATTGATTTATACCTGGGAAAGGAAGATGGTTTTGAAGTAGTTGAAAGGGCACGGAAAAACCATTTTCAGTCCAAATTTGTCGTCCTTACGTCCTCTTCCAGAAAGGAGGATTTTGAGAGAGCACAGGATATGGATGTAGATGGATATATCCTGAAAGAGGCTTTTGCGGAGGATATCATTTATGCTCTGAAGGTAATTGCCAAAGGCAGAAAATTTTATGACTCTTTAATGATAAAACCCCAATTCTGCATGGGAGAAGCAACGCCTTTCGATGAACTGACCGAAAGAGAGCTGGATGTATTGAAAGGTATAGGAAAAGGATTGAGTAACCAGCAAATAGCGAAGGAATTGTTTATCTCCGAACATACAGTGAAAAAACATGTAAGTTCAATACTGAACAAGCTGGGTATGAAGCATCGTACTGAAGCGGCTATTAAGGCCAATCAAATGTTCAAGGGGATCAGATAACAAAGATCGTAAATAAAGGCTTCAAGAGGTGATGAATGTGCCGAAAAAAGCGAAAACAGCTAAGGTAAAAAACAGAACGGTTATCATTATATTATCTATGGTAGTGATCAATCTTATTGGCATTGCATATGGGTTGTGGGACGAAAGTTTAACCATGTTCACGTCTGTGACCGCTGATGAGCTGGGTATCCGATTTAAAAATTATCAGGGTGAAGAAAATGAACGCATAAATGGTCTTGTCATCAGTTACCCTGACAAGTTTACGATGATGATTGAGGGGACTGTCGAGCTTGAGTCTGAGTCAGCCGATGCCTTGGCCAATGAGACGATAAATATAGACATCGTCAATGACGGCAATATCCCTGTTGTTTTGAAAAATCATCGGATCGTTGATAAAGACGATGGGCTGCAGCTTCAATTGATGGCGGAGCCTGAAGTTTTGGAGCCGGGAGACAGCCTTCAGGGTAAGAACAACCCTTATCTTAACATTCAGGCATGCGAAGGCGGGCATTATTTTGAAATTGAACTGAATTTTCAGCAATGTTTGATCGACGGAGGAGCAAAACATGATTAAGAAAGTGATGATACTGATATTAAGTCTTATGACAGCCTATACTTTTTTATCCGCGGGCTACGCGCTTTGGGAAAAGAAGCTGGTAATCAAAGGGCGAATCAACGTTATTAAGAAAGATATGGAATTTGAGGATGAAATGGTGCCGGCCGGAACGCCAAGGTCAGAAAATACAGATTCGGCCGGAATTGCCGGTATGGCAGAAAAATTTCTTCCAGGGGAAGAGCAAGAAAGGGAAAATGCAGAACAAATAGAACCGGATGGGGCGGAAGTACAGATAAACGAAGAAGAACAGGATAACGGACAATCGGAACATGTGGCAGATGAGGAGCCTGACGCGTCTTATAACACAGATGGCGAAAAATCTGCTACAAGTCAAAGCGATGATTCAGAAGCTCTTAAGGAACAGGAAAGCCCTGATGTTTCAGAAATGATCTTTCCTGATTCAGCTCAGGAAACAGAAAAACCGGATACAATCGATGAATAAACGGTATGAAAAAAAGATGAATTAATATATAAGTTGAGGTAAAAAAATGAAGCATGAATTTTTACCTTCCAGGACATCGGGCTTGAAGTGTCTTTTATTGATAGGTATTTTAATTGTCATATATGTAATGGAAAATATTTTTTTTATAAATATATCAATACCTGTTTTAGTCAACGCTTTAAAAATCATATTGTGGTCCGTTCTGGCATTAGTGGTATTAAAATTTCCTGCGGTTCGTTATAACTTGCCTTTAAGGTATAAATCCAGTGTAAGATGGTGGGCAATTAATGCCGGTGCGATACATGTCATGGTTTTATTTATGGCCGGGCTATTGTTGGGGTTTGGGGAAAGCCCATATAACCATACATTAAGGGGTATTCTTATAAATATTATGGTTACAGTAACCAGATTGACTGGCATTGAGGTCTCAAGGAACTATTTAGTCAACAGTCTTGCAAAAGATGAGAAATATATCGTAATCATACCCGTCGCAATGTTTATGACTTTGCTTGATTTTCCCTATTTTGCCATAATGAACTTAAAAGGTTTAGAGGAGATCATAACCTACGCAGCTGAAAATATTGCGCCCGGCATTTGCCAGAATATATTGGCGACCTACCTGGCTTTTACAGGAGGTTGGATACCCTCTCTCATATATATGGGCATAATACAGGCATTTCATTGGCTGTCTCCGATATTGCCGGACTTAGAATGGATAGCGGCAGCTCTTATAGGGATCCTTACGCCTTCATTTTCATTGATTGTCATTCAGAATCTATATTTACAGCGGACTAAAGGAGCGAAAAGATCGCTAAGGAAAAAGGAAAACCCGATCGGGTTGATATTGACCTGTATTTTTTCTATCGGTTTAGTATGGTTCTCGGTTGGCGTATTCCCCGTTTATCCTTCAGTTATCGCTACAGGCAGTATGGAGCCCCTGATTAAGCCGGGTGATATGATTCTGGTAAAAAAAATCCGCACCGAGGAAGAAGTTCATCTCCTGAAGGAGGGAGACATCATACAGTTTAAAAGAGGAGATATTTTGATTTCCCATCGTATTACAGAAGTAATTGAAGATAATGATAAGGGACTGAGATTTATAACCAAAGGTGATAATAATTCTTCAGAGGACTCGGAACCAGTTGCCCCTGAAAACCTTAAAGGCAAAGTTATTCATGTCGTGCCTAAAATCGGATGGCCATCCCTTATAATAAGGCAAAAAAATGATATACCTGAGCACTTGGTTGTTAATCAGCATTAAGTAAAGCATACAAATAAGCCGGCTTATTTGAATTTTTCAATTGTAAACTCCAGCGTATCTTTCACATGTTCGGCTTTAATTATTGAGATATCATTATCTTTATTACCTGAACCATATCCATCGTCTGCGACCGATATATCATACCATTTAAAGTTAACGTCTAAATTACCGGCTTTAAAATAGGTATTAATCTTCAATGTCTCGTTCCAATAGGCGTACCCGGCGCCTATAAGCATAATTGAAACAACGAGTACCAGTACTAAAAACCTGGTTTTTTTCATACTCATCTCTCTATTTTAAATGTTATCGCAAAATAATAAATTCCGGCCGACCAGGATTTTTTATTTCTTTTGCTTGTTTCAATTATAAATTCAGTACCTGCCGGTTTCGTATACCGAAATGACCATTTTATATCACTCTAATGTTTCTTTTAAAGGCTACGTTGCTATTACTCATATAATACTTTTGTACCATGTTTTATATGTAAAATATTTCCTTAAGATACTGAAAGTGATAAAATTCTATATAATAACAGATAATCAGTTAAAAAGCGGGGTAATATCTGTGAAGCTTTATTAAAAAACAAGAATTACAGCTCTTTGCTATGTATGAAGTTTTCTCCATTGACGATCTTGTCCGTATTGCGGATGAAATCGGAAAGCCAATTGTTTACCGGTACAGTGAGGACAAAAATGAAATTCAACGGTTTTATGTATTAAACGATATGGAAGTATATTATCTGGATATTAAAGGTTCGTAGAAAATGTTGAAGCACCGGGAACCTCTGCTTCCAGCACTCCAACATTTATTACAGAACCAAAATAATTTATCTTATATTGAGGCAGATCTTGTATCGTATAATCAGTTATTAGTTAACCTGTTTAAAGATGGGTTGTAAGCTGAAGCCGGCTGATGAATTTTCATAATCATCGCCCTCGATCAAATCACCAGGCATCCTTATTGTGAAAGTATAAGACCGAGTGTTACCAGGATATATTATAATATTATCCCACTTATTAGGCAAACTACCTAAGAACGTATTTATATCGTTGAAGGCTTCATTTTCGTTTATGCCAAACCACAAAGCATTTTCTATAAAGTCTTTATTTCCGCTGATAGAACTTTCTACATCATCAATTATAACCGGTACAGTACCATCATTTTTGACGGTGAAACTTACATTTGCTATTGCTCCGGGATAAAAGCCATCAATGGTAATATCAATGATATTACCATTAGTACCTTCCCGAACTTTGGCTGTCCAAACTTGATTGTAATATCGATCATCAACGAAATAACCATCGTCTTTTAATTCTAAATCAGGATCGCCTAAAAACTTAACGTCTAAATAACCGGTACGAACAGTGTTATTAATTGTTAATGTCTCGGTCCAATAGGCATATCCAGCACCGACAAGCATAATTGAAACAACGAGCACAAGAACTAACAACCTGGTTTTTTTCATACTCATCTCTCCTTTTACAAATTTTTAGCGCAGAATAATCAATTCCAGCCGGCCAGGAATTTTTATTTTTCTTTTGCTTATTTAAAATTATAGTTTCGATCCCTGTGAGTTTCGTCTTCCGAAAGGACCATTTTAAATCACTCCAACGTTTCTTTTACAGGCCACGTTTTATTACTCATATAATACTTTTGTACTACAACTAAGGTGTAAAATATTGCCTAGAGTTACTTAATATGATAAAATTCTATATAATAACAGACAATTTGGCTTTTAAAAGCGGGGTAATTTCATGAAACTTTATAAAAGAACAAGAATTTCAATTCTTTGCGTTATAATTATCCTGATATTTGCAGTATCATGTTTGATATTAGCTGAGACAATCACGCAAGAATTAATCGAGGTGAAGGAACCTCTCATAAGTTCCAACAACAAAGCAAGCGCCAAATATCAGGTGTTTTTGAAACAAAACCCGCTTTTCGGCGAAGAAAGCATCTTACCGGAAAACAGCAGCATTATTACTGAATATGTGGACTATATAAAAGCTTCGTTTAATTATGACTATACTGCTGACAAACTTGCAGATATCTCGGGGGATTATGAGATAACAGGTGTTTTGGAGGCATATACCGGGAAAGATGAAGACATTATCTCAATCTGGCAGAAGAAATATGAATATGTGCCCAAAACGGCCTTCGAAAAGCGCAACTCCGATTCTTTCGACATTAGCAGGGAAATCCGGATAAACTTTCCCGAATACAACGAATTTGTCCAACTCATAGCTGAGGATACAAAAATAGATGCTCCTGTCCGGCTAAGTGTCGTTATGAATGTCAATATCAAAGCGGTTACTGAAAACGGTGTTATTGAAGAGTCTATGGACCCGAGTCTTGTCATACCTCTGAATAATAAATATTTTACAATAGACGGAAATATGAACCAGGATAAACCCGCAGTTCTTGAAGTTGCAAAAATGGTGCCCCGCCCTGTTAATCGCAGTTATTTACATTTCTTGATTATAACGGGCGCTCTTTTAGTAAATCTCTTTATCTTCTTTTTGCTTTTTACCAAAACAAAAGAAATGGATGTGCACCGGAAAACACTGATAAAAATATTCAAACAGTACGGCGGAAGAATGGCAGCTATCAACGATAAGATTACAGAGTCCTATGACCATATGTATGAAGTGTTCTCTATTGACGATCTTGTCCGTATTGCGGATGAATTAGGAAAACCCATTGTCTACCGATATAGTGATGATAAAAATGAAATTCAAAGGTTTTATGTATTAAACGGCACGGAAGTGTATTATCTGGATATTAAAAATCTGGATAGCCCGGATGAGACAGAAAAACCGGCAGCAGATGCTTCGGGCATTGATAACTCGTCTGCTGTGGCCATCAGGTAGAAATAACAGGTAAACTTTTTTACCGCACATTCTCTCCGATAGCAGTATATTTGCTAAACCTTTGAATGACGAATTATTTTTTCCGGCCAGTTATAATAAACAAAGAAATAGTAATTACATAATCTGGCATGGAAAGGATAATCTTATGAAAACCAGGGGAGCAAAACGTGTGTCTCGCTTCACGATGTTCATATTATCCCTGATTCTTATAACAGGCGTTACCTTTGTGTTAGCTTATAACATCACAGCAGCTCTTTTGTCAAACACGGATATAACCTTCGTGGATGAATCAGACAATAAGATCACAGGTCCGATACTCAATGAGAGCAATATGTATCCGGGCTGGTCCAGGCCATATAAAATAATGATCAAAAATTTCGGCAATAAAGCCAAATATCGGCTGCGTCTTGTTGCGGACGGGGAGCATCAGACGCCATCCCTTGCCGATGTGCTGAGTGTAAAAATAGATAAAGACGGGACTGAGCAAAATTACCGGCTTTCGGATTCACAAGATATTTCGTTGATCGATGATACCATCATCAATCAGGGTGAAAAGCAGGAACTTACTCTGACGCTTGCGATGGATAAAACGGCCGGTAATGAATATCAAAACTTAAGCCTCGGTCTGGATCTGGTATTGAATGCCGGTTCTGTTGCCGAAGAAGAACATGGAAATGGAAATAACGAAAGCGGCGGAGGAGGCAATTATGACACAGGTACGGTTGAAAATCCTGAACCGACTCCAGAGAATGATATCGAAGAAGATGTAATAATAGAAGACGATAATATTCCTGAAGGTGAACCTGAACCGGATACAGATGAACCTGTTAAGGAAGAAACAGAAGCTCAGCTTCCGCAAACAGGAGGGATACCCATAGAACTGTTTATTGGAATGGGATTTGTGTTTATCGTGTCAGGCGTATTATTGAATAAAATGATCCAGAGGAAAATATGACAACAATTCAGTATATGACCTTGCCTAATTATTTCCAAAAATAAACGGGGCGTTTGCCCCGCTTTTGCCATTTTTAACGGCGAGTATTGCTGCTTAGTCATACAAAACCGTTTCATGTGATTTGGTCGATTATTTCCCTGAAACTGCCATAACATAGTTGTTTTCATCAGTGCAAATGTGGAATAATATAGATATAACATATTCTGAATATATATTCCAATTTTGCGGAGGATTTTTGTTGAGACTTGTAGCGTTTGTAGGGGCAAGCGGTTCCGGAAAAAGTCATCGCGCATTGTGGGTTGCAAGAGAAAACGATCTGGATTATATAATAGACGATGGCATTTTAATACACGAGAATTCAATTGTGGCGGGGAAATCAGCCAAAAAGGCTCCGTCTAAGATTGGTTCTGTGAAAATTGCGCTCTTCTACGAAGAAGAGCATCGGAACAGTATTAAAAAGGCAATTGAGGAACATCAGCCGAAAGGGATACTGGTATTGGGCACATCTGACGCAATGGTGGAAAGGATTGCAAAGGTCCTGGAGCTTGGAGAGTATGAAAAAAGAATTTATATAGAGGATGTGGCCAGTCCATATGAGATTGAACAGGCAAAAAAAACCCGAATCGACCAGGGAAAACATGTTATCCCGGTTCCCACCATGCAGTTAAAAAAGCAGTTTTCAGGCTACTTTTTAGACCCTCTGCAGATTTTCAGGAGAAAAGGAAAGGGCCATTTTCAGAATATTGGCGAAAAATCAGTGGTAAGGCCTACTTTCAGTTATTATGGGAAGTATACGATATCGGACTATGCAATATATCAATTGGTTAATTATACTATTGTAACTATGCCCCAGATGGAGAAAGTAAGCAGATTCCGTACCAGCAATACCCCTGATGGACTTTATATTGATATGGATGTTATAATGGTATTTGGTTACAATCTGCTCGAGGCAGTTAAAGCGGCAAGAGCCCAAATCATTAAGGAATTGGACAGGTTCGCAGGGTTTAATGTAAATTCGTTTAATATAAACATAAAAAATTTAGTTTTCAAAAAGAGTCCGCCGGATTTTTAAAATCATGGAGGAAAACACAGTGTCTCATTTGGAAAAATCTAATATTGATTATCAGAATATGAGCGATGAAGAAATACTTTCATATGTTCATTCCGGATGCAAGCTGGGGATGGAACATCTTATCGAAAGGTACAAGCCTCTGGTAAGAGCTAAGGCCAGGAGCTATTTTTTAGTAGGCGCCGACAGGGAAGATATTGTCCAGGAAGGTATGATCGGGCTTTTCAAAGCAGTCCGGGATTACAGGTATGACAAAAAAATTCCCTTCAGGGTATTTGCGGAAATGTGTATTACCCGACAAATCATTACTGCGGTTAAAACAGCTACAAGGCAAAAACATATACCCTTAAATACATATGTTTCACTTAACAGGAAAGTGTTTGATGAGAACTCTGATAAATCACTGATGGAGCTGGTCCAGGAAATATCCGTAGCCGATCCGGAAGAACTGTTTATCAATAAGGAAGAGTATTCGTTCTTTGAAAGCATGGTAATAGGAATATTAAGCCCTTTCGAAAGGGAAGTATTAAAAAAGTATCTGGCAGGAATAAACTATCATGACATTGCAAAGCAACTTAATAAACCTGTTAAATCTGTGGATAACGCTCTTCAGAGGCTTAAGAAAAAAATAGAGAAAAGTATTCAGGAAATAAAAGCAGAGGATTTGGAAAAGGACAAATAAAAAATATTGGCCTGTTTTTAACAGACCAAAAGATAAATGTGCTAAAAAGGAGGTAAAAGTATATAAAGGTATAGTGTTATTAAAATTATATAAGAAAATTGTCGAATTATCAAGAACTTTTTAGTTGATTTGTAC
>ERZ773359.6145-NODE-6145-length-10859-cov-11.086912_pt1 | contig 10859 bp, 12 predicted proteins | sample MGYA00374955_ERZ773359 | MGnify/ENA primary metagenome ERZ773359 (study PRJEB29098, sample SAMN04486028) | biogas fermenter metagenome | study: EMG produced TPA metagenomics assembly of the Biogas fermentation microbial communities from Germany - Plant 4 DNA1...
AAGCGAGCGACCCGAAAGGGCGGAAATCGCTTAGCCGACCCATAGGACATTACCAGACCAGAGGTCAACCAAAGACCCAACAACTTCAAAAAAATTGTTCTGAAAAGACAATGATGCACTTCAGGAAGATTACTGGGCAAACCCCCAGACACCCCCTTAAAAAGAAAAGTTAATAGTAAAATGGTAAGTTAAATTGCCCCATCAAGTATAAGGTCAATCAACTTGATAGCTGCTTCTTCGTTTTTATCGATTCCATCAGAAACAAGGGCAATTTTAAAAGCCATATTACGTAATGTATCTTTGAAATTTTCGGCTTCTGAAGAGGGTATCTTCCCCAAAAGAATAGAAACCGCCTTTAATCCCTCTAAGGGGTCTAAAGTTTCTACTACAGCAGATAGGGCATCGTCCTCATTCAGGTGCATGTAGACATGGTCCTCAAAAACTTCTTTGGTAAATCCCGTCGAAAAAGTTGCCGCCCTAATAGTCTGCCTTAAATTCTCATCAATTTCTTTAGGATCTGCATGGCCGTCAGCAGCAGCCACCAAAAAACCAACCCAAATAGGCGAAGCCTGCAATATCAACCACTCTTTTGTAGTAAACTGGCGTCTAAATTCCATCAAAACACCCCTAACAACACCCTTAGGTAAAGATACTGTAACAGTCATCCTATATAAGTCATATAGAACTGCGCTGGCAAATAAGCGAAAAATGGCGGTGCGCAGCCCTTCAGAATCTGCTTAGCCAACTAAAAAAACTATGAGGTCATAAAAAATAGGGAGTTCACTACAGGCAAAAATCCAGAGAAAGTTGCCCCTAGGTTAGCCTCAGAGGGACCTCCTTATGGCCTCAAGCATGAGGTCAGGGTCAATAGAGGAAGAAGGAACAACATGCCAGTTAACCCCCCTCCCACGGCCCCTGCCGACAACCTCAATCTCGACAAGACCATAGAGTTCAAGTTCCCTCAGGAGCTGGGAAAGCCTCCTCTGCGTAAGGGCGTTGCCCCCAAACTGCTCCTCGGCCATCTTGTTGTACTTCCTATATATCTCAGTGGGGGTACCCCCCTGGGAGGTCATGACGGCGTACAGGAGGATCTTCTGGTTGTCCCTCAACTGCTCAATACTACGCCTGATAAATTCAACCTCAACCTCATCGGTCGCCATCCTCACATCAGACTCACTGACAACACCCTTAAGCTGCCTTATCGCAATATCCGCCGCGAAGCTGAGGAGGTCAAGGGCATACCTAGCGTCCCCGTTACGCTGGGCCGCGAGCGCCGCGCACAATGGCACAACATCGTCTTCCAGGACACCGTCGTTAAACGCCATCTCAACCCTGTAGTTCAGGATCTCCTCAAGCTGCGGGGCGCTATAAGGGGCGAAACTGATCCTCCTTGGCTTAAACGAGGATATGACACCCGAGTCGCCGATCATGTCCATGACCGTAAGCTTGTTGGAAAGACCCACAATGCACACATTCGGCTCCCTGGAAAGGTGGTAGAGGAGCTTATCCCCGTCCCTGGAAAGGGTCTTATCGATCTCGTCCATAACGATGATCATCTTTCCCTCCGAGGCCCTTTCCCTAATCTTCTCCACAATGTTCAGGAACCCAAGGCCGCGGCGGGGGGCCCGGGCAATGGACGTTGCGACCTGGTAGGCGGTGCCGTCCGCGACGATATACTCAATCACCGCGTCACTGGTGTGCTTCTCGAGTTCGTTGATCACATACTTCGTCGTGACGGTCTTCCCAGATCCTGGAGGTCCTACAATCAACAAGTGTGGTGGGGTGGCGCCGTCGAGGATGTACCCCAGGTACTGGCTGATAGCACCCACCTCTTCCTTCCTGTCCTGCAGGGTGTCAGGTACAAACAACGGGCTGAGGACATCCCTGTTTTTGAAAAGTTTAGGTCTCTTCTCAAACATCTGCAGCTCCCCGCAATACAACTTTACAATTCGAAACCTTATTTCTATATGTAATCCTAACTTCTTATTGTATATATGTTTCTAATTGAAAAGAATTAATACCAAATTTCTATATAAGCACATGGGCCCACGGTGGGACAGAGAGAGTGAATTTCTACTTGTAACAAAAAACAACCCCATTGCCCGGGAGACAGAGAGTGAATTTCTACTTGTAACAGGGACAAGGGCATGAACCTGTAGTAAAAACAGGCAAAGTCTTCCTGTTCAACGCCTCTTGTACTTCGCCATACAAAAAAACCTTGAAAATTTTTTATATATGAAAGGTTTGATTTTTTTATAATAAATATCTTTTGCAGTTGAAACCAACGCCTCTCTCTGAACTCTCTGAAGATGACCAGGTTTTGTTTTGTGTAGTGTTAATGAGTTGGTATTCACGACTTGTTAGCAGGACTCTTGGTCTCTGGTTACAATTCGCAATTTACTCTCTGTCTCCTGTGAATTTACTCTCTGTCTCCTGTGAGGGGGGAAGGGTTTCGTTACAATTCGCAATTTACTCTCTGTCTCTGTCCCCTATGTGCCTCCGTCTCCATCTACATCTAACTTCCCATCCATCTTAATTTCATAATATCTATTAATAATATAACAAATTGTTTAATAATTAACAAGTTTCATTTTTATTAATATGACAACTGAGGAAAAAGAATTTTTAAAAAGGATAATCAGTGGATTTGAATTGTTGATAAATGCTATAAAAGAAAATAAAACCGAATTGACCCTAAGAGACGAAAATATTTTATGGAAATTAGAAAATGCTAAGAAAAAGTTACTTCAAAATGGAAAATTGGATTTCAATAGCCTTACAGAAGTAAAGGACATATTAAAATTTAGGAGGATTTATCCCATATTAGAAATAGGTGACAAAGATGAAGATATAGAATCTTTTTGGGTTTTGCCATTGAGAAAAATGGGAAAAGTATTTTCTAACAAATGGGGTTTAGAAAAATCAGAGGTTGATAGATTAGTTGAAAGCTACGAATTCGTTTTAAAATTAGGTTTTTTAGAAGCTATAATCAGAAAAGGCATGGAAAATAATGAGCCAGATGTTATACATGGAATTAGATGGAATTTGGGTAGAGGAAGACTACTAGAGGAATATATGCTTAACCTTGTTGGAGGGTGGTTAACCGAAGATTTGGTTAAAAGTTGGCTTGAAAATAAAGTTTTTAATCCACTTCTGGAATCTGCTATAATAAATGATTTTAGGATTGAATACGGAGCGCACGATCAAGAGCGAGTAATTAAATTTTCAGGAGGAAGAATTACTGGCGAGCCAGATTTTAAGTTAGTAGTGGAATCTAACGATAAAAGAAAGAAAGTCATAAACTTAGAAGTTCAAAGAGTGCAGAAAAGTTATACAGGAGAGGAAAATAAATTTGGGGAAGTCAAGATGAGGGTTCCTGGGCACAGAGAATCCGTGGAAAGAAAAGTACTAGAAAAGGGGGAACACTTTTTAATGGTTCTTATAGAAATTGAAAAAGGTTTAATTGGATTGTCACTTAACCCTTACCTTAATAATAAGGTCGACGAAAAAAGACAATATAGCTATGTCTGGGCTACAATGTTTGAAGCTTCCGAAAAAGACAATGTGAAGATGATGGAATTTTTTGAAGAAATCATTTAGTAAGTTCTTGATAATTTTTTGCATTTAAAAGATTCTTAAGTGGAACATACTTATAATTGATTGGTGGATAGTCTTTTTTGCACAAATTTATTGGAGGTTCTATTTTTTTGCACCATTGCAAATTATAAAGGATTCTGATTTCAGAAACTTTTTCGTCCTTTATTTTACAAAGATGCGTAATCGCTTTTACAGGTGATTTTTGGTAAAGAGCTATATAACTAATTTTTTTCCTGAATCTTTTATGCTGAAGGCGCCAATATATTTTGTTTTTGATACAACCTTCAAAAGAAGAAGAGTCAATGGGAACTATTGCTATTGTCTTTGTAAACAAATTTTTTCCCTCTAGTCTTAAAACTGCTGCCAAATCTAGTAAAGAAAAATAGAAAATTTTGACATCTGAAGCACTTAAATTTTTTATACAATAGTTCAGAAACTTAGTCATTTCGTCGTCGTTTTTTAAGTAAAATACTAATTCCAAAATTTTTCGTATATTTACATCTATTATGGACACTTTTTCTCCAAAAGAAAAACAAAGGACAGCGTTTACAATATAACGAGAAATTCCTTTTAGCTCTTTTAATTTTATAATCGTTTTCTTCTTTTTTCCTTCTTTTACTAGTTCTTTAGCCACAGCAACCAAAGATTGAGCTTTTTTGTTTTGAAGTCCTGTAGACTTTATAGTGTCAGCCACATCTTTTATATTAGCCTCTGAAAGGATGTGCTCGTTAGGATATTTTTCAAAAAAGTCTTTATAGACCTTTAAAACCTTTTCCGCAGAAGTTTTCTGCAACAAAATTTCTGTGCAGACGATTTTGTAAGGATCTTCCAGCTCTTTCCTCCATGGAAACTCTCTCAAGTTTTCTCTCCCCCATTGCAAAACTAAAAAAGTGAATAAATCTGCTCTTTTTTTTAAAAATTTTTCATTCATCTTAACACCTTTTTCAAAGTCATTTTCATTGATTCTGCTAAAGCCTTGGCCATCAATGGGGGCACAGCATTTCCCACTTGTTTGTACTGCTGATTTAAAGAACCGAAAAAGGTGATGCGATCAGGGAACGATTGGAGTCTAGCACCTTCCCTTACGCTTAGGACTCTATGATCCCTAGGATGGATAAACCTTCCTGGAGCACTAGCACACCCGAAATTTGCTGTTATTGTAGTAGCCGGAAGGTCCCACTTTAGTCTTCCATATATATTAGGGTAACCACTTTTTAACTTTAAATGGTCTGGTAGATTTGAATGATTTCCCCCCATAGGTATGTGTTTTATTCTTTCTATAACTTGTTTAGAATGATTAGGAACCTTGTGATTAGTCAATCTTTCTGCTCCATCCCTTGCCCATCTCTGGTATTCGTTTTGGGGAGGGGTGAGAAATTTTTGAGCTTCTTCTCCAGCACTTAGGGGCGGTAAATCGGATATAGCCTCTCGTACAGTTACATAGGGATTAAGTTGTTTAGAATGACAATAAAGAGAATCGGGGGGTGTATGAGTCTTTTGGGGCCACGAAAAATCATTTTCTAAATCTTTACGAATACCAATGAAAAATAGCCTTTTTCTAAGTTGAGGTACCCCATAATCGGCGGCTGTCAATATATTGTATCTTGTTTGATAATCTAATTTATCAAAAACCTCCAAAAGTTCGTCAACGATCTTTTTTCCAATTCCATTTTTCATGGAAGCAAGACCTGGGACATTTTCCATTAGAAACATAGGGGGCTCTATTTCACTAATGACCCTAGTAAATTCCTTTACTAAATTGTTTCTGGGATCGTCTATCATCCTGTTCCCGACTGTGCTAAATCCCTGACAAGGGGGGCCGCCTATCACGACATCTATTTCATGAGGTTCTATGCCATTATTTAGGAGCAATTTTTTTACTTCATTTTTATTTAAATCCTCTTTAATAGCGAGAGCTTCGGAGTGGGATCTTTTGAAGGTTTTTAAAAACACCTCTTCTACATCTATGCCAGCAACTATTTCGAAGTTAGCCATTTCGAAACCTGTACTTAATCCACCTGCTCCACAGAACAAATCTAAAACTTTAAAGTTCATTTTTATTCACCCTGGACCATTTCATGGCCTTTAAGGATTTTAAAGTTGTAAGAATAAAAATCTATTTCCTTTGAGGAGACTCTATCGCTTTTCTTTTTGTGAGTTTTTCTAATATTATCTGTAATAAGCCCCTGTTTTGCAGCCTTTCTAGCTCATTTTCTAGGTTACTAATTTGTTTTTCTCTTTTTTTGAATACCTCTTGTAAGTGTCGGCACTCGTTTTTTAACTTAGCGTAATCTGTCTCTAAAACACTAAGCTGATCTTTTAGTTGTCTATTTTCTTCTGAAAATTTCTTATATTGTTTTTTGATATCTATAAGTTCTTTAAAATCTTTTTTGTGGATTATGCATACTTCTTCATCGCAACTAAAACTATTAGATTCAACAGCTTCTTTTCTTAGAGTAATAGTGTACTGGACGGTTTTGTATTCTTTTTCTTTCCTCTTGTATCTGCGCATGTAACATTTTATATTAGACTCAATATATCTCATATTGTATATTATTTTCTATATACAATATAAAATTTGGTTTTTATTAGATTATATTTTTGAAATAAAATATTCTACTGTAATATATTTGAGAAGTTTTATTCCTCCTAGGGATCATAGAGTCCTAAGCGTAAGGGAAGGTGCTAGACTCCAATCGTTCCCTGATCGCATCACCTTTTCCGGTTCTTTACAGCAGTACAAGCCCGGCCAAGACTTTAGCAAAATGAAGAGCTTCGTTATAGCATTGCATAAAGAATAGTGTGCTGGAACCCCAAAAAACCAAATTTAACACAATAAAACAAAAAAGACCATTCATTGAAAATTTTGACTGTTTTTGAAGGTGGGGACCTGGTGTTGTTCACATGGCTTTTGCAGGTTACGAGTTGAACAAATAAACAAAATAAAAAATCAGGGAAACACCTGCTGGAGTTACCCGCTGGGCGTTTTTGGCGGCTACACAACAAGCCGTTGCTGCAACTGCTCTGACACAATGGTATCAAAAGAAAACATTAGCCCCCTTGAATTCCTTATATCGAGTTCAAAGTGCTCGCCGGCTTCTTCAAGGGCGTGTAGTGGGTAGAAGGATAGCATCTTGTCAAAGGTTACCAGGAAAGGCCGTGCCTGGAATTTATAGGAAAGTTTCTTGAACAACCAGACATCTCGCTTTTTTAGTTTAAACTTGTCCCTAAAGGGGAGTAACATGAAAAGGTAGTTGACTTCCCCGTCACCCGCGATAGCAACCTTCATGCCAGGGACTTCCATCATCCTGACATCAAACCCATGCTGCGAAACCTCCTTCCTCATTTCAGCTATCTGCCTCATCACGACTATCGCCTCATAGATTTGCTTGGAGAGTTTCCTTATTGGGGTATCATTCTCTGCCATAGCCACACCTTAAAAAATTAAAAATGTATTGTAGATTTATTGTAGTGATGTGCCGTTTTCATCAAGCAGCAGTGTTGCAATCCTAACAACAGGTGCCTTCTGCCTTCCTTTGACCCCAGACACGTTGACCCTCTGGGTTATGACGCTGGTGGCATTGTAGGTGTTCTCGTAGGATACTGTCCTTGGCCTGTAATTGGTGTTGTAGGTGTACTGCTTGAAGAGTGCGGTGGTGCCGAGCTGGAAGTATCCAAGGCTGAGGTCCCTGCTGAGGCCCTTCTTCAGGTAGAAGTTGTAGGTCTTCCTGGTGATTTTGCCGTGGTCATTGATGTTCACATATAAGAGCACCCTGATGGTCACTGCAGAGTTGTTCTTTATCCTCACCTTGAGGGCCTTCTTAGGTATCGCTGCAGACATCAGGACTGTATCGTCGTTGTTCACGGGGTTGCTGTCGTCGATTGCAGGTGAAACCGCAGTGGCGTTCACTGTGAAGTTACCCGCTGAGACCACCCTGGCTGTTATATTGAGGAGTGCTGTTTCACTGTCTGCAAGGTCACCGATGAGCCAGACACCGTTACTGTAGGTGCCCCTGTCCACCTGGATGTTCTGAACCTGAAGGTTAGCAGGTAGCTGCAGGTTGACCCTGGCGTTCTGGGCGGTCTCAGGGCCATTGTTCTTAACACGGCAGACCACATTGACCACGTCACCCTGATAGGCCCTCGGTTTACTCACAGAGAGGTCAAGGTCCAGGTCAGTTCCCTTAACAGCGACTGAGGCTCGGGCCATGTTGTTGTAGACATTCACATCACCCTCATCCACCTCACGCACCGAAACATAGTCAGAGAGATCACCTGTCCTGTTAACAAGGCACACAACGGTGAGGGCGGCCTCCTCACCAGCATCAAGGGTCTCAAGGATCCACTCCCTTGCCACATCGTCAAAGTAACCTGTAGTATAACTGTAACTCTGAATCGCAAGGCCGCCTGAGAAAAAGTTGGCAATGTTGATGTTATTCGCGGCGTGGGGACCCCTGTTCTTGAGTTTCACATTGAATGTGACCGTATCCCCAAGCCTGGCACTCTGTTTACTGCTGGTCACATTGAGTTCAAGATCCGCGATCCCCCTGATCCTGAAATGTAGCTGGGCATTGTTGTTGGCGGGGTTCTCATCACCGTCAGCTGTTACGTTGGCGGTCACCGTCATGTTCCCTGTCCTGTTGAGGAGGCACACAAGTGTCAGGGACCTCTCCTCATATGCAGGGATGTCCCCGATCTCCCAGGTGCCTGTTTCGAGGTCATAGTAGCCCTGGCCTGTGTAGTAGTCCTGGAGGACCAGGCCCTCAGGAACTCTGACAGTTGCAACGGCATTCTGCACGTTCTGATTGCCTGCTTTCGCTATGACCTTAACCCTAAGGGTCGAGTTATACACTGGCTTCGTGTTGTTCTTATCGAGTTCAACACCCGCATCTGCCGCAGCCGATGAACCTGCAAGTATAAAGACTGCAAGGAGAGCTGCAAGCAGAAGTGTTCCATTACGCATGCAATTTCCACCTCCTGGAGAATTCTAGTAATATAATATTTTTAAATTATAATACATGATTTTAGGCCCAAAAAGAAGTTAAAATTAAAAAATAAAGGTTAATAATCATTCAATCCTGCTTTCAATCACCTTATTTATTATGTTGCCATTTTTAGATTCATATATGTCTATAAATAACTTAATAGCCTCCCTTGAAAGTTCACTTTTTGACTTTGACTCGATATAGCTGATAATCTCAAGCTTACAGGCGGTCCTGGTGTCCAGGTAAACCTTCTGAGTATAGATTTTCTTGTCAGTACAGAACCTCTCAGACTTCTCTATAAAACTGCAGACCTTCTCAAAAGCAGGGCTCCGCCTTGCCAGATTCATCCCCCCGTCTCATTTTGGGTCCTGTTTTCAGTGGTGTTAGAATCCAATTTCAGGTGCTTTCCCTGACCTCCCCTGCTACTAGCCCTATACCTGTAAACCCTGCTGTTACCGTCGCCTACATAGTCAATGAAGATACTGCCATTAGGGTAAGGGTGAATCCAGGTGTCACCGTTGCCTCTGAAGTTAAAATTCACATTTATGTCCGTCCTGTTGTTTGACATGTTATTAGCCCCGCTGCCAGAACCTTTCCACTGGGAAATCGCCGAAGTCGGCGCAAATGGGGACGGCGCATAGATAACAAGGAGTAGAATCGCTGCAAGAATACCTATAGTTGTTAACGCCCTTTTTTCCCTGGGACCACTACCCTTATGCCTCCAATCGACCCTGTAACGCCCCCTGTAAATCGGGTAAAAAAAGGGGCAGCCCGTTGGAGTCATGAAATCAAGCAAAATATGGGAAGATACGCCCGACAACATGGCGGCGCCTGTGGTCACATCATAAAAGAGGTACAAGAGAACAAAGGGTATCAGGGTAAAAACATTGTGAAGTTGCCTTTTGTGCTCGTTAAACGCCGCCTTTTCTGCAAAGTCCACTACTACAGATGAAAGAATTGTCAACATAAAAAAGTATGGTGAAAGCTCTGCGTTAAGGAGATAACCAAAGAATACCGCCACAAAGACCGAAAATAGGGCGTGCGTATACCATTTCAAATTACCACGACCCCCACCGACTTACTGATAACCTGCGGCGTAAAGCCAGAAAATGTAATAAGCCGCGCCGAAGGCCATAAGAACCCAAAATATAAACAGGAGGTACCTGCCTGAACTTAAGAAATCCATAAAAGAGTCCTCCCCACAGATATGCCAACAAAAATTGCCGCAGAAAACAGGTAAAAGTCGAAGTGGTTCCTGTTATAGATAGCCGAGCCCGCCTTAACAAAGGTTAATATTGCTATAAAGCTCGCAAAGACTATGAGGGGTATCTTAATATCAGTGACCTCGTCAGACCTATCGCTTAGGATGGTCATTCTCTTAAGCAAACGCCCCTGACCCTTCTGGGGTCTGCCCCTGATACTACAAAGAACTTGGACATCTTCCATGAGATCCAAAAGAACCCTTGCAGTGTTCTTAGAAAGCAACTGAAAGTCATTGAACACCAGGAGGACATTCCTGTTCTTCGACCTCTTCTTGATGTCCCTGACAATCTCATTCGTTGTATACTTGCTGTATATAGTGCTTTTTGCAAGGTTGCCAAGGTCAGCCAATATTTCAGCGGCGGTCTCCTTTGCAGGGTTAATGTGTTCAAGGAATATAACCCTATGACCTGTTTTCAGGTCGAGGTAATCCCTTACATCCTGGTACTTAATCGCAACACTCTTCCCTTCTTCTAGGGCCTCAATAACTTTCTGCCTCAAGTTCATCACCCGTAAGAAGTACCTGTGCATTATTAATATCATAATAATATTATTTAATTTTTTCATATTAAAATCTCATGGGGTGCGGTTACAACCGAAGACAGCCGCCATAATTTAACATTCTAAAAACCTGAAAAATGCATTAAACATGTCATTAAACCTTTATATTAGAAAAAGAAGGCAAAATGTACTGTAAAACATTGAAAAATAGGATTTGGGTCGGCAGGTTTTGGTTGTAATGGTTGCAGCCGTCAATATATATTGATTTTATTTTTTGGAACAGGGTGGACAGGGCCCCCACGAGAATGCCCGCCAATCTCATTCACTGGTTTTTCCCGCCCAATCTGAGTAACGCAGCGAAAGCGGCTGTTTTAGGAAATTCGAGAGTGAGCGAAGCGAACGGCCCGAAGGGCGAGAATTTCCGCACAGCCGCTGGAGCGAGTAACGGAAGATTGGTGCGGTGACCCAAGCGAGCGTAGCGAGCGCCGGGGCCTTCGGGTGGGGGGTTTGGGGGGA
>ERZ773359.6146-NODE-6146-length-10856-cov-10.348857_pt1 | contig 10856 bp, 10 predicted proteins | sample MGYA00374955_ERZ773359 | MGnify/ENA primary metagenome ERZ773359 (study PRJEB29098, sample SAMN04486028) | biogas fermenter metagenome | study: EMG produced TPA metagenomics assembly of the Biogas fermentation microbial communities from Germany - Plant 4 DNA1...
GTGATCTTGGAACTGAACGGGTTCTTCCAATGCGGAACCGTCCCGATCTTCGCGATACTTGTAGTTGTTAATTTCCTTGAGAGTGTTCACGCTATCTTCGTGGATGTAGAGTTTGCGCCGCTTCACCCGGTCGATACCGAGTTTGATATTTTTAAACGCCGGATGAATGTCAAACCCCGCCTGTCGGATCTCTTCGATTCTGTCGGGTTCGGCTGAATCGGCGTAATACAACCCCCGTTTCGCCGGGTCGATCTCTTTCAATTTCTCGATGAGATCGGAATTGGTGAGGTGAGTCTGGTAAAGTTCTTCCTTTACGTAAACCGCGTCACCCTCGGCAAATATCAGGCTGACCACGGCCGATGGTCGCGTGTAACCGAAGTCGATGCCGTAAACCTTCTCGCTACTGGGCACGACGGGCCAACTCTCCCGCGGCACGGTCACGTAGTTGTGATAAATCTTGTTGGTCAGGACACCCGGCTCACCGAGGGTATAGATGCGGTAGAAGTTGATGTCTTTCTCGGCAAGGTCGATCAGTTCTTGCACGTATTCCTCGTCCAAAAACGGATTGTCGAGGTAGGTCGAATGGTGAACGAAGACGTTGTCATCCGGTTTGCCGCGAATGAAATGCTGAACCAGCCAATGGTGTTCATCGATAGGGTTGAACGTCAGAAAAATCTGATTCTTCCAACCCGGATTGACATTCACCCGCCGCAATCGAAGGTTCAACTGCAAGTAGTCGGAGTATTCGATCTCGGTCGCTTCTTCGACCCATATGTAATTCGCTTGGAACGACTTGATTTTCTCGGGGTTGTCGAACGATTTGCAGAAGATGATGTTGCCCCGTGGATTCCGAATTACCATATCGGAATAGTTGACAGTGTAAGGCAATTTCATCTCTTCGAGCAGGTCGAGAAGCAACTGGAACGCCGTGATGCGGAGCGCCGGACCGGTCTTTCGCACGACGAGAATGCGAAGGTCTTGCCCGCTGTAGAAGAGGTTAAGGATACGTTGTGCGGTCGCATGGCTCTTGCCACTTCCCGCCCCGCCGTATAGCACTATCGTCCGGTTAAGAGCGCCCCACAACGGCTCTACGAACTTCTGGATGCGTTTGACTTTAATCGTCGTCATTCAGACCAATCGGACGTCTCGGGGGTTCGCGCCTCGGTGCTTTCACATCCTCGAATACAACCGTTATTGCACCATCGGTTTTCGTCACGTCTGTAGGTTCACCGCGCGATAACCGTTCCAACCGGCATCCCAACTCGACCATGCGGCACATATCATCGATGGTAAGTTCGCTTACATCCTTGTTTTCCTTGATGGCATCCTGCATCAGTTTCAACTTATGCGCCCCGACTGCCTGCATTCCCATCGCCAAGCGAACGTGCCGTTTTGTCATTTCGGCCCGTTCCTTTTCGATGGCCTTGAACATGATCTCGTCTTGCCGATCATCGTAGGCTTGCGCCCGCCGCAACCATCGGTAGTGCATGCTCAATTTGCGGATATAGGGGAGGGCTTTTTTCAGGGTTTTTGACAGGGTGACAAGGCTCCGTTCCCCTCGTTCCTGTGCAAGATATTGCTGGAAGTAGTAATACTGTCGCTCGGTTTCGCCCGGTTGCCGCATCCAGACCGGATAATCCGGGTCACTAAAATCGAGATCGATTGGTAACCCGTCCAACGGGTTCCCGGTCTTTTTACAGGTATCGATTTTTACCCGTGCCGCATCACGGGCTTCAATTTCCTTCTTTGTTTTTCTCCCTGCCATACGAATCTCCACGTATTTTATCCCAATTCAATTTATATATAACATCCCCCTCGTCGTCGAGTCCGATTGGGTAAAGAACCCCCTCAAAGTAACCATACGGAGATTTAGCCGATTTTGGAGTGTTCCAGAAGTCCCGCACATAATCATACAATGTTTGGTAATGCCGTTTCGCCCGAACCCGATTTGACGAGGTGTTGAACCCATTGGCATTGTAGAATGGGACGTGATCGACAATCTGCTTCAAATCATCACAGATGTCAGACCACCGCACAGTTCCGTCCGGGTTCCGTTTGGCAATTTGCAACGCCTCGGCAAAATGCCCGCGCACCACGTTCCATTCCGGGGGAACGCCACAACAACAACAGAAGTCGGACTTCTCCTTGTGATGGGCGTCGCTCACGTAGAACCGCATGCCGAGCGAGTGTGTGAACTGTTGCATGTCCTCAATAATGTCACGCTTGATCTCGTAGTTGAGGCGGCGATACCCCGACCCGACCGAATTCTCCTTGTAGAAGTCCCATACATCATACCCGCAGAACTTCGACAGTTCTTCATACTTCTTCCGAAGTTGGTCGTCTGCACGGGCTTCGAGACAGAAAAACTCCGTGGTTACTGAATCAGCGCCCGCCACCCGCGCCTTGAAGATGAGGTCGCGGTAATCGTCGCTAACCCCGATGATATACGGACGTAGCCGGAGGGTGACGTGTGCACCCGTCTCTGCAAGTTTTCGGATGGCTTCGATCCTCTCCAATGGTGTCGGCACACCGCCCCGTTCGATACCCCGATACTTGTAGGGGTCGAGTGTGATGATCGAAATTTTCCAATGCCAATTATGCGCATGACGGCGAATCAGTTCCATATACCGTTCATCTTCGGTGAAGAACACGCCTTTCGTCGAGATTGAGAGCGGGTAGTCAATCTCATCGAAGAACTTGAGCAGTTCAAGGGATACGCCTCGCTTGCGCTCGAAGTTGTCGAACCCGTCGGCCATACCGCCCCACTGCATCACCTTCCGGGCCTGGATGTAAGGCACGAACTGTTTTTGGATGTTGTTCAGTTTATCCGTGTTCCCCGACAGCGCCCCGAGAAACATCTCCTTTACCGCCTCCACGTTGACGGAATTCACCCGCTTGTCGAGGTATCCACATACGTTGTGCATTTTCTGGAAGAAGGCGAAACAGTTATGAGAGGCATATCCCTGTGAGATATACGTCGCAGTAGACGTTTTGAGACTGTATACGTCCTGTATGCCCTCGCTCACAATATCGACAACCTTTACCGGCACCGATGACATTTTCGCATCAATGACGCATGATTCGAACTTCCTCCACAAAGCCGGTCGGCAGAGTTCCCAAAACCGTAGATACCCGCCGTGCCTACCACCGATCACCCTGACGGCCTGTGGTTCTTCTCGATACTCAAACCCGAAGTAGTCGAGCATATCGCATATCTGTCGATACGTTGCCGGGTTTTTATCGACGTATTGGGCGATTCTGAATGCGTAATTACTACACGACCCTTCCGCATCACATATCCCCGCGAGCCAACCCCGCCGATACTCGTATTCGTCATCGTATGCCGTTTCAAGGATTGCAAGCCCGGCCTTCCCATAAACCCGAACCATGTAGAGGTCGCCCTTAAGTTCGACGTCGCAATCATACCCGAATTGCTGCATGTATCGGGCGTATCTCTCCGCAAACGGTTTATCTTTGACCGCGAGACGAATGTTTCTGATGGTGCTTTTATACCCGGTGACCGGTTTGCGATACACTTTCTCGGTGATACAACCATCACCTGCGATTGCACCGTGAATGTAGCCGAGCATGTAGTCTGTCGTTTCGTCCCGATCCTCGTAATGGGTGCACTTTCGCATCGTAAGGCCGATGCGAGGGTGCTGATACTGATACTGCTCCTCCGGCCTCCCGGTGAACCATAGATGATCTGGAGTTGAACGCACCACATCGCCATTGGAGAGGCTGATTCTGACAACCTCCGCGACCCGGTGATATTTCTCTTCCACCTCAGCAATCCGGTAGTATCGCCGTGCCCCGTTGCCGGGACAATCGTGATCGAATGCGATAACCCGGTCACCAACCTCCACATCTTCAATCGGTTTGAATGTTCCGTCAGCCATCCATACCGTAGCACCTTTAGGAGTACAGTAGAGACAGTTGAACGAGCACCCTGAATAGGTGTCAAACGTCATCGGCATGGAACAGTCGGTAATCTCCCCGCTCCACCGGGGGGAGTTATACCACTTGTTCTTCCCATCAATCTTTTGCCGTTTTCGCTTTTGTTCGCCGGTGCCTTTTGTTCGCAGTTTTGACATATCTCTCACTGTGTAGAACCATCTCGCTCAATTCATTAAAACCCGCCTCTTGGAGCAACCGCGACAATTCGGAGCGTGTGACCCCGGCGCGTTTTAATTCAAAGTCGAGTTTTCCCATTGCGATACACTGACGGATGAACTGTATCCCCATCCAATCCCGAGCGATGAACTGTTTCGCCGGGGTGCCCCACCGTTGAATCATGCTGAGTTTGGCGCGGAAGTCTGACATAATCCGATTTATGAGCGGTGCGTAGCACCCACCTAACCCCGGTGATAGGAGAGGTATGAACCAGTCATTAAACCGGAGGGTGCGCTTCCCACGTGATAGATACATGAGTTGGAGATAGAAATCTTCCGAATGGGTGATGTGAAGTGGAATCGGTTCTGGCGGTTTCTCGATGAACCCGATCAACCCGCCGTAGAACTTACCGTTTACGGTGATGCTCTTTTGTGGAGGCACCCCTTCCCACATACGCGGAGAGCACCCGAATAGGGACGCCCCGCGCCGCAGACTCGTATACATCGCCTGTTCGATCAACGGTAGGTAATCTTTCCACCGATATTCGTAGCACACCCGGTCGGGCGTGACGCAGTAGACCCCCTGTATGTCATCATCGAGCATGACGAACGGGTATCTCATCCTCTCACAGATTGTATTCCGAGCCATTGTCATGCTCGGTTCCGAATCGGTGACATGCACGTTTATGTCAGGGTGGAATATCTGGATGCTCTCGTAGCGTTCACGCTCATCTTCGGTATGGAAGAAGATGTGAATGTTCTCTGGTCGCACCCCGTTCAGCATGAGAGATAGATGGGTTGTCATGCCGAAGGGTCGCCCGTGGGTTGGGATTGCAAACTGAATTGGCATATCATCACTCTCCTTGTTGTGCCGCCCGTTTCCTCTCGATGGAACGGTGATGCGCTTCGTCGTCCTCGTCGTAGTCCCACGGCACCGAGTCGAACAGGGTTTTCGCCGGGTCGCCGTAGATGGCGATGAGACGGGCACGGATACTCTGATCCCGTTCCCACCGTTCTCGCCACGTCATGGTATTGCACCCGCCGAGTTGGTAAATCTGTTTGCGGAAATTGGCGAGGTTGAATCGAAGTGTCCGTTTACCCGCCGCGTGAAATGCAATCTGGTAAAATGCATCCTCCGCGACAACGCACCACGAAGGGGCGAGAGTCGGTTGCTCAAGGAAGCACATGAACGTGCCCCATACAAACCGATTGTAGGAATACCCCTTCTTACCACTCGCTGCGAAGAGGGCATTCCGGTTTGGGGTGAACCCGAACATGGCAACGTGTTCTTTCATGCATTTCGCAAGCAATTTCTCGACGGTTGGCACGAACATGTCGTTCTGTTCCCGGTATCGGAACTTCCCACCGGGCACCCGCGTCACGTAGTTGAACCCGGTGATGTCGTCATCCATCATGATTAGCGGATACGGGTTGTGAGTCAGGATGTAGTTTCGCGCATCCACCACGGATTGCACCTCTTGACCCATGACAGTTACCTTAACCCGCCCGAGATCGTTCTTCTCAGCGTAACTACATGCGTCCACATCGTCGTTTAAATACAGACAAATGTGGTCATCGGGCACCCCACACCCCCGGAGAAATTCAAGGGTGTGGAATGCCCCTGCTCGCCGGTAAGACGGGATGTGTATGGTGAACATGGTCAAACTCCACATGTGTATTTTTCGAACGGACAGATTTTCCCGAGGAACGTTTCGGCAACCTTCCCCCATCGCCGGATCATGTAATCCCGTGCCGCGAGGTCGGCCTGATACCGTGCTGCCTTATCGTCCTTGTTGCATCCGCCGGACTGTTGATTGTCCACTCGTGCCCGCGCCCGGTTGAACCGAAGCGTATGCCCGCCGTGTGCGACATAGGTGAGGCCGAGACAGAAATCATCGCACCCCTTTACTTCGAGTGGAATGTCTATCGGCGGTGCACTGATATAGCCGAGGCACCGCCCGTCGAACGGTTTATCGATGTGGAACACGGGTTGATTGCACATGTAGAACGGGTTGGAATACTTCGCAAACCCGAACAGCCCGCACCCTTTCCGAATTGCAAACTTTGTCGCGTTCTCAAGATACTCGATAAACGCGTCGCTCCGGTTGATGATGCGAGGTTTCTCCTTCCCGTCCACAAGCACCCGCATGGCGACTTCGAACCCGTGCACATCGTCGTCCATGCCGATGAATGGATAGGTCATGTAGTGTGCAATGAAGTTCCGCACAGGCACGATGCCCCGACACCCCTCCGCAAGCACCACGTTCACGTTCCCGAGGTCATTGTGCTGCTTGTAGAGGTCGTGCTGATCCTCGTCGTTCAGGAAGAGATAAATCTGCTCGTCGGCAACCCCGAGTGACCGGAGATAGGGGAGGGTCTTGAGGTTGGTTGCCCGATTATAAGACGGAATGGCAAACTTGAGGAATGTCATATCACCCTCTCCAATTCCGGCAAGAGCCGGGACAGCACGGTTTCCCATGTCGGCAAGTTTCGTTGCTGCGCCCGGAGCACCACTTCGGGGTTGCGAAGGTTTGCCACTTTGTTCAGGAGTTCCATGCGTGACGAAACGAGCATATCCCGCCCGACCACCCGTTCAACCCCTTTGAACCGAGCATCCCCGAACGTGATGCACCCGGAGTTGATGGATTGTGTGAACCGGGTCGTCTGGTTCCCGGTTTCTTCAAATTGGTCATCACCGATGATGAGAGCGAATCGTGCCTGTTTGTAGAGGTCGTAAATTTTCCCGTGTCCCTTCACCTCCCCGACAAACGTGATGTTATCGACGGTGCCCGGTGTCCATTTGTTGCCGACGACGAGCACGGAGAAGGGCAACCCGTAAAGGAACTCCATCAATTTCCGTTGCCGGTTGCCTTTGTTGACCCCTATGTAGATGAAGTCATACTTTGCAGACGCGTTGTAAGGCATCTGAGGCTCGATTTCAGGGTCGAAACCTATTGGGGTAGCCATAATTACCATACCCTTGAAGATCGGCCATTTTTGGACAAATATGCGCCTGTCAGCAACATGCGTCCAGATCACTACCTGCTCCTTGCGGATACCCATGTCGTGAAACAGGTTTTTGATGTTGTTTGGACTCAAGTTCGGGTCGTATGCCCCACTCTCCCACATTACGGACGGTCGACCATCGAACCCGCCGTGTTGATACCATATCACAGTTCCCCGGTAACCCCGGAGGGCGTCGGCCACGTATTTCATGTAGGGAACGCCTTTGATGGATGCCGGGGTGAACGGTGCCGCTGCCTCGACAATCACCATGTCATCCGTCACGGGTTCGCCGGGATGGTAACCCACGGCTTTGAAGCGGGAGTAGTCAAACACCTCGCCTATACCAGTCTGTATCAGGTTTTCGTCCCGTGGGGTCATCTTGGAGTGGATGTTCACGCCATACCCCATTCGCAGCAGAGTGTTGATGATCGGCACTCGCAAATCCGCACCGAGGGTGTTGCTGCTCGAATTGTAGTAGTCGAGTTCTGTCGGGTAATTCCACCGGATATAAGCGATAGATTTAGGCATCCCCGATCAACCTCCGGGTTGCTTCCGGCCCGATCTCGAAGATCGCATCCACCACCGACATGTAGGGCAGAAACCCGCCGCGCCTCTGGTAATATACCGGATGTTCGAAGTTCTGGAATTGTAAGTTGATCCCCTCGGCAAACCACCGTTTCGGGTCTATATAGTTCAACCCACCGTCACCGGATAGGTATGAATGTGCCCCAATCTTCTTGCACAGGGCAATCAGACGATCCTCCTTTGCGCCTTCTACGGGGAAAGACGACGACGTAACGACCGTAGTATCGATTCCCAATAGTTCGGCGGTGTATCTCAATAGGTCTATATTGAGGTCGAGAATACCTATATATCGTCGGTTCAGGATCTCGAAGTAGTCCGGGCCGTAATCCTTGAAAAACGCACTCTTCCCATAGGCATGCTGGAGCGTTTTGCAGATCTTTCTTTGCCAGTTCCGGGTATTGTCGATCTCCACCTCGGCAATTGTCTGTCCAGACCGGCCTCGGGTTAAGACCGGCACGGTAAGCCATACCCAATCATCCCCCATCCGCACACGGTTCCTCTGTTGGTAATCACGACTGTTGAATTGCACGTCGTCAAGCAGCACGAACAGGTCTACCTTCGCCATCTTGTCGAAAAAACCGAGATAGGGGAGGAAATTGGGTTGATGCATTGCAACTTTCATAAGCAATCAGACCAGATCAGGTTGAAGGGTTCGCATATACCGGGCCGACAATTGTGTGCCGCGACAAATGCGTTCATGGTCTCGACGTAGCGTGACCATGCATCACAATCCGGGAAACGGTGCATTGCCGTAATCTTGTCCGGCGGCGCTGCACGGAAGCAGTTGTAGACGGGCATCCCATCATTCCAGTAGGGATACTCGTAGAGGAAGTGGAACCGCCGATGTTTGGGGCGGGTGACAATTCGCACGACATCGTGCATCGTCTGATGGTCTTGGTGCGAGCAGGTGCAGGGGTAAACGATACTGTCATACCCGCCGACATCGATTTCGTGTTCGAGCCGTTCAATCAGGTCGGACTTCGCGTCACACAGGTGCAAGTTCCGATACTCGTAGCATTCCCACGGAACGCGCAATTCGTCCAGTATCTCGACACTTGTGTCAATGTTCGGGGTAACTGTGGCGATGATGACTTTCGAGTTCGGGTTGAGAAACGTGTAGCACCAGAATATTTCATCGTCCGGGTTCGGTGCGAGGATAAGAGTTTTGTGAGGCATGGTCACCTCACTGATATTCGGGAAGGAGTTTGTCGGCTTGCACCATTTTCGAGTGCGAGTTGTTCTTGAACTCGGGTTCTGGGAACCCGATCTTCCGCAAGAACGCTTCGGCTCGGTCTTTCTTGGTGAAGATGATCTCGCAGACATACGCCCGTCCGTCATGCCGTCCCTCGACATCAACCATGTCGGCAGGAACGTTACCTGGCACGACTGCCGGGGCATCGTCGTCGTCCTCGACAAGTGGTTCGAACGAAAAAGCATCGTCCACGTTCAGCATGGCCTCGATCTCGATGTCGGAAAACCCGGTCAGGTCGAGGTCGATCTCGCCTTCATCGTTCAGTTCACGGATGAGGTCACCGAGTTTATCGAAGTTCCAGTTGCCGACGATCTTGTTGAGGGCGATGTTCAGCGCCTTCTCGCGGTGAAGCGGGAGATCCACGGTGACCACGGGCACGGTTTCAATCCCCATCTCGGTCAGGGCCTTGAGTCTCTGGTTTCCGCCGACCGCATGCATGGTTCGGAGATTGACCACAATCGGTTCAACGTATCCGAACTCTTCAATAGAGCGTTTCAAACGTGCGAGAACGTCATCAGGAATGTCTCTCGGGTTATATGGCGCAGGAATAATATCTGCGACCTTCATCGTCTGAAATTCCATATCCAGTTTTTCGGACGAGAACTATATAAAGATAGTGAAGCGGAAAAAAGTATTTACGCACCCGGAAGGTGTCAGACCGGATGCGACAAGGGTAAAACCTGAGTAGGTATCCCGCTGGATTCCCTCATAGTACTGTTGGCAAAGGGCATTCGCGCACTGGGAACGATGTATCCGTTATGCGATAACCACCTCCAACATGTTGAATGAGGCAATTAAACCATGGTCTACGGTCAACGGAAATCCCTCGGCAATCGCGGGGGCGGTAGGTGATGCACTGGATAGGCGATTGCTTCATCGGGACTCCACACAGAGACATTGCACTACTTGTTCATAATACCATCGACGGATTCAACCTCCTCGACCCCTCAACATCGGGTTTGGCGAGGGACATGATGTAGTCCACCGCCGTCTGTGCCCGGTTCGCCGCCGTGATGATCATGCCCTTGTCGTTGTTCAGGGCTTCGAGCCATCCCTTGACATAGGCTGCCTGATTCTCGCTGACCGGGATACCGCACAGATGACAGAGCATCGCACACCCGATCTCCGCAACAAGTTCTTCCAGTGCATATGAACCCCTATCCATTGAGTGTGGTTTCATCTCACGGTTGCACCGGGACTTGTGTCCCGTCCAGTGAATGAGTTCGTGGAACAACGCCTCGTAATACCGGTCACTGTCACCATACCGCTCGATGGGCGGGATGCCGATACTATCCGTGCCGGGTGCGTAGTGCGGTTTCTTTCCGAACGTCAGAGTTGGAGCACACGCCGCGACAATGGCTTCGGCACTCTCCCGGACGACCGGAACATTTTCATCAATGCCGTGACCCGGTTCCAGTTGTTCGAGGTTCCACACCCGGTAATACCGCATGAAGGGTATCCGCTCAAGATACGTCTCCCCGGTCACCGGATCTTGCTTCTCGAACTCGCGGATGTTGTAGTAGACAACGATGGTGCCCGCCTCACCTTTCCGGATACGCCCCCCAATCTTCTGCACGTCCTTGAACGTGAACCAGTACGGTGACGAGAACCCACGCATGAGGGTGAGTATGTAGTTCGTGCCGTGGTAGCGATTCTTCCGCACATAGGATTGCGGGGGAGCCGTGTTGAACCCCACGCTCCACGGGAGTTTGTCGTTCTCTTCGATGAAGCGGATGATCCGCTCCGTGACAATTTCTTTGACCTTGTTGTTTGCCATGTTTGACACCTTGTAGGTTTACCTTGCAAACCTGCAATATAGTATAGGGCATCTAACTATATATAGTTACCTATTTGCCCCTACAGAGTGTCCTCCGGGTAAATGCGAACGTATACGTGGAAGT
>ERZ773359.6149-NODE-6149-length-10842-cov-21.078057_pt1 | contig 10842 bp, 20 predicted proteins | sample MGYA00374955_ERZ773359 | MGnify/ENA primary metagenome ERZ773359 (study PRJEB29098, sample SAMN04486028) | biogas fermenter metagenome | study: EMG produced TPA metagenomics assembly of the Biogas fermentation microbial communities from Germany - Plant 4 DNA1...
TCGGGGTTCAAGTCCCCGCTTCGGCACCAGCTATGTACGGGTTTCGTATGGTCTCCCGCCCGCCCGAGACCCATAAGAACCCCCCTTTGGGAACGGATTTGGGAACGACGCCTACGCTCATGCTTGCCGCCGCCCCTTTGCCGCTTGCATAGCGGCGTCGAAGGAGTCAGCCGCCTCGCGGTCCATCTGCGCGAACACGTGACTGTAGATGTCCCCGGTTATGGCAACGGACGAATGCCGCAGCCGCTCACTTACCACCTTCAAGGGAACCCCTTGGCTCGCGAGAATGGTGGCGTGGGTATGGCGCAAGGCGTGGAAGTTTATCTTGCGCACCTTCGCCTTCTCAATCAGCTTGCCGAAGTAGTCCCCGCTTATGTAGCTCGGGTCCAGGGGCTTCCCCTCGAAGGTCGTGAACACGAGGCCGCTGTCGTGGTACTGGTCTCCCATGAGAAGACGTTCCTGCGCTTGCCGCGCCTTGTGCTTCTTCAGAACCTCCACGACGCCACGCGAGAGGCTGATCGTGGCCCTGCTCTTCTCGGTCTTCGGCGCCTTGACGAGGGTGCCTTTGCTCTTCCTCACGATCTCCTGCCGGACAGTCAGCCGCCCCTCGTTAAGGTCCACGTCCTGCCACCGCAAGCCTAGCAGTTCACCGCGCCGCAGGCCGGTCCCCAAGGCCACGTAGAACAGTGCATATAGTCTGTCCTCCTGAATCGCCTCCAGGAACTGCGCCGCTTCCTCGGGCGTCCAATAGCGGGCCTCTTTCTTCACGGCTTTGGGTGGCTCCACCGCGTCACAAGGGTTACGGGGGATGAGTTGCAGCTTTACGGCGGCGTTCAGCGCCTTATGCAGCACCCTGTGAATGTGGCGCACCGTGTTAGGGGACAGAGCCTTACCCTTACCGTCAAGGCGGCCTTCCTGCAGCTTGCTCACGTAAAACTGCTGGATGGCAAGCGGCGTCAGCTTCTGAAGTTGCATCCGCCCCAGGTGCGGGGCTATGTGCTTGCGGCACACCAGGGCGTACCAGTCGTGAGTGGTCGGCTCGACGTTCGCCTTGTGCGTCTCCAGCCACTGCTCCAGGTACTGCTCAACAGTCATCTTCGCCGGCTCGACGAAGGTCCCCTCGTCTATGCTGTGCAGCAGGTCCCGCAGGGCCTTCTGCGCGTCCTTCTCGGAACCCCTGACGGTCTTACGCACACGCCTTTCCTTGCCGGTGACAGGGTCTTTGCCGAGATAGACGCTGAGCCTCCACGAGTTGCCGCGCTTCTCGATGAAGCCCTTCACCTCTGGCCACCTCCTGGCGCAAGGGGAAGCGCCTTGCACGGCGCCGCCTGCGGCTCCTCCAGGTCCCTGCGCCTTACGACGATCTCGCGCCCGTGTGTGTAGAGCACCACGATGATAGCATCCGGGTCGGCGGGGTTGTAGTTCTCGTTAGTCACGAACTCGATCTTGCTCATTCGTCAGAAGTGCCTCCTCTCAGGAATCGGTCTAGTTCGCTCTTGGCGACGCGCCACACCCAACCCGCTCGGGCAGCCCGAATCGTGCCCTCGTTGATTAGCTTCCTGACGGTTCTGTGGTCCAGTCGCAAATAGCGCGCCGCCTCCGCAATGGTCATTACCTCCGGCCACTCCTGCCGCTCGTCCATGACTACCACCTCCAGCATGACTATACATGCCTTAGCATGGCATGTCAATAGGTCCTACGCTGGAACACCGGAGAGGGGCAACACACCCGAAGATCGGTCCCAAAACGGGGTCCGCTCCCCACTCCGCTACCACAACCCCACGTGCGCCGGGGGGAACACGACGGCCACGCCTCGGACAGCCACCATAGCGTGGTCCTCCGACACGCGAAGCAGGAGTCCCCTCCCCCGAGGCGTCGCTACGGCCATCCCCACGGCCTGCGCCAGGCGGCGCACGTGCTCCGGGTCGGCCTTCGCTATCGGCTCAAGCGCAGGCTCCTCCGGTTTATGCGCAGGTTTACGCGCGCGCCGTTGCCGGTATGCGCGCATGTAGGCGTTATACCTCTCGCGGTCCTTGAACGGCATATGCAACCCTCCCTCTAGCAGGCGATTCGACAAAAAGCGACACCTGAAAAAGGCGCGCAGGCGGACAAATGGGACAGTAGAAAAAAGCGCGCCAGGACGGTCTAGAAGCGGCCTCTCGCGTGTCGCAGGCATCCGTAACCCCTACCGAGGCAGCGAACGCGGCTCCTAGGCCGTCCTACGCGTCAGGCGGCACCGGAGAAGCGGAGGAAAAACGGTTCCCGCTCGTGGACAGCCTCTTTGGCCTCGCGTTGTTCGGTTACTCCAGGCTCGTGAGGACTTCCGGAATATGCGGTGCCTCGCCGCCCCTACGTCGTCACTCTCGCGCAACGCCGCAAAGCCCAATGTGGCCAGCATTCATGGCCTGCATGGGAACTAGCGGTAGCGCGGCTTGCCGTCAGGACTCCGACCGAGGTACGGTACATGATGGCCTGGTAGCCGTCGCCGTGGCGTCGCACATGGCCTTTCACTGGGTGCCCCGTCCCTTCTTTCTCCATTCGGCGAGATCGACGGGGCGTCCGTTCAGGCGCTCATGGACTATGAACACGGCATCAATCAGAAGAATATCGCAGTTCTCAGTATCACGGTATAGCTCGTCTATTGCTGTAGCATACACTGAGATCGGCAGGACGAGCGTATCGAGGTACAAGAGGCTAACGGCACCCTTGCCGAGCCATTGTGTCATTGCCGCCGGATAGTTCAGCTTGGGGGCCCTGACGAACAGATCCGCGAAATAGCCCACAAGCACGCTCTTGCCCATGAAAAAGCCGCTCAAGAGCACGTTCTTCTGTTCCGCGTTCATAAGATTCCAGACATAGCCGTCCAACGCTTGCAGTGAATCCTTATCTGGCCGACTTTGCCACTTCAGGTACATCAGAAAGTCATTTTCAGGCTGGGCAAACACCGGACTCGTCCATAGCAGCGCCAGCAAAGTCGCCACCGAAAGTACCAGACCAATGCCGTATCCCCGGCGCCCTACCATCGCTGCATCCCTCGCTCCCATTCGTCGTATAACTCCGCAAGGGCCTGATCCGCGCTTTCGAGACTGATCTCCCCCCGACGAAGCCAGGTGATTATGCATTTCAGCCGATATGCCCGCGCCGTCAGCGCTGCGCCCTCTGGAAAGTCGGCTCTAGCGAGCCGCATCAGAAACTCGTCATAGGTCTCGAACCCCTGCGCGTACGAGCGGATTGCTACTCGTATGTACGCGATTCGTAGACCAACAGTCACCGTGCCTGCGTTCTCAAGCGCTGCATAGATGCTGTCCCGAGCCTGCAGGAACTGCGTCGTGGGATCGGGTATGTCCGCACTGTACACGCCTTGTTCCGTCTCCGTGCAGCCCAGGTTCGCCAGCGCTAGCACCACCAAAGCCGCCATACACAACACCTTCCGCACCGTAGACACCCCCTCACATAGTCAAAGCCGCCCTTGGTGCGCACCAAGGTATGTCCATCTACGATCCGCGCCCTCTGGACACTTGCGGTCCTGCTCGGTGATGGTGCAACTCTCGATGTACACGGTCACTATGGGCTCGCTAGCTTCGTCGGTTGCGGCGTCGTGAGATGATTGTTGCTCCGGTGAAGAAGGCGCGACGAAACGAAGTCGCTGCAAGCGTAGTCTGTTTTGTCTTTCCACCCCGAAGGGGACATTTCCTGCCTGCTGGAATCGTTCCGACGGAAAATCTTCGCCCTCCTGGTGTTTCCCCTCCAGTCCGGCAAGGCCGCCTGCAACCTCCCGGCCTTCGGGAACCAGCGCAACACGTTCTTCGCGCTTGTCGCCACGACAGGCGTTTCAGTCTGCCAGTAGTTGTTCATGCTTTCACCTCCCCGAGAACAGGCTTGAATCAGGTCCGCTCACGACGGCCATAGTTGAATACCTCTGCGCGCATTCACCCCCTCGAAAACGTCAACAGTTGACCGTTTCGGAGGCACAGAACGCACTCTGACGCGCCACCCTCACCCGCTACCTGCCGCCGACATAGCAGGAGTACCGGCCGGCCTTGATCCGGATGGCCTGCTTCGCGCACGTAGCGCGCCACCCGCCAGGCTCTTGGGTGACGGCGAGACCGGCGCGCCTCAGCCTCGCGGCAACCGTGGGGGAAGCGGTCCACACCTCGCAGGCGTCGCCTGAGTCGTCGAACCGAAGGATAGTCTCGCGCTCTTCTGGTGTAAGGGTCATGTTCTCGCCTCCTCTCCTCGGAAATGCACAAGGTCGCACGCATAAAAAAAGAGCCGGGTTACAAAACTACACCGCGTCGCAGCACGCAACAACACGACAGCAACAGAAAAGCGCCTCGCGTGTCGGGGCGCTCGCTTCGTTCCCACGCCGTTCCCAAGGGACAGCAACCCCTTGCGCGGCAAGCGTTCTGACGGCCTCGCCTGATAGTTAGTCTAGTGGGTCCCCCACTGCGCGAGGTAGTACTCCTCGGCATTCCGAGCCAGATCGAGCAACCGCACAAGGCCGGGAGCGTGCTTCTCGCCGCACTCATGGCAGACGAGCGACCACGTGCCTTCGAGGAAGAGTTCAGGGCCACACGAAGGGTCCGTCCTCTTTCCGCAAAGGGCGCACGGGTCATTACTCGCACAGTTGTTGTCCTTTACGACAAGTACGACCTTCTTCATACTTGCTCACCTCCGCGAAGTTACACAGTTGCACACCATAAAAAAGCGCGTCACCGCGTTCGCAGGCCGCGCCAGATGAGCCACAGACATACGCCGATCCAACCGAGACTCATCACTATGAGCACGTCCAGGAGCCTATCCATGCTTCTCTCCCTCCCTTCGTTGCCGCTCGCTACGCTGGCGCGCGCGCATGACGACCTTCCCTCTCCGAAGAGCCGTCTCCCACAGCTCAGGGTCGTGCTTGAGCAGGTGTTCGACCTCCTCCTCAGTGAGAAACAGCCTGCACTTGCGAAGTCGAATCTCGATCACCCTCTGTCACCTCCAGGCAGCAAGGGTTCCACCAGCACCGCCAGCGCCTGCCGCAGGTCCGGCAGCGATACAGCGCGAGAATGCTCCCCCTGTCCTCCCGCAAGGTATGCGGATAGTTCACCGCGAGGCAGCGAGGACAGGCGTCCCGTAGTTGCCGCCGCATGGTCAATGCACCTCCTTCGGCGCGATCCAGCCGAGGACCCCATCTCCCGGCCTGGGAGGGTAGCAGGTGGCGCATATTCGGCTACCCACGACGCTGACCCAGAAACGACGCCCGCCGCACCGAGGACAGGGAGCACGAGGCTCGTGAATCTCGCGCACCTGAGCGGGACCACGCCACCAGCCGGGGTCGTGGAGCCATGCTCCCGTGAGCGGGTCGCGCCGGAAGTCGAGCGGGTCAGGTCTTGCGAGCACGGGAGGCGTGAAAGGCCGCAGGAGTTCGAGAAGCGCGGCCTTGTTCTCGCGAATCGCCGCGCGGAGGTCGTCCGTGAGCGGGCCTCGCACCCGCAAGGCGTCGCCCTCAACGGTGATACGGCACCCGGTCTTCGTAAGCGCGGCTAACACGTCAGCCGGCGTCACGCGAATTCCCCTCCCTTGCCGACAGAATAGCTATAAGCCACGGTTTCAGCTCGCGAATCGTCTCGCGCAACCCGTCACTCAAGGCACCCTTTGGACAACACACCCTCAGCACGTCTCCGTTCGTGCTCACCTCGTAACCCTCGCATTCGAGCCAAAACAGCAGGCGTGCCGCCCGATCTCGGTTGCTTGGTACCCGCCTCGCTATGTCCAGCAGCCTGCCCATAGAGTCACCTCCTCAGAAGAGTTCTCCAGGGCCGTCAGATAAGGAGTGTGAATCATCGCCAGCAACGTCAGCCGTGCATTTCGCGTCAGCCTTATCGTCAGCCGCCGAATCGCCCGCCGAAAAAACATAGGGACTATTACCCCCCATTTCATGGGCATCATGGGCATCCTGGGCAGAGCCTTGTACCGCAAGGCTTTCCGGTGCCCATGTTTTTGTAACTTGCCCGGATTTCATGGGCACGGGAGGCGCAGAATATGGGCACTTTGTGTCGCCAGCACCCTGACGCGCGGGCCGCTGCCCATGTTCCTGGGCATCCTGCCCATGTTTTGCAGGCAACCTGGGCACGGTAAAAGCCTGGTCTAGCTGGCCTGTGCCCATATTGCCCATATTGCCCATGATTCCGGGATATATGAGACTCCCGGAAATATGGAGCACGCGCGGGCGCCCGCCTGCCACAGTCTTCTTCGTCGTATACGTGCCTGGGTCGTGAGACAGCACCAGTCCCTTTTCAGCCATTCGCTTCCATAGAACCCGCTGAGTGACGGGAATCGTCGCTCCCTGGTCTCTAGCCAACCGCTGCACAACGGCAAAGGCGGCGTCAGTATCGAGGAAGAGATCGTCCCCGTCAATCCATCCGACCCTATCCCCGAGGGGTTGCCATTCCGTTTCAGGATACTGCCCTGCTCCCGGGTTGCGTTCGCGCCAACCCCAGGCTTCTGCATTCTCCGGCTCCTTGCCGGTAACCGCGTCAGCAACATGAGCATGGCCGCTCGTGAGGGCCGCGCCTAGTAGCGCCACGAAGCGTCCGGTCGGGTCCTCGCTTGCCTGGTGCTCGCTCTGGACCCTGCACACCTCGACGAGGGCCCGCCGTCCCTGCGACCACAGCGACTGTGCTTCCTCTTCGCCAATGACGCCAGTCTCCTGAGCGAATCTGAGGAATAGCTCCCACCCTACGGCGAGGCTTGCGGCCTGGTCGGGCGTCCGGTCGTGGACCATGTTCTCCTTGCGGAATTCTGCGCGTAGCTCGTGGTGTCGTGCAGGCAAGACCGCCTTAAGCGTGTCAAGCTGCGGTGCAAGCCATCGCACGTAGGCCGCCATCGCTCCCGCGAGCAATCCATCGGCGGCGTCGGCCTGTGCCTGCGTAAGCGCCACGAGATCCACCGCGCCTTTCGATAGCTCAAGGATGAGCAGCCGGGCGCGAAGTGACTGGCCTCGCGGAATGTCCTCGCCGGACGAAATGATAAGGCCGCGCGGGTAGTATTCAGGCTTGAGGCTCGTGTCGGCGGACATCCGCACGCGGCCGCTACGGTTCCCCTGAGCGCGCAGTAGTCTATCGGCCTCGCGGTGCAGCCGCTGCACGTCCGCGACGGTCCCTCCGGGCGCGAAATCGTCCACGACGAAGACCGCGTCCTTCGCCAAAAAGGCCAGCTTTTCCAGGGCGTTCGCCGTAGCGTCCCAGTTCCCCGGCAGGTGCTTCCCGTGGAAGGCTGGTCCCCAGTGCGCCTGCGCGATGGCGGTAAGCTCGGTTTTCTGGCAGCCGGTCGCTCCCGCCAGAAACAGGCTCAGGTCAACAGGCAGCGCCTCCGCGAGCGGCGCACGGTAGACGGCCTGCAACAGCGGATACGCGACCTGCGCAGGAGCCAGGTTCAGGACGCCGAGGCTCGCGCGCACGGCTCGCCGCAGGTCCTCGCCTTCGGGCGGCACGGGCAAGGCGTAGTCCTGTAGCCGCCCTTCGGCCAGGGAAACCGCAACTGTAGGCGCAGCGCCGTCCGGTCCTATGGCGCCCCCGGCATGGAGGTAGTGCCAGCACCCGTCGAGTTTGCGCCAGCCGGTGTGACCGTACGTGACGCGCCGTGGCACTTCCCCGCTGAGAAGCTGGATCGCTGCGCGGAGATGGTCCTTCGTGCCTTGGCCTGCATAGACAACCGGCCTCGTCCCCCATGCAGCGGTCACCCACGCCATCCCGGGATACGACGACGCGGAAACTTCGGCCCTACCGAGCGGGCGCCCGTCCTGGAGGAATCCTTCAATCACGAAGATCGTGGCTGTCTCGGCGCCATTGTCACGCACCTCTTCCGCGATTATCTTTGCGTTGAAATTTGCGAGCGGCACGGTCACAGGGCCGTCAGGTGTGGCCTTGACCCGGCAGATCGCGCCGTCCACGACCTGATACCCTCCCGCCGCCTCAGCCGCCTGCGTTGCCGCGTCGGGCGCGCCGACTAGTTTCAGAAAGCGCTCGCGGTCAGCGCCGCGCAGTTTCTTTCGGGTGAAATCGACAGTTTTGCTCATATCAGCCATTGTCGCGCCTCCTCAAGCCCAGCCAGTCGTTCTTCAGGGTCCTCGGCCATCAGCCTGTCGAGGACATACTCCATGTGAGGCAGCTCGCGTACCCACGCGGCCTCCGCTTCGGTTATGTCTAGCCCGTAAACTGCAAAGACGTGACCCACCGCGCAGCAAATGACGGCGAGCCGCTCATATGCCTCGCGACACGCTTCGTCAAATCGGCTGGCGACGAAGCGCACCACCGCTTCCTCCGATGCGGCGTTGCACTCCCTGGCTGTCCGAGGCCGCCGCTTGCCGTCAGGGAAGAGGTCGCTCCACCGCAACCCCAGCGCCGCCAGCACCGCCGCCGTGTCGCACCCCGCCCAACAGCGCAGAAGAACCTTCCCGTCCGGCGCCTCGCGCACGGACAGGCTCGGGTGCTCATCGTTGTGCGCAGGACATCGCGCCACCCATCGGCCTTCCCCGGTTCGGCGAACGCCTTGCAGGTGCGACAGAATGCGCTCCACAGGCCGCTGTTGTGCTACAATAGCAGTAGACATGCACACATTCCCCTTCCTGCGCCCGGGTCATGGCCGGGCCTCTTGCTACTCACCGCGTCCGCTGGTCCTTGTGAGCAGGTCGATTAAGGCCTGACGCGGAATCCGGACTGACCGGCCAAACCTTATGGAGCCTATCTCGCCCCGCTGAACCAGCTCATAGCACCGTGAAAGCGGCAACCTAAGATAGGCCGCCGCTTCCCGCACCTTGAGGACCGCCGGAAGCTGCTCGGGGTCACGCGTCAACAGGTCGGTCTCCATCGCTCTCGACCTCCTCAAGAAGGTCCTCGGGCCTCAAACCCAGGGCCCGCGCTATCTTCTCGGCCTGACCGGGGTAAAGCCGGAACAACCCGCGTTCAGCGCGGCAAATATCGGCATAGCCCACCCCGGCTTCAACCGCCAGCCGCTGCTGGCTCCAGCCTCGGGCCAGTCGTGCAGCTTTCATACGTATCACCTTCACTCCCTCCCCTCGCGGACGATGTTCCGCATGGCAAGCGTCGGAACGACATCCCTGAATCCGAACGCGTTCTGGTAGTTCCCGCCCTGGTGCTCCAGTGCCCATGCCAGCGCCCGTCGCTGGTTCTCTGCCAGCCGTTGTGCGCGCCTCTTGGCGCGGTAATTCGACCTCCGCGTTGTGTGCGGCATGGTCATCCCCCCCCATCGCAGGTAATACAAGGCACTAAGGTCCGACGCCCCCCTGGGGCTGTGGGGCGAACCCTCCGGGCCACCCCTCACGGACTGGTCGCGCTTGCTCTTGCGCAACCCCCAGCCTTATGGTAATCTCGGGGCGGGTAACCGTTAACTGGTTACGAAACGGTTACGCCGGCACGTGTGGATGGTCTAACGACGAGGAGGGAGCGAACGTGACGGACTTAACGCAGCGGCAGGCCATCGCGCTGGTCGAACGGGAAACCTCGAACTACCTGCCTTCGGGGATCATCCGCGCAGCTATCAAGCGTCACCTGTCAGCCGGCCGACGTTACAGCCTTGCGGAAGTGAAGGCGTGTATCGAAGAGGCTGGCGCGCTGTGTGGTCGCTGGCTGGCAAGCACAGTCAAGGAGGAAGACCTGCCTCCGGTGTCGAGGGGCCGTGAACGTGTAGCACCACTTGTTGAGCGCAAGGCAGAATCTGCGTTCCCGTGGGGAACGCACTGGTGGCGGTGCAAGTATGAGATTCGCGAGGCTCCACCGGAGGTCTCGGAGATTCCCGTTCGGTGCGTCGTGGCGGTCCGCGAGTCGAAAGGCGAGTGGTATGACGTGCTGACGACGTGGCGCACTAGCGCGCCTGCGAAGCAACCCGAGCGGCCTGACAGCGCGGAACAGGACCACGCGCCACACGTGGCACTGGCGCGCCTCAACCCGTGGGACGAGCAGGACATACTTCGCTTCGTCAACAGGTGGGGTTTACTCGGTCTGTGGAAGGCGCCCAGGTATAAAGAAGGCGCAGGACTGTTTGCCACTCACAAGCCAGGACCAAAGGACTGGACAGGTGAGGAGGAGGAGCACTCAGGTTGGTATATCTGGGACGAGTTCTACCAGCAGAGCAACAAGGGTCTATATATGCACTCATTCTGCGAACCCGTGGAGTTGTTCGCCGAGGCAGCCGAGGAATATCAGGAGCTAACCCGCCGCCTGGCAGCAGGGAAGGAGTCGTTAGAAGAGGCGAGCGAGGCTGAGTTGACCCTTTGCGGGTGGCTCCAGGAGTGCGCGCACCCGAGGCCGATTTACGACGCGCAGAAGAAAGCATGGCTGTTCGGTTGGCAGTGCAACTCCCTTCTAGGATGGGTTTATCTGCTCACCTTCCTAGACCTGGTGCAGGGGAGGACGTTCAGGCGGTGCGCACGGCGCAATTGCGGGAGGCTGTTCATCCCCACGCGACCCAACGCCATGTACTGCAGCGACGCCTGCAGAAACGCAGAGCATCAGGCGTGTCATCGGGAGCGTAACCCGAAGCCGTCCGGTCTCCGAAAGTCTAGTGAAAGTCTAGCGGGTTCGTGCCCATAGTCTGGAATGCATGGCATGTTCTGGCATGACTTCTTGGGGAACGACTTTGGGAACGAACGAGCCTCGGAAAGGGTGAGAGAGGGCAGGAAAAGATAGAACTCCCCAGGAATCGGGGAGTTCATTTTGCCTGCTAGACGCCTACTAGACAGGACACAATGGAGGTGGTAGGATGCAGCAGGAAAGCCTCGGCGAAATTCAGGGTCTAGTGGGCATTACGCCCGTCGGGGTTCAAATCCCCGCTTCGGCA
>ERZ773359.6153-NODE-6153-length-10835-cov-13.204917_pt1 | contig 10835 bp, 10 predicted proteins | sample MGYA00374955_ERZ773359 | MGnify/ENA primary metagenome ERZ773359 (study PRJEB29098, sample SAMN04486028) | biogas fermenter metagenome | study: EMG produced TPA metagenomics assembly of the Biogas fermentation microbial communities from Germany - Plant 4 DNA1...
GGCAGAGGTCTGCAAAACCTTTATTCCCCAGTTCGAATCTGGGTGGCGCCTCCAATACCTGCAGAATCAAAAGTTCTGCAGGTTTTTATTTGCTTTTGAATTGTCGAGTCAGATGAATGAACAGGCACCCTGTCTCCTTGCCCCTGTTTCTGATTTCCCTTTCGTAAATTGTACTAAGACGAAATTACAATAGCTTAGTTAACAATACATATTATTATAATGGTCTGAGAGCTTGTTCTGTTTGCTAAAACATCGAAAAGAGCAATTAAAGCATTAGAAATATACCTGCATGAAAAACAAAATAGCAGGAAAAACAGATGGAATAGTTCTGTCAAATACGGTAAAATCAGATTAATACTAATGTTTGTTTCCAGGAGAGGGAGAGGCTATTCTGAAAGGCTTTATAAACAAAAAAGGCAAAAAATCAACTATAATATGTATAGCAGTTGTAATATTTATTGTGCTTGGAATTTGGATTGTCCGGGGCAATACAGTAATTGAAGTTACCCTAACCACCATTGTCAGCAACAGGCTGCCACAATCTTTTTCAGGCTATGTAATTGCTCATGTATCGGATCTTCACAATGCCGAATTTGGCAAAGGTAATTCAGAATTACTGCAAAAGCTGGAGGATGGGAACCCCGATATTATAGTAATTACCGGTGATTTGGCGGACTCAAGACATACGGATATAGATATTGCTGTTAAATTTGCCAATGAAGCAATGAAAATAGCTCAGGTATATTATGTGACAGGAAATCACGAGGCACGTTTAGATGGATATGACAGGCTGGAAACAGGTTTAACAGATGCAGGTGTTATTGTTTTACGCGATGAAGTGCATAGAATTGAAAGAAGCAACGAGGAAATCTTATTGATTGGTTTGGATGATCCCGGTTTTGCGCTTAAAAGCAACTGGTTCGGAGAAACACAGGCAATGATCAATGCTAAGCTAAAGAATCTGAATGCCGACCGAAATACTTTTTCCGTTCTGTTATCCCACCGCCCCGAATTGTTTGAAATTTATGCCGGGAATCAAATTGATCTGGTCCTGAGTGGGCATACTCACGGCGGACAAATAAGGCTTCCCTTTATAGGAGCTCTTGTAGCACCCGATCAGGGCTTTTTCCCCAAATATGACGCAGGGCTGTTTCACAGCGGTAATACTAAAATGATAGTGAGCCGTGGTTTAGGAAACAGCATTATCCCTGTTCGTGTGAATAACAGACCAGAACTTGTTATAGTAACGCTGGAAAAATAAGTCAGGGACATAAAAAACTGAACCTGAGTAAATAGATTATGTACTGTGTCTATCCAATCAGGTTCAGTTCATTTTTTAACTGTACATTTACATTGTCAGTGTATAGAGAGTTTTGTCTTTAAGGGATTATTATTGGTTTAAACCATTACAACCGGTTTAATTAAATCTGCCGGTTTATCCTTCATTAAAAGAAGTGCTTCTTCAACAGACTCAAAACCGTGGAATTCATGTGTAATTAGGGGTTTAACATCAAGTTTTCCGTATTCCACAAGGCTTGCTAATTTTTCTACGCGTAGACGCCCACCTGGCATAAGCCCGCCATTAATTTGCTTATGACCCATACCAACGCCCCATTCAAGACGGGGGATGTTTATATAATCTCCGGAACCAAGATAATTTACATTACCTATCTTTCCACCTGGTTTTAAACAATTTATAGCAGCTTCAAAGGTTTCAACTCCGCCACCTGCAATTATAACTCTATCAACACCCTTACCACCGGTTATTTTTATAACCTGCTCATCGATAGGGCCTTGCCTGTAGCTGATGAAATCAGTAGCACCATATCCTTTTGCAGCATCTATACAAACTTGTCTTGTACCAACACAAATTATTCTGGAAGCACCTCTCATGTTTGCAGCAGCAACTGACATCAGGCCAACAGGGCCTATACCAATTACAAGAACAGTATCCCCAAATTGAATATCTGCAAGCTCTGCTCCGTGGAATCCGGTAGGAACCATGTCTGAAAGCATACAAGCTTCAGCGGGAGAAATAGAATCAGGTAAGTGAGCAAGATTCGCATCTGCCTGATTTACACGGAAGAATTCTGAAAAAACACCGTCTTCAATGTTTGAGAATTTCCAACCTGCAAGCATCCCGCCAGAATGCATTGAATATCCTCCTTGGGCTTCAAGAGAAAGCCAGTCGGGTGTAATAGCAGCAAACATTACTTTATCCCCGGGCTTAAAATCTTTTACAAGTTCTCCAACTTCCTCAACAATGCCGCAACCCTCGTGGCCAAGAATCAAATTATTTCTTTCACCTATTGCATCTTCCCAAACAGTGTGCACATCAGAAGTACAGGGTGCCAGAGCAATGGGGCGAACTACAGCATCCAGTGGGCCACAGACAGGACGCTCCTTTTCTATCCAGCCTATCTTACCGATGCCTAACATAGCTAAACCCTTCATAACAAACCACCTCGTGCAAAAATTATATGTCAGTAAAACCGTGCCAAATGAGACCATTATGGCACTCAATAACCTGACAATAAAATTTTAAAACATTGTTAAAAAAATATCAATATCAAATCGATATAAAAATATCGATATTTCTTTATCAATTTTGGTACTTTTAACTAAAAAGAACGTGGGCAGAGCTGAAAATTTATGTTTATTTGATATGCCCATATGTTTGAAACATGCGATGTATAAAATAAGATTTATGTAATACAAGAAAAAACTTATTTGAAAATTATATTGTTAGAAAGGAAACATTGTTATATAATAAAAAACATCAAAAACTGTTTAATATTAGCAGGTTTGTTCATTTACAGTGACTTCATAATTGCTTTTATCTTCATCCCTGTAACTCGCGTTATAATATAACAATTAAGTATAAAGGATATATATAACAAAATTGTTTGAGTTTATCAATTTGTAAATTATTAATGAACAGAAAGATATCTTATAGAGTTTTATTTGTAGCAAGCATCATGGGAGTACTTTTATATTGAAGTTCTGACGGCAGGAAGCGGTGGTGATTTTAACCCGGGCTTTCTCACTGGAAGAGGCTCAATAAAGGGCCTGGATTTTGAAAGAAATGTCTGGTTTAGAGCAGGAGCTTCGTGTGAAAACAGTGGTTTAGAAGGAACATCAGATGGTATGCTGATAGGAGGTGCGACACCGGTTGACCGTACAAGAGTAATAGAAAATTACTCCTGGAGTCCGGAAGCATACTCCAGGAACGTTAGACTTGGCTGGGGATCTTCTGTAGAAAATGAATTTATAGAACTGAAAGACAACTATTTTGTAGGTAATATATATGTCCAAGGTATATGGAAAGACGCTGAAGTAAAGAACAACCACTTCTACAGCGAGCGGATTGATATATCGGAAAAAGAATTCCCATACAATGTATATTGCAATGAACTGCCTGTTGAAAACAAAATAGTCCTGCATGAAAACGAGTATAATCCTGATAGAATAGATCTCATCATCTATAACTGGGAGGATTTGGGCAGTGTAAATGTTCACCTGGGTAATTTTGTTGATGTTGGGAAAAGGTTCGAAATATACAGTGTCTTAGACCTTTGGGGCGAACCTGTGGTTAGCGGGGTATATTCCGGGGAAATTATTCGGGTACCAATGGGAACAAAAGCTCCTGTCCAGCCAAACGGCTATCCAAATGCTATAACAGATGTAGATAATCCCGGCAGAAGATTTGGTGTGTTTATTATACGTGTTAAATAAACTGTGGAATTAGTAATCCACTTAAGTCATAATTACAGGGCAGATAAACTTAATAAACCGGAGGCAAATAAAAAGGTGCGGGAACTTGAAATAAACAGCAAAGGTTCTGATATTGTTAAAGAAAATGTGAAAAAACTGAAACAGCTGTTTCCAGAAATAGTAACAGAAGGCAAAATTGATTTTGAAAAGCTGAAAGCCGTACTTGGTGAATATGTTGAAAAAAGTTGTGAAAGTTACAGCTTCACCTGGCCTGGAAAAAGCGATGCTTTCAGGGAATCCCAAACTCCCTCATCTTCAACGTTAAAACCCTTTATTGGTGAGAGTAAAAACTTTGACACAACACAGAATCTGTATATAGAGGGTGATAACCTTGAGGTTTTGAAGCTGCTGCAGAAAAGTTTCACTGGCAGAATTAAAATGATTTACATAGATCCTCCCTATAACACAGGAAAGGAATTTATATATACCGATAAGTGGAGCGATCCAACAAAGGAATATAAGAGGACGGAAGAAATTAATAAAGAAAGCAGTGATACAGATCCAGGGGCAAATGATGAGGGCGGAAGACATTCAAATTGGCTTAACATGATGTATCCAAGGTTAAGGCTTGCAAGAAATCTGCTAACTGAAGACGGTGTGATCTTTATCAGCATAGATGATAAAGAACTTGCAAATCTAATGAAGCTTTGTAATGAAATTTTTGGTGAAGATAATTTTGTTACGCTTTTTATTTGGGAAAAAAAGAAAAAGCCCTCCTTTCTCCATAAAAACGTGGGCAAATTAACAGAATACATTGTTTGCTATACTAAAAACTCAGACAGTACTTTTCCGTTTTCTTTAGAAACCACAGCAGAGGGTAAGAAATACCCTTTGAATAACGCAGGCAATACTTTAAGTGTTATTACATTTCCACCTGAAACTGTGAGTTTCAACATGGATGATCAGGTTGTTAAACCCCAGGACATGTCAGAAGGAAATATAAAAACAAGGTTATTGAATGAACTTGTTATAGTAAACGGCAAAAACTGCAACGAGTTTTCTCTTGAAGGAGAATGGCGGTATTGTCAAAGCAAAATTAATGAAATTATTAAGAATAATGAGAAAATTGTGATCAGTAAAATTCCATTCAGGCCGAATCATGTAAAAGCGGGTGGAGAGATTAAAAAAATGAAAAATATTTTTTCGCCCGTTCACTATGAAATGGAAACTAATGAGGATGCGACTTCTCAGATTATTGAGCTTTTTGGGTTTAACGTGTTTGATAATCCGAAACCGGTTAAATTGATCTATAGCCTTGTGAAGGCAATAACTTATGCGGATAAAAAGGCTATTATCCTGGATTTTTTTCAGGTTCGGGAACAACAGCCCATGCTGTAATGCAACTGAATGCAGATGATGGTGGTAAACGTAAATTTATTATGGTTCAATTACCCGAAGAAATAAATAAAAATACCGATGCGTACAAAAACGGATTTACTAATATAGCCGATATAGGTAAAGAGCGCATCCGCCGTGCAGGTGAGAAAATAAAAGCCGAACTGAAAAAAAGGGAAGACCCCCCCAAAAATCCTGAGGATTTGGATATAGGGTTTAAAGTTTTCAAACTTATCGGCCCTATATAAAAGGCATAACCCGAAAAAGTTCAGAAAATCAAAAAAAGTGTATCTGATTATTCAGCACACATTAATTACCCGTTTCGATGCTGAAGATCAAAAAGCAATTCATATAATAAAATAGAAATATACTACGATTATAATGATGTTGCATAGAGAAGACAAAAGTTTTATACTGGATCTCTCAAAAAATGATTACCACAATGTATCTTTTATTCGAAGACTAATTCAATTATTTTAAGTAACCCCGAAAAAACTATCCGTAATTACGGCTTTTTCGCTAAAAGCTATTCACCGGCCAACGATAAGGTAATTCTCGACTTAATGATTTTCAAGTTAAAAGGTTGGGTAAATTTATAACAAAGGCAAAAACTAACAAAATACACAGTAAAGGAGATGGAATGCATGAAAGAATATCTTCCCGAAAAAACCCGGTATGAAAGAATGAAATATAATCGCTGCGGAAGAAGTGGTTTACTACTGCCTGCTTTATCATTAGGATTATGGCATAATTTTGGAGATACAGATCCCTTTGAAAAACAAAGAGAAATATTAAGATTCGCTTTTGATTCAGGTATTACACATTTTGATCTGGCAAACAATTATGGTCCACCGGAAGGGAGTGCAGAAGAAAACTTTGGGAGGATATTCAAAAAAGATTTCAGGCCATATCGTGATGAATTGATTATATCTACTAAAGCAGGCTATTACATGTGGGAAGGCCCTTACGGGGACTGGGGTTCAAAAAAGTATCTTATCGCCAGCCTGGATCAGAGCTTAAAACGAATGGGACTTGAATATGTAGATATTTTCTACCACCACAGATTTGATCCGAATACACCGCTTGAAGAGACAATGGAGGCACTGGCTCAGGCTGTCCGACAGGGGAAGGCGCTGTATGCAGGTGTATCCAATTATGGCCCTGAACAAACCAGAAAAGCCTCTGAATTGTTAAGGCAAATGGGTACAAAATGCCTTGTTCATCAACCATCGTATTCCATGTTGAACAGATGGGCAGAAGATGGTCTGCAACAAGTGCTGGAAGAAGAAGGCATTGGAACAGTAGTCTTTTCACCGCTGGCTCAGGGATTGTTGACATCAAAGTATTTAAAAGGTATACCGGAAGATTCCCGGGCTATGAAATCAAGATTTCTTAAAAAGAATGATATTACGGAAGATTTATTAAGCAAAATTGAGGAATTAAACAAAATTGCACAAAGACGTGGCCAGTCTATGGCACAAATGGCTCTGAGCTGGGTACTGAGAGATGGAAAGGTTACTTCAGCAATTATTGGTGCCAGTAGAATAGAACAGATTTCAGAGAATGTTAAGGTATTGGATAATTTAAGCTTCTCGAGGGAAGAGTTAACGGAAATTGATGATATCTTGAATGATTAATGATTTGTTGTATCAGGTGATGATATATGTTCAGTTCCCCATGGTTCTATGTCTTGAACAATGAGCAAAAATTTATTGATACGTTGAAGAATTTCCGAAAATAAAAAATGGGCTTGTAAAAAAGGACAAAACCGGCCAATGTTGTTGTATACGAGAATATACATCAACAAAAGCCATTTTGTTTCCTGATGCATATGCTTAAGTTTTGCAGTAAAGACCTGCAACTTAGTGCACTTATAGCTTTCTTTTAATAAAATCCGTGATTTCATCAAGAAGTTCACAGCTCCAGAAAGAACCTTCATGGGGGGCATTTTCAACACGTATAATTTCAGCTTCATAACCATTGTTAATAAGGGCTTTGTACATGTTTTCACTTTCTGAATATGGAACAATCGTATCTGCGTCACCATGAATTAAGAGAATTGGAGGATACTTCTTATTTTTTTCTAAAATGAGTAGCGGGCTCATTTCCTTGAGTAAATCAAAGTGCTCAGAAATTTCTCCCCCTGTAAAGCCATTGAAAACCTCTGGTTCTTGCGAATTTTTATACATTTCAAATAATTCCACCAAATTAGTTGGACCGAAACAGTCAACAGCAACCGAAACACTATCTGAAAAATCATGGTATTCCTCTGTTTTGTATCTAGGGTCATCTCCTGTTAAAGCTACAAGCAGAGATGTATTACCTCCCGAAGATGTTCCCCAAAAACATACTCTTTCAGGGTCAATGTGATATTCTTCAGCATTTTTTCTCAGGAAACGGATTGCTGTTTTTGCATCCTGTAAAAATGCCGGAGCCGGGTGTCCTTCCATAAAATTACGATGGGTTATCGTGGCAACAACATAACCCATCCTCGCAAGTGATGCAAGCTGTGGTAGTTGGTAGTTAACATCCGGGAAAGTCCAGGCACTGCCCTGCAGAAATACAATCAGCGGCCATTTTGGTTTATTATTTTCATCCGCTTCGTTGAACCAGGGAGCAATTATTTGCATTTTAAGTTCTATACCTGATATGTTCGAAAAAACAACATCGGGGATAAGCCTGGCCATACCGCTAAGGTTTGGATTATTCTTAAAAGTTTTTACTTTGTTTCCTGCCATGAAAAAATACCTCCCGAATAAATCCGCAGAATGTTCTGTTTCCACGCAATCCATTGTATTATATATCTTAAATTTTTCACTTTCTTAAAAAGCCTGTGTGAAAATCCGCACTTACATTATATTACAAGGAAAAAGTATTAACAACAGCAGAAATTGTTACTCTATTAGCCATAAATTATGGGGAAGAATAAAGAAGATTGTTTTTTCAGATATTGAAATTTGGGTCTGACTTTAAATTTTATTGATTTTGATCTATATTGTTAAGTGAAACTGGGTAATAGCAGTATGGGAGTGAGATTTATGGACAGATTGAACTTAACGATGTTAACCGACTTCTATGAGTTGACAATGGCAAATGGCTATTTTAACAGTGGGTTAACAGATAAAATTGCATATTTTGATATGTTTTTCAGAAAAGTGCCGGACAACGGGGGCTATGCAATAATGGCAGGTGTTGAACAGTTAATCGAATACCTGAATAATTTGAAATTTAGCGATGAGGATATCGATTACCTGCGCAGTAAAAAAATGTTCAGTGAAGAGTTTTTAGATTACCTGAAAAATTTTAAATTTTCCTGCGATGTATGGGCTGTACCCGAAGGCACTCCAATATTTCCGAATGAACCGGTGGTTACAGTAAGGGGACCGGTTATCCAGGCTCAATTTATTGAGACAATGGTATTGCTGACAATAAACCATCAAAGCCTTATAGCCACGAAAGCAAACCGGATAGTGAGAGCAGCCCGGGGACGCACGGTAATGGAATTTGGCTCAAGGCGGGCACAGGGTTATGACGGAGCCATATATGGTGCACGGGCAGCATATATCGGCGGATGTGTAGGAACTGCCTGTACTATTGCAGAAAGGGAATTTGGAATACCTGCTATGGGTACAATGGCGCACAGCTGGGTTCAGATGTTTCCTGACGAATTGGAGGCTTTCCGTACCTATGCCAATATGTATCCTGATAATTGCGTTTTGTTGGTGGATACGTATGATGTTTTAAAGTCGGGGGTACCGAACGCAATAAAAGCTTTTAATGAAGTTTTGATACCTAAAGGATACAGGCCTAAGGGAATTAGGATTGACAGTGGCGACGTTACCTATCTGTCAAAACAGGCCCGTAAAATGCTTGATGAAGCAGGTTTCCCTGATTGCCAGATTGTTGCCTCTAATTCCCTTGATGAATTCACCATACGTGATATTCTTGTGCAGGGTGCTAAGATAGATTCCTTCGGTGTAGGAGAAAGACTAATTACATCAAGCTCGGAGCCTGTTTTTGGAGGGGTATACAAACTGGTGGCCATTGAGGACAATGGGCAGATAATACCAAAAATAAAAATCAGTGAGAATGTTGAAAAAATAACTAACCCTGCATTTAAACAGGTGTGGAGATTTTTTGATAAGGAAAGTGGAAAAGCAATAGCAGATTTATTAACACTTCATGGTGAAGTTATAAATGAAAATGAACCCTATGAATTATTTGACCCTGAATATACATGGAAGAGAAAGACTGTTACCAACTACAGGGTGAAGAAGCTTCTTGTTAAGATTTTTGATAAAGGTATGTGTGTGTATAAAAGCCCCTCACTTAAAGAGATACAGGAGTATTGTAAGGCTCAGACGGAGACCCTTTGGGATGAAGTAACAAGATTTGAAAATCCCCATAAATACTATGTTGACTTATCAAAACCATTATGGGATATAAAAGACAAATTGTTAAAAGAATATTCAGATTACAAAAATATTGCAAAATAACCCTTGTATGGCGAAAAAATGAGTGTTAACATATTATATTAGAAAGTAAAAATTTATCGGATTATGGATGGCGGGTATGATTTACTCTAAGTCTTGATAAGGTTGGTGAGAGAATGAGGTTTTTTAACTCGACCCAAAAGAACATGGACCTTGCTACAGTAGTAAAAATGATTGAGAGTTTTATTGCACAAAACCCCAACCAGAACTATCGAATTGCTGTTGGAACAGATTCACAGGTTAGAGGAAATTATACTTGCTTCGCAACGGGTATTCATATTCACAGGGTTGGGCAGGGAGCCTGGTGCTGCGTTCACAAAAGAATTGAAAAAAGGAGATACAACAATCTCAGGGAGAAAATCTCAAAGGAGACGGTTATTACTTATGAACTTCTGTCAATCCTTAATGAACTGTTAACTGACACACTTTGTGCTTACACTGAAAACTATAAGAATTTTGATTGCAGGGTAGAGGCTCACATAGATGTGGGCACAAAGGGTGAAACCAGAAAACTGATAAGGGAAATGGTTGGATATTTCGAAGGCTTGGGTGTTGACGCTAAAATTAAACCCGATTCTTTTGTAGCAAGCAGTTATGCCGACAGATGCAGTAAAAGCTTTAAAAAGGATCATAAAAAGGCGGTATAATGTATGTTCTCCTATTAACAGAGAAGATTTTATATAAATTTGGATAAGCCCGAAAGGGCTTATTTTTTTATGAACCATAACCCGATGGATTACATAATGTATAGTGATAGATAAAAGTAAAAAGGGAGGTAAGGACATGTATACAACGATGAACATTATCAGTGCTTCAAAGGGAAAGCAGACCCATGTCCATGAATTTTTAGGCAGCACTCAATTTGCTGAAAAGGGAAAAGAGAGACATAATCACCGATTTGCGGGTGTTACCGGCGAAGCAATCCCTATAGGAAAAGGAAGCCATATTCATGAATTTCGTACCAATACTGATTTTACCGTGAACCATTACCATGTATTAAAAGGCAAAACCGGGCCGGAGATAGAGTTGCCCGATGGGCATCATATCCATTATGCAGATGTTGTTACAAGCTTTGATGACGGTCACAGGCACAGAGCTGAGTTTGCAACATTAATAGTGCCTCGCGGATAATTTTTATATTATAAATACATTTCAATTCAATTTTTAAGCCATAAGGGCTTATTTTTTACATACATAAAATTTTATAAATAGTAAAAAAGTCTCATTCTTTGC
>ERZ773359.6157-NODE-6157-length-10827-cov-4.653268_pt1 | contig 10827 bp, 11 predicted proteins | sample MGYA00374955_ERZ773359 | MGnify/ENA primary metagenome ERZ773359 (study PRJEB29098, sample SAMN04486028) | biogas fermenter metagenome | study: EMG produced TPA metagenomics assembly of the Biogas fermentation microbial communities from Germany - Plant 4 DNA1...
TTCCATACTTTTTAATAATATTACTGGACATACTATTTCTTTCTTCCATAATTGCTAAATAAATATGTTCCACACTTACAAATTCATCTTTAAATTTATCAGCAATTTCCTCAGCTTGAATAAAAATTTCTTCAAATCTTCTGGTAACAATTACATTTGCATTGCTCCCGTATATTTTCGGCAATTTGGATAATTCATCGCTTAAATCCTTATAATAAAAATCAACAGGAACATTCATTTTAATCAGTATTTTTGATATTAAGCTATCTTTTTGCGATAACAAAGCAAAATGAAGATGTTCAACATCTATAGATTGATTGTTTAGTTTCAGAGCAAGATTATTAGCCTCAAAAACTGCCTCTTGGGCTTTCTTAGTCAATTTATTTATATCCATATATACAATCTCCTTTGACTTTGACCATCTTTGACTTTTATATATTATTTATATCATATTGATGAAAAATTTTAAATAGGCTGGATTAATTTAAATTTACCATATATGGTTACTTTTTAATAATATATTTAATTATCTATATTTTTCTTTAAAATAATACCAATTATTTATGTCATCAGCAAAAGAAAACTTTTGATATATATGCAGAATATAACACTAATAATTTAGGTGAAAAAGTAAAATATAATAGCAGGAGGTGATATTAATGGCAAGGTCCAACCGTAAAGTAGTACCTCAAGCTACAGCCGCTCTTGAAAGAATGAAATATGAAGTAGCTTCTGAAGTAGGTGTTAACCTAAAAGAAGGCTATAATGGTGATATATCAGCAAGGGATGCCGGTAGAGTTGGCGGCAACATGGTAAGAAAGATGATAGAACAGGCTGAAAGAAGCATGTCTGGAAGATAATTGAATATAGAAATAATAAAAGCACTCCTTCATTAGGGGTGCTTTTATTTTAGAACCTAAAATTTATCAAGTTTTAATTTTTTATAATCCATAGGATTAGTAATTTCTCCATTGCTCCTTTATACATGTATGCTAAATATAGCTGTTTGTTTGTTCATCGAGTTTTTTGTAAACAAGTAGAACCCGCTTAAAATCTAGAAATACTGTTTTTACTTTTTCACCTATAATAACTCTTTCATTTTCTAAAATCAAATCTCCATCTAAGCTTTGAACTACATCAATGGTAGAGTTATCTAATATTTCTCTCACACTTAAAATATTTTTCGGAAGAGGAAATTTTATCTTTCCTTTAATTCGCCCATCATTACCAGTAAGGCGAAGCCCAACCCCTGCCAGTGCTCCAATTACACCTCCCCCAGTACCCCCATGCTCCGAAAGATGTACACCTAGTTTTTTTGCAGTATCATAGGCATTTTCCTTAGTTAAGATTTCTTTTTTTGCTCTTTTCCCATAGTCTATTAATAAATCCCTATCCTTAAGCTTTTCCTCCTCTACTATGCACAATCCTGGGTCAGAACCTTCCGAGCTTTCTCTTACTAAAAAATCAATAGCAAAATCTCTTAAGGGTTTGAAAATATCTTTATCGTGTTCTATAACAAAGCACATTGCACTATTATGAGAGGTATAAGGAATATCTGGATGAACATATAGTTGATGTCTTGTGATAAAAGAGCATTTTCCCATACCCTCTTCTTCTATATACTCTATCATAATTCTTGCTAATTCCCCTGTGCTTTTAGCCTCTGGGCTCAAATTGTCTGTGTCATCAATACATACAAAGGTTCTCATTATTAATCCCCCTATTGTTTACTATTTTTTGGCTCCCTCATTCCTTTACCTCTTAATATTTCATCTATTTCTTCATCACTTAGTTCCATATTAAAAAAATCTTTATAGTATTTTTTCGTCTCGGCTTCCATGTCAATATGCTCAAAATAATCTGGATATAAAAGCTTGGCAGTCCATAATGCAGCTAAGGGTGTTTCAATAGAGCCAGGATGACCCCATCTCGATACCCCATTGGGCATTTGATATACCTTTTTTTCTTTAACAGCTCTTAATGCAGCCCACTGTTCATTACTTAATATATATTCAGGAACCCCAGATTCGTTTGCTATAATAACATCTGGATCCCATAGATATATCTGCTCTAAAGTAGCAAATGCTTTATCTCCTGTTACTCTTAAATCGTGTCCCAGTGATACATTTATTGCTCCGGTGGCTCCAATCCAATCCGCTGGTAGAGTATTATCTATGTCAGTACGAACCGCCTCATTAACAGAGTGGTAAAGACGTACCCTTTCCTCTTGAGGAATTGTTTTGGAAATACTCCTAATAGTTTCTATAGTGTTTCGATAATACTCTATATAATCATTGGCCTTTTCTTCTCTTCCAATAACCTTTCCTATTAGTGAAATGCTATCAATTTGTTCTTTAATAGAATTAAATGCTATAGCTATATATGGAATGCCCAGCTGGTCTAGCTTTGATACCACACTTTCATTTGTTGCTGTATCCGGTTGAATAAAAACTACATCAGGCTTAGTTGTAAGGAGCTCTTCTATATTTATGGTACCTGAACTGAAGGGAACGGGTAAGTCCTTAATATGCGGATATTGATTTGTTAACACCTTATCTCTTTGTAGTCCATTAACTACTGCAACTATATCCTCTGCCCTTCCAAGCATAGTAACTACGTGACCTGAATAGGCATATCCACAGGCTATTCTTTCTACAGGCTTATCTATCAAAACCTCTCTACCTAGGTAATCTGTTACCGTTATAAGAGAAAGAGTATCCTGATTAGATTGTTCCTGTGGTTGGACTACAGGTTGGGCTGAGCAGGCTTGAAGTAATATAACCACTATCAACATCATAATTATATTTTTATAGCTTTTAGCTTTTGTAAAATTCTTCATTGTAATCCCCCAATTCCTATGCATCCTTTACAATGGATAAAGGAACAATTTGTTTTATAAACCTCTTGCCTAAGTTATAATCTATTAACTTGGAATTAATACTATATATTTGACGAATATTGTTTTCATTTAACACTTCTCCAGGGTTACCAATTTTCTCTAGTACCCCGTTATTCATAAGGGCTAAAGTAGTTGGAATATTGTTAGTTTCAAAATAATAAGCATGGTTTGGAAAATGTGTAGCCATAATTACTGTTATATTGTTTTCCCTCACTAGATTAACCACAGTTTCTAATAATATCAACTCATTTTTAAAGTCTAAATGTGCTGTCGGTTCATCCATTATTATAATTTCTGATTCTTGAGCAAGGGCCCTTGCTATCATTACCAGTTGACATTGTCCCCCGCTTATTTGTGTATATGGTGAATCCGCTAATTCAAGAATGCCGACCTTCTCCATAGCTTTCTTTGCAATTTCTTTATCTTCACTATTGGGAGAGGAGAATATCTTAGTTTTAGAGGCTCTTCCCATGAGGACGATGTCTTCTACCTTGTAAGGGAATCGCCTTTCATGGGTCTGGGGTACATAGGCAACCCTTTCAGCTAATTCCTGAGGTTTAGTTTTCTTTATGTTTACCTTACCTACTAAAATTTCTCCAGTATTTATCTTAAGCAATCCTAATATGCAATCTAATAATGTGGTTTTCCCACAACCATTTGGCCCAATTATGCAAAAGACCTCTCCCTTTTTAACATTAAAACTAATATCATGAAATACCTGTTTTTTACCATAGCTAAAGGAAGCATTTTTCACCTGTACTGCCAAATCGTCCATCTACCATGATCCTCCCTTAGTCCTTTTTAATAGATATATGAAAAAAGGCCCCCCTAACATTGATGTTAAAATTCCTATAGGGATTTCCCCACTAGTAAGGGTTCTTGCTATATTATCTATGATTATCAAAAAAGAAGCACCCAATATACAGCTAATAGGTATTAGTTTTTTATTATCATTTCCAGCTACCATTCTGCCGATATGTGGGATTATGAGGCCTATCCAACCAATTGTGCCACTGACACAAACAGCACCAGCAGTAGCTAGAGTCGCAAATCCAATTGCTATTAATTTGTTTAAGTTAGAATTAATTCCTAATGTATGAGCTTCACGGTCCCCCATAGAGAGTACATTTATTCTCCACCGTATTAGTATTAAACCCAGTATACCTATTGTCATAGGTGGCAGCCCTACAATAAGATCTTGTCTGCTTACTGAAGCAAAACTGCCTAGTAGCCAGAAAGTAATTGCCGGTAGCTTTTCATATGGATCTGCTACATATTTAGTAAGAGAAATGAGAGAAGAAAATATTGAGGATACCACTGTACCTCCTAACACTAGCATAATAGTCGGTGTAGTGTTATAGGTCCGCCCAATTATATAACTTAATAACACTGCTACTGCTCCAAAAAATAAAGCGAAGATATAGATATATATTGAAGATCTATTAAATAAAAGTATAGCCAGGGCTGCACCAAATCCTGCCCCTGAGCTAACCCCTAGCATTCCAGAGTCTACTAGAGGATTGAAGAAAAGGCCTTGAAATGCAGCGCCGCTCACAGCTAGGGAAGCACCGACAAGACCAGCTAATATTGCTCTTGGCATACGAATACTCCAGATTATTGTATAATGTGTTTCCTGTATGCTAGATTTATTCTTTAGAAAAGGATAAGCTAAAACCTTTGGTATTTCACTAAAGGAAATAGGATATCTTCCTATAAAAAGAGTTAATAATATTAGGACTATGGGAGATATGAAGATAAGTATATAAAGAATCCTCTTTCTTATCATCGCTACTTCTTCTTACCCTTTATTATTATAATAGCTACTAAAACAATGATTACTATAAATACAGGTAATAAGTAATTGGTAGAAGCGAACTTTGTTGCCTCTATTGTATCATCCTCGGCTAAGGCATCTGAAAAAGCTTCACTAGCTGCCTCATCCCCTGAATTCTTTGGATTAGTAGGCTTTTCTATGGCATTTCCTATTAATTCATTTTCTTCATCCAGGTCCTCTTCAGAGGCATCCTGAGGGGCAGGTATTACTTCCTCTTGATCCTTTTCAGTAACAATATCTGTTTCGGCTTCTTCTGGATTTAAAACCACATCACCGGAATTACCGTCAGGTTTTTCAACATAAGCCGAGATTTCCTTAGGCTCTTCACTTTTATTTGAATCGGTTTCAACGTTAGTTAATCTTATTGTGGTAAAAGTAAAGGCTATATTTTCCCCTAGGCTATTTCCATTCTTAGCCATAAGGTTCGATGAAATATTTACAGTATAGGTTGTATTTTCTTTAAAAGCTTCCTTAGGCTTTATAAAAATTTCCCTTTTCCTATCAGGCTCTATTTGATCATCAGGGAAAATAACATCTATTAATATCTCTTCATTATTTTCATCTACAATGCTAAAACAAGTAGAGTTATTTTCCTTCACTGAAAAATTAACAACATTTTTATTAAATAGTAATTTTATTTCAGTATCAAGTGGTACATCTATAGAAAAATGTTTTGGAAGGGTTTCTACTAGGTGTAACGCCTTACTGTTTTCTTCCCCATATACAAAAATACTAGTAGTAAAAATGCAAATTAACAATATCGATATCAACACTTTAGATTTATTTTTCATAGTATAATTCCTTTCTTTATGATTAATATAAGGGAAAATAAATTTTCCCTTATATGATTTTGTTTTATATAGATTATTTAGAAACACATTATTTTATAGTAAATGTAATAATAATATCTTTGCCAAGGGAATTCCCATTGTTAGCCTTTAAGTCTTTTCCTATTACTATGTTGACTGTCTTTCCTGATTTTAAGTTTTCTAAAGGCTTAATGAATATGTGAGATTTTTCTTCCTCTACTCCATCAATTTTAAACACTTCACTGTCTATTATTTCTCCATTGTTCGCTTGAAGTATAATTTGTTCTTTGTTATTTTCCCAATACTCCCTAATTACACCTCTGTCAAATACTAGCTTGATAATTAATTCTTCACTGCTAACCTCATCTTTGATAGTTCCTAAATCTATTGATCTGTTATCATCAATGGCTACAGAGAATACTCCCTGAAGATTAAGTGGGGATTTCCCGCCCCCTTTTTCTTCCTGTTTTGGTGCTTCTTCGTTAGTTTCAGTTCCAGGTAATAGCTTTCCTAATAATTCTACTACTTCAGAGCCTATTACCTTTTCAAAGGGCTTTATCTTATTTTTATCACCAATTATCCCTTGCTCAGTTAACGCTTCTACTGCTCCAATAGCCCAGCTAGGCACTTCATCAGCATCCTTAAATCTTTGCATTTGATTTGCTTGTTTATCTAGGTCTAATTTTAATACTCTTGCTAACATTATGTATGCTTCTATTTTGTATACTTCACCTTCAGGATCAAATATATCTTCACTTCTACCCTTTATATATCCAGCATTAAAAGCCTTTGCTACTTCCTTATAATAGCTCGCATCATCTGGAACATCTATAAAGCTTATCTCTCCATGGCCTTTTATATCAAAGAAAGCATTGATTAATGCCACAATTTCAGCCCTTGTAAGATTTTTATCATGCTGAAAGTCCTGACCTTCATACAAACGTGACCAAGCCTTGCTTGTCCAATCACTAGTTTGGTTAGCATTAGCTTCAGATGTTTCTGCAAAGGTAACTACCGAAAACATCATAATGATAGCTATAAATACAGATACTACAGAATATAGTTTTGTTTTTTTAATCATACTAATCCCTCATTTCTTGAATTTTTGTCAATAAAAAAACAGCTTCCCCGTTGAAAGCTGTAACATAACTGATCAATTAACATCTACTTTCCAAACGGGAGGCATAATCGTTTCCAATTATACCCATAGGATTGTTTCCATATTTAAAAACTTAGGAAAACAACCTCGTAGAAACAAGCTGTTTAGTTTGATATTATTATATCATAAATAAAAGGCTCTTTGTCAACAATCCATTCTAGATTTAATAATTGTGTGATAAAATTAGATTCACATGTGAAAAGATATCCTTTCTATGTTATTTTTAGCCAATTTGGATTTTAGCATATTTATTTGCCAAGTGCATTTTATAATGGGAAAAAAATGTTGAGGTACATTTTTCTCCACCCCAACATTTACTATAGAAGCTTATTTTATTCAACTTTTTTATAATACACTAAATCCGTATACAATTTATCATTATAGTGTTCATATCGCATCCCTGCCAATGTATATTTCTGTTTTTTTCTGAACTGAAGAGAAGCAAAATTAGGCTGTGGACTGATTATTGTCTCAGCAAAAATGTTTTCAATTCCTTCACTTTTTAAATCTGACAATAATCTCGTATAAATCAAACTACCTATACCTTGACCTGTTAATCCTGCTTTTATAGCTGTCTTATCAACAACCACAAAATTATCTAATTTGCTCTTATCAAAGTCTGGTTTCCAATAAACATCTGTAATCCAATCAGGGTTATCTGCTAGCCATTGTTCTTTAGTATATGCCATCATAAAACCATAGATCTTATCATATTCAGCTACATAAAAATGTTCAAGATTCATTATGGCATTAAGCAGTTTCTTTTTATAAAATTTAGGATTAGATCTGTAATCGTCAACTAAAAATCCCTGTTCCGATATTTTCTCTGAAGTACCAACAGAACAAGCTATTGCATAAACTTCATTCAAGTCACTTGGATTAGCTTTCCTAACTCTTAAAAGTTTTTTAAACATAAAATGATTTAATTCTACACTGGTCTTATTTACAACTACCATCAAAATACCTCCTTTATAATTTAGTAATAACCTGTGTCGGGGAGGTATGAGCTATAAAAAAAGCCGTGGAGGTATCCACGGCTAGGTTTTCATACACTGCAAAAAGCGTATAACCCTATACACCCAAACCTCCTCTTCCTACGCTTACGAGGTTAGCTGACGGGTTCGGACCGAAAGAGAATAGCCCTACCTATAACATAGGATTCACCCCAAAAAATTGGTTCCCCCGCTTCCTAATAAGGAATTCAGCGAAAGCATGAGTAATGTTTTATTAGGTTATTATATTATTAAAATATTAAAATTATGATTCAAAAAAACAACATGTTGCAAAATATTAACAGGTCTTTTCATTAATTTACCTAGGTTGATAATATGATAATACAAATACTAATCATATGCAAGTTAAAATTTTTTATATCTTATTAATTTTTTTTAACATATTTTAGTATCATATTCTTTTTTATTACAAATTGGAATTAATAAATTAGATTATGGTTGAGGTTCTAAACTCTTTGTCCTGTTTTTTACTTTTTGTTTTAACAAACTATGATTTACTATATATCTTTCGTGAATACCCTTACCGATTATACCAAGTTCATCATAGGCCATGATTGTAAAATTTATTCTATTATTATCTATCTCTGATATTTCTGCTTTAACTGTAACCGTCATACCCTTTGTTGTAGGTTCTAAATGTTCAATACTCAAAAATCTACCTATTGTTATATATCCATCAGGCAGGAGAGGGTCTACAGCAGATACAGCAGCTTCAATCATTAAAGCTGATAACACAGGTGTAGCTAAGAAATCTTCTATGGAGCCGCTTCCAAAATATAATGCTGTATCCTTTTCTGTTATTTCTTTTTGGATAGTCTTAGATATACCAACTTTAACAGCAGGAAATCTCATATAAATTCCTCCTTTATTTTAATTATATCACAATATTTCCGTTATTTTAATATTCTGGATAATTATATTAATATTTTTATTATTATTACCTTTATATGCTTTATATCAATAAAGAGGAATGGGATTATATGTTTCCCATTCCTCTGAATGAATATATAAATCTGTATTAAGTATATTCTTTATAATGAATATGATGTAAGTTCCTCACAGTATTCACAAATATATTCCACTGTACCGTTAAATCTAACAAGTTTAAATGATGGATTTGAATAAAGTTCTGTATTGCTTATACAGCGGGGATTTTTGCATCTAAATAATCCATGCACTTCCTTTGGTATTTCTACCTTCATCTTTTTTATTATCTTTTCATTTTCTATAATATTTATTGTAATATTAGGATCGATAAGTCCCAGCATAGTCATATCAATATCTATACAATTCTCTATCTTAATTATGTCCTTTTTCCCATATTTACTGCTAGGTACATTTCTAAGCAATACCACTGGATAATCTACTTCTTCCAGATTTAGTTTATCAAAAATTCTTTTGCCTTTACCCTGAGTTATATGATCAATCACTATTCCATAATGAATACTCTCTACCTTAAGCATTTTTATACACCCCCAATAATAACGCCATAAGTGCCATCCTTACATATACTCCAAATTCTGCCTGTTTAAAATATACTGCCCTATCATCTTCGTCAACTTCATAACTTATCTCGTTTACTCTAGGCAAGGGATGCATAATTAGCATATCCTTCTTAGCACATTTTAGTTTTTCTTTATTTAATATATAACTATCCTTTAATCTAACATAATCAGCTTCATTAAAAAATCTTTCCTTTTGTATCCTTGTCATATAAAAAATATCAATGTTATCTATAACAGATTCCAAATCTTCGGTTTCAATAATTTCAATGGTTTTTTGATTATCTAAAGAATATTTTATATGTTCAGGAAGCCTCAGTTCCCTAGGTGATATGAGTATAAATCTATTATAAGGATATCTTGACAAAGTTTTTATTAAAGAATGGACAGTTCTGCCAAACTTTAAATCTCCACAAAACGCAACACTTATCCCTTGAAGAGAACCTTTAAAAGTCCTAATAGTCAACAAATCTGTAAGTGTTTGTGTTGGATGTTGATGTCCTCCATCACCACCGTTTATAATCGGTATGGAAGAATATTTAGATGCTAGTTTAGGAGCCCCTTCTTTTGGGTGTCTGATAACTGCAATATCTGCGTAAGACGATATGACTCTTATTGTATCTGCAATACTTTCGCCTTTGGATGTAGAGCTTACATTGGCATCAGAAAAACCTAGCACTTTACCACCCATTCTCAGCATTGCAGATTCAAAGCTTAGACGAGTCCTTGTGCTTGGTTCATAAAACAATGATGCCAATATTTTGCCCTTACAAATTTCAGAAAAATCTTCTTTGTTCTCAATAATTTTCTCAGCCAACTGAAATACAGAATCAAACTCAGTCAGCGTAAAATCTCCTGGGTCAATTAAGTGTTTTCCTACTAAACTCATATTGTCTCCTCCTTTTTAGCCTCTCTGGACTATTTTAAAGGTTAAAAAACTAAAATAGTCTAAAACCATTGAGAGATTAACATTTAATATGTCTTAGATTACTATAATAAATACAAACATAAAAAAACCTTCCCATAAGCTGGAAGGTTCACAATAGCATAAAGAAACACATAGTAAATGCCTATATAAAAACCTTACCAGTCTCACGGGACTAATTTAAAGGTATTTTTATTAAAATATCATAGATTATTATTTATGTCAATTTTTTTATTTCTTAGATTATTATTTATGTCAATTTTTTTTATTTCTTAAATTATCATTTTTCTTACCCTTATCATTTGATTTATCTGTTTTTTTGTCTTTGTTGTCATTCTTATCCTTTCTAATATTGTCACCTTTTTTATCATTCTTGTTATCTTTTCTTTCCTTGGTTTGCTTATTATTTATTACTTGTTTTGTATCCTTGTCTTTTTCATTATTCTCGTATCGTTTAATACTCTTGTTCTCTTTTTTGTCTTTTTCATTATTAGCTTTATTATCTTTTTCTTCTTTTTTTTCTTTATTGTTTTTATCTACTTCTTTGTTTTTAACTTTATCATTTTTATTATCTTCTTTTGCTTTATCTTTATTATTTTTATTATCTGCTAACCTTTCTTTAATGCTTTTAATAATTTTATTAAAGTCATGTTTTTTATCACTTTTTTTATTTTCGACATTTTTGT
>ERZ773359.6158-NODE-6158-length-10825-cov-4.356639_pt1 | contig 10825 bp, 12 predicted proteins | sample MGYA00374955_ERZ773359 | MGnify/ENA primary metagenome ERZ773359 (study PRJEB29098, sample SAMN04486028) | biogas fermenter metagenome | study: EMG produced TPA metagenomics assembly of the Biogas fermentation microbial communities from Germany - Plant 4 DNA1...
AGTTAACGGAAGAAAGAAGAAAAGAACTTGTAAAAACATGTAGAAAGAAAGCTGAAGAAGGCAAGATTGCTATTCGTAATATTCGGCGTGATGCCAATGACAGCTTAAAGCGTTTGGAAAAGGAAAGTAAAATCACGGAAGATGAATTACATAGGGCTCAGGATGAAATACAAAAGTTAACTGATACGATGATTGCGGAAGTAGATAAAATTTTGGCTGAAAAAGAGAAGGAAGTTATGGAGGTTTAGCATGCCCGCAGGAGAAAGTTTTCCTGATGTTCTTGGGCTTAAACTGACAGAAGCCGTCGTTATTTTAGAACAAAAAGGTTTTACCCTGCAGATTCGGCGCACTGCTCCTCCACAAGGCTTTAAAGCTGGCACGGAAAGAGTGGTTCGAGTACTTCCGCGTCAGGACGATTTGCTGGAAATAACTGTGGCTGCTGAAAATTGGGGTTAAACAGAGAAACTTACGTACTCAAACCCCCCTCCCCGAGGGGGTTGCTCTTATCTAAAACTGAGGTGGATGGGTTGCCTTTTGCTTGGAAAAAAATACTCAAAAAAAATAATAAAACTGTAAAAATTCCTCCAGAGAGGATGCCTAAACATATTGCCATCATTATGGATGGTAATGGCCGTTGGGCCGCGCAGCGCGGCTTGCCCCGCACTGCCGGTCACCATGCCGGTATGGCCGCATTAAGGCGGACTATTCGGGCTGCAAATGATTTGGGCATAAAAGTTTTAACGGTTTATGCCTTTTCTACAGAGAACTGGAACAGGCCTGCTGCGGAAGTAGATTTCCTGATGCGTCTGCCTAGTGAATTTTTACGGACTGACTTGCCGGAACTGGTGGCTAAGAACGTGAAGGTTATGATGTCAGGATCATACGAAGGCTTGCCGCAGCACACCATTGAAGCTGTTAATGAGGCCATTAACAAAACAGCAAATAATACGGGCATGATTCTTAATTTTGCTTTAAACTATGGGAGCCGGGCTGAAATTGTAAAGGCTGTGCGCGAGATTTCGCAGGCTGTGGCGGCAGGTTCCTTGCAGGTTGACGAGATAAATGAAGAAATGATTAGTAACCATTTATATACAGCCGGTCTTCCCGATCCAGACTTACTAATTCGACCAAGCGGTGAAATTCGTCTTAGTAATTTTCTGCTATGGCAGCTGGCATATGCAGAACTTTGGTTTGTTGATATCTATTGGCCCGATTTTACGCGGGAGCATTTACTTGCTGCCATTGAAGCTTTTTCTCAGCGGGATAGACGTTTTGGGGCTATTAAATTATAGGAGGATATAGTTTATGTTTAGGCAGCGCCTATTAAGTGCTCTCATCGGCATACCCATAGTTATTTTTTCTGTTTGGAACGGAAAACTGATGCTGTATGGACTTATTCTGCTGATAAGTACATTGGCCTTGCGTGAGCTATACTCCCTTGGCGGTTTGGAGAGAAAAGATCTTGCCGTGATAGGTTTATTAGGCAATTTTATCATTCTGACGATAGCGTACCTGGGCGATGCAAATCAGCTGCTCTTTATGCTGATTAGTTTTTTTATTCTCTTAAATATTTATACCGTATTTATTTTTCCTGTTAATTTGCAGGGACTAATGTTGATAATTTGGGGCAAATTATATGTTACTTGCCTTTTTGCCCATTTCTTTTGGCTGCGGGCGCTTAATAACGGCTTCTTTCTGCTTTTAAGCGTACTGCTGGCTACCTGGGCTTCCGATACAGGAGCTTATGCTTGTGGACTGACTTTAGGTAAGCGTAAATTAATACCGGCAGTTAGCCCGAAAAAATCATTGGAAGGCGCCGTGGGAGGAATATTATTTGCAGGTGTTACCCTTGTCTTGCTGGCTCCGCTTTTAAATATGGGTCGTTTACAGGCAGCTGTAATTGGTGTCTTTTTTTCGTTAGTAGGTCAATTTGGTGATTTAGCTGAATCTGCCTTAAAAAGATGGGGCAGAGCTAAAGATTCCGGTAAATTCCTGCCCGGGCACGGGGGTGTGTTGGACCGGCTCGATAGCCTTCTTTTCGCTGTTCCGGCAGCCTATTATCTTTTTCTTTTTCTACTGTGATTGGAGGATTAGCTAATGAAAACAATTAGCATCTTGGGTTCTACCGGCTCTATAGGTAATCAAGCCTTGGCAGTAGTTTCTGCACATCAAGGAATGTTTCGCATTTATGGCTTAACTGCTAATCGGCAGGTCAAAACTTTAGCCGAGCAGGCACGCATCTATAAACCGGCTAAAGTGGTAATTGCTGCTCCTGAATTATATCGCGATTTAAAAGCGCTTTGCCGTGATTTGCCGGTGGAAGTGGCTGCCGGTCCTGATGCTATCTCGGAATTGGCGGCAGATTCTCGTCATGAATTGGTTCTAAACGCCCTTGTAGGCTTTGCCGGCCTTGCTCCTACCCTGGCTGCACTCAAAAGCGGCAGAACAGTAGCTTTAGCTAATAAAGAATCACTGGTGACAGGGGGACATCTTGTCATGCCTTTGACAACAAATAAGAAAAAAGCAAACTTACTGCCTGTAGACAGTGAGCATTCGGCCATATTCCAGTGTTTGCAGGGAGAGCGGGAAGCCGAGGTGGAAAATATTATACTCACCGCTTCCGGTGGTCCTTTTTGGGGATATAGTGCAGTAGAGCTGCAGAAAGTTACACCGGAAGAAGCTCTCAGACATCCTAATTGGTCAATGGGAGCCAAAATTAGTATAGATTCTGCCACAATGATGAATAAGGGTTTAGAAGTGATTGAGGCCCATTGGCTTTTTTCCCTTCCCTATGAAAAAATAAAAGTAATCATTCAGCGCGAAAGCATTATTCATTCTATGGTTACTTTCCGGGATGGTGCAGTGCTGGCCCAACTGGGAGTGCCGGATATGCAGGTTCCCATTCAATATGCTTTAACTTATCCACATCGGAAACCCTGCCGGGCGCCGCGTCTTGACTGGGAAGCAATTGAATCTCTTCATTTTTCGCCTCCCGATATAAAAAACTTTCCCTGCCTTCAGCTTGCGTATGAGGCAGGAAAAATAGGAGGAAGTTTGCCCTGTGCCATGAATGCAGCCAATGAAGAGGCTGTGCGCCTTTTTTTAAATGGTGACATTGGCTTTTTAAGTATAGCCCGTATAATTGAAGCTGTAATGAATAAACATAAATTAATCAAACTGCCTGATTTTGCTGCTTTGCAGGAAGTTGATCGGGAGGCTCGGCACCTGGCGCAAGAATTTGCAAAGAGAGAAGGGATAATAAAATGCTAACCCTTGTCGTTTCAGTAATTTTTTTTGGTTTGCTAATTTTTTTCCATGAACTCGGTCATTTTTTAGTGGCAAAAAAAGTTGGGATTGGGGTAATAGAATTTGCTATTGGCTTTGGACCACGTGTTTTTACAAAAGAAGCAGGTGAAACAGTCTACTCGATAAGGGCATTCCCTTTTGGTGGATTTGTGCGTCTGGTAGGTGAAGATCCTGAAGATGAAACTGCAGAAGAAGAGAGTAGCTTTCAGAAAAAGACGGTGTGGCAGCGATTTGCCGTAATTGCAGCGGGACCGCTGATGAATTTTCTGTTGGCAGTAATTTTGTTTTCTCTGATTTACTTTGCTTTTCTGGGTGTTCCGGTTTATGATTCAACTATTTTAGGCGAGGTGCTGCCAAACGGTGAGGCGGCCAAAGCGGGACTGCAACCCGGAGACAAAATTATTTCCATTGCCGGGGAAGAAGTAGAGGATTGGCGCGAACTGGTGAAGTTAATTCATAATAATCCTGAACAGCAAATAGAAATTGTTTTTGAGCGCAATCGGGAAGTAAATACTGTAACAGTGACTCCTGTTCGCGATCTGGAAATCGGAGAAGGACGAATTGGCATTGGTGTGCAAACTCGCAAATATTCTTTTTTCCCTGCTGTAAAGATGGGTATAGAACAGACTTTTTGGTTCATCCGTTTTATGGCTTATAGCTTGATTCAAATAGTAACCGGCCGCATGGCTCCTGACGTAGTGGGGCCGGTAGGTATTATTAGCCTTGTGGGCGAAGTTGTGCATACCGGAATTATGAATTTACTTTCCTTAGCTGCTATTATAAGCCTTAATCTTGGCTTTCTAAATTTGCTGCCCATTCCGGCACTGGATGGCAGCAGGCTGCTGTTTCTCGTTATCGAAGGAGTACGGGGGCGTCCTGTTGATCCGCAGAAAGAATCTTTAATTCATTTTATTGGTTTTACGGTGTTAATTTTGTTAATGGTGATAGTTGCCTATAAAGATTTGATGCGTCTAAAAATTTTTTAGAGCAGAGGAATTATTATGATAACAAGAGAGCAAACAAGACCTATTCGGGTTGGCAGTTTGACCATTGGTGGCGGCGCTCCTGTAATTGTGCAGTCTATGACAAACACTGCTACTGCCGATACTGAGGCTACTTTACAGCAGATTAACTCTTTGGCAAAAGCAGGCTGTGAATTAGTTCGCGTGGCAGTTCCTGATGAGCGTGCGGCTGCCGCTTTGCCTTATCTGGTTGCAAAATCTCCCCTGCCGCTGGTGGCCGATATTCATTTTAATTACCGTCTGGCACTGAGCGCCATAGATGCCGGTGTTGCTAAAATAAGAATTAATCCGGGCAATATTGGCGGTAAAGATAGATTGGCGGCAGTGGTGGCGCGGGCTGCAGAGAAAAAAGTAGCCATACGTATTGGCGTCAATGCCGGCTCTTTAGAAAAGGACATTTATCATAAATATGGGGGGATTACTGCTGAAGCCTTGGTGGAGTCAGCATTAGGCCATATTAAAATGGTGGAAGAAATGGGCTTTAAGAATTTGATTGTTTCTTTAAAAGCCTCCTCGGTACCGCTAACAGTGGCTGCCCACCGTTTATTAGCGCAAAAAGTGAATTATCCCCATCATATTGGGATTACAGAAGCCGGTTCTCCCTTTAGCGGCACCATCCATTCGGCAGTGGGGATTGGTGCACTACTGCTGGCAGGCCTCGGGGATACAATACGAGTTTCTTTAACGGCTCCTCCGGAAGAAGAGGTCCGTGTAGCTAAAGAGATTCTTACGGCTGCAGGAATTCGACGATTTGGGCCGCGTGTTATTTCCTGTCCCACATGTGGACGTACGCAGATAAAATTGCAGGAATTGGCACAAGAAATAGAAGAGCGTGTAAAAGATCTTTCAGAACCGCTGACCATCGCTGTTATGGGTTGTGCCGTTAACGGTCCGGGGGAGGCTAGAGAAGCTGACTTGGGGGTGGCAGGCGGTAAAAATGAAGGATTAATTTTCCGCCGTGGCAAAGTCCTGAAGAAAGTAAGTCAAAATAAAATCGTAGACGAGCTGATGTTGGTATTAGATGAAATGCTGCAGGAAAAAGCAAAAAAACACTAAATGACATCATTTTTCTGCCAGGCTTGCGGTTTCTTTCCAGATGTGATAAAATGGTTGCGAATACAACTGTAGCGTTTCAAGGAGAGTGGGTTCGCCCACTCTTACCTTTTGTTGATAGACCTTTTCCCGGATTGGTAATAATATTGTTAAAAGTAGAATGACTGCATCACAGGAGGCTGAAGATGTCAAAAATAGTAGAAAAACTATTTCCCATAGCTGAACCTTTTGCCCAATCTTTGGGACTGGAATTGGTAGATATTGAATTTGTGAAAGAAGGCGGTCAGTTAGTCCTTCGTTTTTTAATTGATAAAGAAGGCGGTGTAACACTGGATGATTGTGAGGCTTTTAGCCGTTTGCTGGATCCTGAATTAGATAGGCTTGACCCTATCGACTCCAGCTACCTGCTGCAGGTATCATCACCTGGCATAGAACGCCCCCTAAAAAAAGAGTCTGATTACGAGCGTTTTCGCGGTAAACTTGTAAAAGTAAAATTATATAAAGCTTTGGAGGGACAGAAATCTTATAAGGGTATCCTGCATGGTTTGGATGACAAGCGGCAAGTTCTGTTGGAGACTAAAAAACAAGAAATTATTCAGATTCCGCTGGAGCTCGTGGCCAAAGCTCATCTGGCAATGGATTAAAGTGAGGCAGAAAGGAGGAAATATTTTTTATGAATGTAGAGTTTTTATCTGCCTTAGCTGACATTGAACGGGAGAGGGGTATTAGCAAAGAAATTCTTTTTGAGGCTATTGAAGCTGCACTTGTCTCAGCATATAAGCGCAATTTTAATGCGCCAGGGAATGTAAGAGTTCAGCTGGACAGGGAAACTGGAAATATTAAAGTTTATGCACGTTTAAATGTGGTGGAAAGTGTTTCTCAGCCACAACTGGAGATTTCTCTGGCTGAAGCTCAAGCCATTGATCCTGAATACCAAGTTGGTGATATTGTAGAAAAGGAAATTACTCCAAAAAATTTTGGCCGTATTGCAGCGCAAACGGCAAAGCAGGTTGTTATACAAAGAATTCGTGAAGCTGAACGGGAGCTCGTTTTTGATGAATATATAGACCGCGAAGATGATATTATTACAGGCATTGTGCAGCGAACTGATCAAAAAAATGTCATTGTAGATTTAGGAAAAACAGAGGCAATTTTGTTACCGTCAGAGCAAATGCCTCAGGATGAGTATAAACCCAATGAGAGAATTAAAGCTTATATTACCGAAGTAAAACGAACCACCAAGGGACCGCAAATTTTAATCTCCAGAACTCACCCAGGACTGTTGAAAAGACTATTTGAATTGGAGGTCCCGGAGATATATGATGGTACTGTAGAGATAAAGTCTGTTGCCCGAGAGGCAGGCTTTCGTTCTAAATTGGCGGTTTATTCCAAAAACCCCGATGTAGATCCGGTTGGTGCTTGTGTTGGTCCAAAAGGAGCACGAGTGCAGGCTATAGTAAATGAATTGCGCGGTGAAAAAATTGATATTGTTAAGTGGGATGAAGATGCAGCTGTTTTTGTAGCCAATGCTTTATCTCCGGCTAAAGTGTTGGCCGTTAATTTAGATGAGGAGAAAAAAATTGCCAATGTAATAGTTCCTGACTATCAATTGTCTCTGGCCATTGGCAAAGAGGGCCAAAACGCTCGGCTGGCAGCTAAACTAACTGGCTGGAAAATTGATATAACAAGCGAAAGTCAAATAGGCGCAGTTTCTGCTCAACAAGAGGAGGAAGGCGCAGGTGAGGAAAATGGGGAAAATGAAACGACGTAAAGTACCGCTTCGGACCTGTATTGGTTGTCAGGAACAAAAAAATAAAAAAGAATTAATTCGCCTTGTTCGAACACCAGCAGGTATAGTAGAAATTGATCCTACTGGTAAAAAAGCAGGCCGTGGAGCTTATATCTGCAATAAAAGAAGCTGTTTAGAAAAAGCCGTCAAAGCAAAAAGAATTGAAAAAAGTTTAAGACATGAAGTTTCTCCGCTAGTTGTGCAAGAATTAATGGATCAACTGCCGGAGGATGAAATCGGTGAAGAATAAAGTGCTTTCTTTGCTGGGAATGGCCCACCGTGCCGGGCAAATAGAGTTCGCAGAAGATGCTAATTTAGCCGCTATCAAAAAAAATCGTGCTAAACTACTTTTATTAGCCAGTGATGCCGGCAGTGCTGTGGCAAAAAAGTATTTTGACAAATGTAAAACATATGGTATTCCGATCCAACAAATTTTTACTAAGGAAGAATTGGGGAGAGCCATAGGAAAATCGCCACGTACTGCCATTTGTGTGCTTGATGATGGTTTTGCAATGCGTTTTACACAATTATTAGCAAAGTGACCATTTATTAAGGAGGCCAACTATAATGGAGGTGTGAATTAATGTCAAAATTAAGGGTGTACCAATTGGCAAAAGAGTTAGAGGTGCCAAGTAGACGGATTATAGATTTACTGAAAGATATTGGTTGTGAAGTTAAAAACCATATGAGCGTTGTGGATAAGGAAGCTGCTCAACGTATTCGTTATCAATTAACGGGCAAAGGGGAGCTGCCTGATTCAGACGCAGAAAAAGCAAAACCGGAAAATGATGCCAGAAAAAAAACTTCTGAAAAAGAAAAAACTGCAGCGGTCAGAAAAAAACAGGCCGCTACAAAGGACAGTCTAAAGAGATCGCCAAAGAAGAAAGATAAGGATAATTTAAAGAAAGAAAAAGACGGTAAGAAGGCGTCAGCTGCCGGTGAACACAAAAGCAACAAGAAAACAAAAACAAGCCGAAAAAAGCGTCTAAATAAAAAGGAAAGAAAAGCTCGTCGGGAAGCGTTGCTGCAGCAGCAGCAAGAACGGCTGGAAAACACCATCTTTCTTGGCGGACGTGTTACAGTTGGCGAATTGGCAAATAAAATGGAAGTAAGCGCCAATGAAATTATCGCCAAATTAATAGATTTAGGTATTATGGCTGCCATTAACCAGGCGATTGATCTTGATATTGCTAAAATGTTGGCAGAAGAATATGGCTTTAATGTGGAAATCGAGAAGGATGAGCTGGAAGAAGAATTGGTAGAAGCTGTCGAAGACCGTGAAGAAGACCTACGGCCGCGTTCGCCAGTTGTAACGGTGCTGGGGCATGTGGACCACGGGAAAACATCATTATTAGATGCAATTCGCAAAGCCAATGTTACTGCCCAAGAAGCGGGTGGAATAACACAGCATATTGGAGCTTATCAGGCAAGCTATCAAGGGAAAAAAATCGTCTTTCTTGACACTCCCGGCCATGAAGCTTTTACAGCAATGCGGGCCCGCGGCGCACAAGTGACAGATATAGCTGTGATTGTTGTTGCTGCTGATGACGGTGTTATGCCGCAAACAGTGGAAGCCATCAATCACGTTAAAGCGGCTAATGTGCCGATTATTATTGCTATAAATAAAATTGACAGGCCGAATGCCAACCCTGATCGGGTTAGACAGCAGCTTACTGAATATGGTCTGGTACCTGAGGAATGGGGTGGCGACACAATTATGGTAGAAGTTTCCGCTCTAAAGAAAATAGGGATAGATAATCTAATGGAAATGATCCTGCTTTTGGCAGAAATGTCCGAATTAAAAGCCAATCCCAATAAACCTGCACTGGGTACAGTTATTGAGGCAAAATTGGATAAAGGAAGAGGTGCAGTGGCCACCGTTTTGATACAGGAGGGTACACTGCAGGTTGGTGATTCTGTAATATGCGGAACTGTTTATGGTAAAGTAAGGGCAATGGTGGATGATAAAGGTAAAAGGATTAAAAAGGCAGGTCCGGCAACACCGGTGGAAATTTTAGGGCTGTCAGATGTGCCGGAGGCAGGCGACGATTTTCAAGCCGTTACAGATGATAAAATGGCTCGTCAAATAGCAGAGAAAAGAGCAGAAAAGCGGCGTGAACTTGAATTAAGCAAATCCCCTAAAGTGTCTCTTGATGATTTGTTTAGTCAAATTCAACAGGGAGAAGTAAAAGAGTTAAATATTATAATTAAAGCGGATGTGCATGGGTCTGTCCAGGCACTAAGGGAATCATTGCTAAAACTATCCACAGACGAAGTGCGAGTACATGTTATCCATGAAGGCGTCGGCGGCATAGCTGAGTCTGACGTTATGCTTGCGTCTGCTTCAAATGCCATAATTATTGGTTTCAATGTGCGCCCGGATGCCAATGCCCGAAAAGTGGCAGAAAGGGAAAATATCGAAATACGACTTTATCGCGTAATTTATGAGGCATTGGAAGATGTGGAGAAGGCGATGAAAGGTATGCTGGCTCCACAATTTAAGGAAGTTGTTTTGGGTCAAGCCGAAGTGCGGCAATTATTTAAAGTCTCGCGTCTTGGCACAATTGCCGGTTCCTATGTTTTAGAAGGTAAAATTGCTCGCAACGCAGAAGTGCGTGTAATTCGTGACGGAGTAGTTATTCATGAAGGGAAAATCAATACTCTAAGACGCTTTAAGGATGATGTACGTGAAGTGTTGGCCGGTTACGAATGCGGTATTTTATTAGAGAAGTTTCATGATTTTAAGGAAGGCGATATTATTGAAGCCTTTGTAATGCAGCAAATGCAGCCAGCATAAATGACAAATTAAAAGCCTCACCTTCTAGGAGGGATGCCTGATGACGGAACAACGTGCATATCGGGTCGCAGAAGAAATTAAGCGGGAAGTTAGTGATATTATTCGCTATGACCTTAAGGATCCACGTGTGACAGGTCCGATGATAAGCGTAACTGGTGTAGATCTCACACGAGATTTAAGTCACGCTAAAGTCTTTGTCAGTATCTACGGCAGTGACGAAGAACAACAAACAACGATGACGGCTTTAAATAATGCTGCAGGTTTTATTCGATCAGAAATCGGGAAGCGTATTCGCCTGCGCCATACGCCGGAAATAGTATTTCAGCTAGATCATTCCATCTCATATGGAGCGCATATTAATGATGTGCTACGTAAAATAGAGGGGAAAGATAGTCGTGAATAGCCTACAGGAGATAGCTGAATTTCTGCAAACCTGTCATTCGGTATTGGTTACTGCTCATCTTTCCCCCGACGGTGATTCTATTGGCTCCACCATTGCAATGGGATTGGCGCTGGAAAGGCTTGGCTGTAAAGTTACCATGTTTTCTATCGATGGTGTACCGGAGCGCTTCCGCTTTCTGTCGGGCTCGGAGAAAATAGTAGAGCATACCTTACCGGAAACTGTATATGACTGTGTTCTGGTTTTGGATTGTGCCGATCATTTTCGCCTCTTACCTATTTGGGAACAAATAAAAGATAACCGCATAATCAATATTGATCACCATTCTACCAATGAATTATTTGGAGATCTGAATTATGTTGATCATAAAGCTGCTGCAACAGGTGAATTGGCGTTTGCACTGCTGGAGGAACTAAAAGTTCCTTTGGATTTTACAATTGCAGAATCATTGTATGTTG
>ERZ773359.6161-NODE-6161-length-10819-cov-5.653010_pt1 | contig 10819 bp, 10 predicted proteins | sample MGYA00374955_ERZ773359 | MGnify/ENA primary metagenome ERZ773359 (study PRJEB29098, sample SAMN04486028) | biogas fermenter metagenome | study: EMG produced TPA metagenomics assembly of the Biogas fermentation microbial communities from Germany - Plant 4 DNA1...
CAATAAGGCTTCGAGCCTTAAAATATCATCTTAATTTTATATTATACGAGGAGGAATAAAACAAATGAAAAAGCTTTATTACCACGGTAGTGTTGTTCTTCAAGAAGGTAGGGCAGCATGTTCAATGTGCGGTGTGGAAGTTAATGACAACTTGCTCAGCGAAAACCATGCAGCATCCCTACGGCACACTACGTAGTATTTGACGAACTGCCAGAATATGCGGACGTGTACTGGGTAATCAACGTCAGCAATTTCAGAGCAGCGCTTTTGGCGGGAAAGCAAGTGCCCGGGAGAATGCGATACGTATCGGTTTCGGTTAAGGATGATTGTCTGGTGGAACTGCTAGAGGATATTCTTCTGGCCAGTGTTGAGGCAAGCGGCGGCGCAAGGAATATCTCAGGATTTTATGGGATATCCGATAAACTGGCGAATCTACTTCGGGATTGGCTTGCCGACGAGAAAATCATATTGGATTGCTAACTTTTATTTCCATATGTTCTTCTTTATTTTAAGACTGATGCAACAATACTTCATTCTACCCCTGGAGGGAGACAAGTCCATGGAAACAAGACTAAATACCGAAACAAAATTACCTCCCAGCTATAAAACTGTATATATCCCCGTTATTTACAAATTTTTTATCGCACAGTCAATTGCATTTACCTGGATGATATTTTCAATTAGAATATCTATACCCTGGCTGAAAGATTTAAGCAGTGTTGTTGGGCTACCTTTGGCTGTATTTATAATAGCTTTTATAGCATATATTCCTGGATATCTTGTAGCTTTTGTTGCAGTCAGCCTGCTTTTGGATAGACAGCCTCCATTCAAAGAGAAGAACCCTGATTTGCATGTAACAATTCTAATAGCAGCAAGGAATGAAGCAGCGAAAATTGGAAATACTCTGAAATATATAGCAAATCAGGATTACAATGGGAAAATAGACGTAATTATCGTAGATAATAATTCTACTGACGGGACGTTAGAGGCTGCCCAAAAAGCAGCAAATGAGTACGGATTAAACTGTACATTCCTGTTCGAGCCTAAAGCTGGGAAAAGCTATGCTCTGAACACTGGCCTAAAAGCTATAAAAACTGAATATTTTATGACTTTGGATGCTGATACACTACTACATAAAAAAGCTGTGAATAATATAGTGGCAAGAATATTAAGTTCGCCTTCAGATGTCTGTGCTGTAGCGGGACACGTACTTGCGAGAAATAGCAGAGACAACATACTGACTAGGATGCAGGAATGGGACTACTTTTTGGGCATAGCTTCTCTGAAAAGAATGCAAGGACTATATCAGGGAACTCTTGTTGCACAAGGGGCCTTTAGTCTATACAAGACAGATGTGGTAAGAGAAGTAGGCGGTTGGGATGATGTGATAGGTGAGGACATTGTGTTGACATGGAAATTTTTCGAAAAAGGATATAGGGTCTTCTTTGAACCCTTAGCTATAGCTTTTACAGAAGTTCCAAATAGATTTAAACACTTTACGAGGCAGAGGAGTCGATGGGCTAGAGGGATGTTTGAAGGTTTAAAAAAAGCGGGGCCGTGGAAACAGGAGAGGTTTTTGGCCATCTTTTTGCTGGGAATAGATATTTTGATACCATTAATAGATCTAGCATTCACTATATTTTGGATACCAGGACTTGTATTGGCGTTCTTTGGGAAATATTACATTGTAGGTCCCTATACACTGTTAGTTTTACCTTTGAATGTATTAGTGACTGTAATTATGTATTCTTTTCAAAAAAATATATTTGATGCACTAGGATTGCGAGTTCGCCGAAATAGAATTGGGTATACATTTTATTTGCTTTTTTATCAGATTATTCATTCACCTATATCCGTTATGGGTTATATTCAAGAAATTTTTAAATTGGAGAGAGTATGGAAATGAATTAGGAAGCTTTTAAAGTTTTATCGCTGCCTTTATCATCCTGCAATGGTTCCATGCCTTTGGTCGTTTTGGATCAGCTTTCTAATTACGTTTCTTTACTTTTTGACATTTCTTCGTTGCCCTGGGATAACCTACCAAGAAAAAAGCTATTGAACGAAACTATGGCACATTACAATTTTGGAAAACCTCCAATTCGTTCATCGTTTTTATCGTTCCTATAAGGAAGGAAAACAGCTTCTGATATTTGCAGAGTGCAATAAACATCATAGTTTAGTTTTTATCGTTCCTATAAGGAGTAATGAAGAAGAACTTTTCAGTAATCTGGGGCAAATTTACAATTAGGAAAGAAAAACTCACAAAGGGGAAACATGCCATCCTTGCTATTGTTTGGATTGATATAGAAACTCCTCTCTGCTATGAAAGTGGTTATTTTTTCTCTGAACATATAAACTTTCTAAGCAGGAAAACTTTGTTCGCCATAGAATTAAGAAAGTACGAAATAACGATAGGGGGGACTGAAATTGCAGGGTACGTCTTTATTGCCATATATTTTTCTTGTGATTATTGCACTTTTGCAAATTGCTATATATGTGGCGGTAACGAAGCGCAGAGAAGATCCGGAACTAATAAAATTCCTAACGGGGCTTGAGGACAATCAGAAGCAGCTGGAAAGTCTTATAAAGGATGGGATGAAATCGAGCAAGGAAGAGATGACGAATCTTGTGGCGAACTTAGCCAATATGATTACAACGAACATAAGCGAGATGAACAGCACGATAACCAAAAATATAAGCGAGATGGGAATATCCCAGCAGAATCTAATAAAGAATTTTTCGGACACCGTATCATCGCTTGCCGATAAGACAGAAGAGAGGCTAAACAGGATGAGAGATACAATAGAAGCAAAACTGAAGGAAATACAGGACGAGAACAGAAGCAAACTTGAACAGATGAGGCAGACGGTCGACGAAAAGCTCCAGTCTACACTCAACGCCAGGATATCTGAATCCTTCAAGCTAGTGAGCGAGAGGCTGGAGCAGGTCCACAGCGGCCTTGGAGAAGTCCAGAGCCTGGTGAACGACGTCGGTGACCTGAAGAAAGTGCTTTCAAATATAAAGATCAGGGGAATTCTTGGCGAAGTCCAGCTGGAGGCCATAATAGAGGACATACTGGCGCCGGGCCAGTATGAGAAGAACGTAATAGTAAGGCCCGGCAGCAGGGAAGTTGTTGAGTTCGCTGTGAAGATTCCCGTGGAAAACGGCGGTAACGGGAGCTATATGTGGCTTCCCATCGATGCCAAATTCCCGATGGAAGACTTCGAAAGGTTAATAGATGCGGAAGAAAGGTGCGACACTGCGGAGTGCGAGAGGTTGAGGAAGGAACTGGAGAGCCGCCTCAAACAATGTGCGAAGGATATAAGGGACAAATACATAGACCCACCAAACACAACGGATTTTGCCATAATGTTTCTTCCTGCCGAAAGCCTTTTTGCCGAGGCATTAAGGAAGCCCGGATTTATCGAAGCACTGCAAAGGGAGTGCAGGGTGCTGATAACGGGGCCGACTACGCTTTCGGCAGTATTGAACAGCCTGCGTCAGGGGTTCAAGATTTTCGCCATAGAGAAGAAAGCGGAAGAAGTGTGGAAGCTGCTTGGGGCGGTCAAGACTGAAGTAGGCAAATTCGGCGACCTGCTGGAGAAGGTGAACAAGAAGCTCCAGGAAGCTCAGAACGTTATAGAAGACGCATCTAGGAAGACTCGTACCATCGACAGAAAACTCCGGAACGTGGAAGAAATATCTCCCGAAGAAACTGCAGAACTTCTTGCTCTTTCTCCTTCGTCGCCCGACGATGATGCTTTTTAGCCATGAAAAAGGAGATAATTAAGCATTTAAAGCTGCTGATTTTGCTGAACGCCTTTGATGGCATAGTAACGCACATAGGGGTTTCAGCTGGATATATAGAGGAGTGGAACCCGCTAATGCGGGGCGTAGTATCCGATTTTCGCCTGCTGGTATTGGCGAAGATTGCAATACCAACTTTTATTTTGGCCGTTATAATTGTTTTGATAAACTCTAGCAAGTATTTGCCGGGAAGGATGATAAGGAAACTCATAAAAGCAGCCCTTTTGGCATATACGGCCGTTTTGCTAATCCATGTTTTTTGGATATTAAAAGTTATTATCCTCCTGCGTGCGAGGTGTTTTTGATATGAAGAAGCTTATTGCTGTTTCCGTGATGCTAATACTGATTGCAGGGCTGCTAGCTGCCTGCGGGAATGAGGCAGCTCCAACTCCTCCTGCAGCGGGCAAAACAGCAGAAGCAGCAAGCAACGCACAACACGTCGAAGCCGTATCTTCCTCGGGCTCCAAACAACCGACGCAGGAACAACAGCCGACGGTAGAGAAACCCACTGTGGACGATCAGATTGAGCAGGCGACCTCAGCAGAAAACGAAAAAGTCGAAGAAGGGATAGAACTTATAAAAGCCAAAGTCACTAAAGCAGTTGACGGCGACACCGTATATGTTAAACTTGAAAGCGGCAAAGAAGAAAAAGTCCGGTTCATAGGTGTAGACACGCCTGAAAGCACGACAAAGGTTGAGCCTTATGGGAAAGAGGCCACGGCCTACACGAAGTCGAAGCTCCTCGGGAAAGACGTTTGGCTGGAACTGGACGTTCAGGAGCGGGACAAATACGGAAGGCTGCTTGCGTATGTATGGCTTTCTCCACCTACTAAGGAAAGCGACGAAGAGATAAGGACAAAGATGTTCAACGCCGTGCTCCTGCTGGAAGGCTATGCTCAGGTCATGACGGTGCCTCCGAACGTGAAGTATGCTGAGTATTTCAGAGAATACCAGCAGGAGGCGAGGGAGAAGAATGCGGGCCTCTGGGGATTGGAGGCAAAAGAAGAAAAGCCTGCGTCTTCTCAAGCAGTGTCAGTTTCTTACATCGGCAATAAGAACAGCAAGAAGTTCCATCTACCGGACTGCCAGTGGGCTAAAAAGATTTCTCCTGCGAACAGGGTTTACTTTAAGTCTCGCAACGAAGCGATAAAGGCAGGATATATGCCGTGCAAGGTGTGCAGGCCGTAGTTTTTTAATTGTGAATAGTGCTGATCTATGCTAATTCTTAAAACCCGCTTTTAGGCGGGTTTTGATTTTTTAGAATTAAAAACGCGAAGATGTGGGGTATGCAATCATATCAAAGAAAAACTAGAACATTTGCTTTATGTGATGACCTGTTCGAGAGTAGTTAAGTATATGGATTACAAAAGAATAGTTATATAAAATCTAATTTAGGTTTTTAAAAACCTATTGACAGTTAATATTAACCATGTTATAATGAGTTTGCAAAAAAAACGATAAAAGAGGGGAAAGGTTATGTCAGATATCGATAGAGTTCAGGAGATAATATTTAAAATCTCCAATGAAGTTAGGAGTAAGGGTAATATAGAGGATAATCTCAAAGCAATCTTAGGAATATTGCTGCTAAAATGGTTAAATGATACACAAAAAATTTTTCATTGGAGTATTGATAAAGAATTTAGTTGGGAGAGATTAAAGATTAAACCTAATATACTGAAGGAGGTACTTTTGGAAGCTGGCAAAAGCTTGGAGAGAAGAAACAAAATATTAAGTGGAATTTTTTCTGAATTTCTATTTAAAGGCTTAGATTCGCTATATAACGATACTTGCTCCCTTATCCTTAATAGTTTTGATTTTTTAGATTTCACAAAGATGGATAGCCCAATCTTAGAAGGCTTTGTTGAATGGTATGTGAGTAATCTAAAGATTTTTGAAGGTAGGAAGTATCAGAGCTTCTATACACCGGAAATTATACGGAAACTTCTTATACAACTCACTGAAATAAGAACCAAAAATAGTATTTTTGATATGTGTTCAGGTGTTGGAGGAATTTTGGTAGAGTCAGTAAAGGAAAATCAAAATATAAAGGTATACGGCAAAGAAATAGATCCAGATGCTTTTTATCTAAGTAAAATCAATCTGATTCTCAATGGTAAAACTGATTTTGAAATTGAATTGGGTGATGTGCTGACAGAGCCGTTAGTCGATAAAGAAGGAAGGCTAAAAAAATTTGATGTCGTAACAGGAAATTTCCCTTTTTCTGTTGAAGTACGTTCTAAGCTAGAAGCCCTAAAAAATGACATATATGGCAGGTTTAATTTCCTTGATACTCCTTCTTTTAGGGGAGATTGGTTTTTCATACAGCATGCAATTGCGGTAACTGATAAAACAGGAATATGCGCGTTGGTGGTAAGCCAGGGATCTTTGGTGAATTCAATCGATGAAAAGATCAGGAAAAAAATAGTAGAAGAAGATATTATAGAAGCTGTCATAGATTTGCCGCCTAAGTTGTTTGAAGACATATCTATTGCAGTGAGCATCTTAGTGATAAATAAAAACAAACCTGCAGAGCGAAAAAATAAGATTTTGATGATTGATGCTTCAGATAAGTATATTGCCGCAAATCGCAGAACAAATACTCTATCAGATGAACAGTTCAATAGTATACTGACTGTTTTCAGGAATGGAGAAGAACGGAAAGCATATAGCAGATTTGTTGACATTAATGAAATTAGAGAAAAAGAATACAGGCTTGACACCAAACCCTATGTCAAAATCAACGAAATATTAAAAGAGATAAGTAACCCACAAAGGCTAAAAGATGTTTCCCAAATATTTAGAGGCTTACAAATAAAGGCTGACGAAATTGAAACGTTACACGATGATGATTCGCCATACTATCTTTTGGATGTGGGCGATATTCAAAATGGAGAAATAGATTTGAACCTGCTAACGAGGATAAGAATAAAAAACCAACGTTGGCTTTCCCTCTATCTACTAAAAGAAGGAGATGTTATTGTTTCTAGCAGGGGCACAACAATTAAAGTGGCAGTAGTTGAAAAAGATATGCCCAAGTTAATAATTTCAGGTAACCTTGTCTGTATAAGATTAAATCGTAATTTAGTAAATCCATATTTCTTAAAAATATATCTTGAAAGTGAAACCGGGAAAGCCTTATTGGAAGCTGTTCAGACCGGCAGCAGCATAAGAGTGATAAATCCAAAAAGCTTGGAGAATATCCCAATTCCCATGGTTGATATTGCAACACAAAATGAAATTGGTGAGCTTTATTTAAAAGCAAGAAATCAATACAAGGAAGCAATTGAAAAAGCTGAAAAGGATTTTACAACGGCAATGGAGAGTATTTATTCTAAGTTAGGGTTCAAGTAGTTACAAAAAGGAGAGAAGGATACAATGGCAGAACAGAAGTCTATTTAGTCCCTAAGTAAAATTTGTAAAAATTCCGTGTAGAAGCTATAATCACCTTAAAGTATCTGAAAAACAACGCATCGAAAAACTCGATAAAAGACTCAAAGAGCTCACAAAAACGACCGGCTGAAAAGGCTCTTGACGGAATAGGATATTTTCTATGATTAGGGTGACCCGATTAGCTCTGTATCCAAAACACTTGGAATATTGATAGTCTGAACGACAATCCTTTTGAGCCAAAGAAAATCTTTATTAGAGAGAACAAAAAGGTTGGGAGGGGGTCGTAATTGAATTTTCTGAGAACGCCATAGAGAAAATATTAAGGAAAACATTAAAGAAAAAAGAATGTTTTGATAAGTGCATTTGACAAATTTAGAGCATCGGGAAAATGGATTGCTTGTATGTGGGTCTTCTGTTACATCTTTCTTAGACCCGGCTTTTGCAGCATTGATTGGATTTATCACAGGAACTTTCTTGCTTTTAGACCCTGAGGACGATTCAATATTTAAAGAGGCAGGAAATAGCGACAGCATATAACACAAACAGATGTCTGGTTTGGGATTTCAGCCTTGACCCAAATCGCCTTCGGCGACTTCAGATACCCGCAGAACGTTATCTGAAATTCGGCTCGACGGCTTTAAAAATTTGAGTAAAAAGAGAAGGGGGGAAAAGATTATGCTAAATGAAGCAGAAACAAGGGCAAAGTTAATAGAACCAAAACTGCATGAATCGGGATGGTCAGAAGAATTAATTCAACGTGAGCTAAAAATAACCGAGGGAAGGATAATAGACGAATATGGAAATAGAAAAGAAGGATTAAAACCCGATTACATTCTATTTTTGGAGAGATACTTCCCAATTGCTATTATTGAAGCAAAAGAAGAGGCTAAACATCATGCAGCAGGAATCCAGCAGGCAAAAAGATATGCACAAATGCTTGATGTTCCATTTACTTATTCGACAAACGGACATAAAATTGAGGAATATGATTTCATAACCAAGAAGCAAAAAACTCTTGACAAATTTCCATCACCACAAGAACTGTGGAAAAGATATTCACTCTGGAGATTTAATAAACTACTCCCATTTGATAAAAATGATAACCCGATTTTATATCCCTATAAAATTGTTCAGAACAAAATTCCACGATATTACCAGATTGTAGCAGTAAGGAATATAGTGGAAGCTTTCCTGAATGGGAAAAAGCGTATCTTACTTACTATGGCAACTGGGGCTGGTAAAACAGAGATAGCCTTTTGGGCTGTCTGGAAACTCTACAATACCAATAAAGTTAGAAGGGTCCTTTACATCGCTGATAGGGTTATGCTTAGAGATCAAGCATATAACCGGTTTGAACCGTTTGGTGGCACAAGAGAAGTAATAAAAGAAGGAGAAGCTCCTAAAATAAGAGATATTTATTTCGCTACATACCAGACTCTTTACTCAGAAAAAAATGCGAAGAGATTGTATCAGGAATACCCGCCAGATTTTTTTGATATGGTAATAATTGACGAGTGTCACCGCTCTGGATATGGGAGATGGAAAGAGATTCTGGATTACTTTAAAGATGCTGTTCATTTTGGTATGACCGCCACACCAAAAAGAGATGATAACATAGATACTTATGCATATTTCGGCACTCCTGTATATGTTTATAGCTTGGGACAGGGCATAGAAGATGGATTCTTATCCCCTTACAAAATCCACAAGATTTATATGAACATTGACAAAAAAGGTGGTATTTCTCTTACCGATGTAGCAAGTGAAGGAGCTATCATTGAAGCCCCTGAAGAAACAGAAGTTAAAGAATTCTACTCGGTTGGTGAATTTGAGAGGATTATAACTCTGCCAGATAGAACAGAAGCGATGACAAAGAAACTTGCCGAAATACTGAAAATTTATGGACCAACAGAGAAAACTATTGTCTTCTGCGTAACTAAAGAACATGCTTTGGATGTTGTAAAAATCTTACAGAATGAATTGGCTTATGAGATTGCTTCAACAGGCGCAAATGTGGATGATTTTGTGGTTAGGATTGTTGATGAAGAACCAAATGCAATAGAACTTGCTGAGAAGATGGCAGATTCTGAAAGTCAAACACCAGTCATTGCTGTAACTGTGGATTTGTTAAGCACGGGTGTAGATATTCCACCTGTAAAAAATATCGTTTTTATGAAACCAATCGCATCCAAGGTGTTATTTAAACAAATAATAGGTAGGGGTAGCAGAATTAGTGAAGATGCAAATAAGTTCTTCTTCAGAATTATAGATTTCGTAGATGCTACACGCCTTTTAGATCCGTGGGATTTGCCCCCTGAAGAATATATCCCTGATATTCCAGAAGGTCCCTTTGATTACTTCATAAAAGGAAAGGTTGTAGATAGTGAAGATGGGACACCCATTGCCAATGCAAGGATAACAGCAAAATTGGGCGTCAATATGGTTAAACCAGCGAGAACAGATGAGAATGGGGAATTTATTGTTGACAGTTGCCCACATTCACCAGTAAAAGTAAAAGTTGAAGCTAAGGACTACAAACTCAAAGAAGTAAGCGTAGATCCCATTCCTTTCAAAGATAAAATCGCTGTTGTAATTGAATTAAAGAAGAAAACACCTAAAGAAGGTAAAGTGGCTGTTAAAGGCATCAATGTTTACATAGAAGAAGAAATATATGTTGAGGTGGAGGGCGAGAAACTCAATAAAGCAAGATACATTGAGTATGCCAAGGAAAATGTAAGAAAAAAGGTTTTTACATTGGACGATCTGAGAAGAATCTGGATAAATAAGGAAAGTAGGAAAAAATTTTTAGAAGATTTGAGAGCAAAGAGCATAAACCCAGAGTTAATAGCGCAACTACTTGATAGATCTGATGCGGATGCTTTTGATATCATAGCTCATGTTGCCTTTGATGCTCCAATACTCAGCAGGGATGACAGGGCTCAAGCACTGTTAAATGAAAAGCATCAATTTATTAATTCCTTTAATGAAACTGGGAGAAAAGTTTTGCTTAATCTTATAGAAAAATACAGGATCGGTGGTATTGAAGAGGTCTCGGAAGAAGCTCTGGAATCACCAGATATTCAAAAAATCGGTAGATTGATAGAGATAATTAACTCTTTTGGTGGTATAGCTAATTTCAAACGCACACTTGAAAGTCTTTCTGAAAGTCTATATGAAATGAGAGGTGCAGGATGTTGGACAGACAGACATTAAGCTCAAAGTTTAAACAGGCTTGTGATTTGCTTAGGAATGAAATTGCCTCAGTTAATTACATAGTCCAGCTGTCATGGATGCTTTTCTTGAAGCTTTATGATGACTTAGAAGATGAAAGAGAATTAAAGGCAAAATTAAAAGGAGAAACGTATCAAAGAAACATACCTTCTCCCTACAGATGGAAAGACTGGGTTCATAAAGACTGGAGGAGCGAAGAACTCATAGATTTTGTTAATAACAAGCTTTTTCCTTTTCTTTCTAAATTAGATGGCGAAGATGAAAAAGAGTTAATAGCTACTATTTTTAGTGGTAAAGAGGTTCAGAATTTCTTAAAAGATGGTTATAAATTGAGAGAGTGTTTATGGCATAATAGAATTGCATAAAACGGCAGCAAAAAGTGCATAGCTTA
>ERZ773359.6164-NODE-6164-length-10815-cov-19.204554_pt1 | contig 10815 bp, 9 predicted proteins | sample MGYA00374955_ERZ773359 | MGnify/ENA primary metagenome ERZ773359 (study PRJEB29098, sample SAMN04486028) | biogas fermenter metagenome | study: EMG produced TPA metagenomics assembly of the Biogas fermentation microbial communities from Germany - Plant 4 DNA1...
CCGGTGACGGTAGCCGGTAGAGTGCGCAGGCACGTGCTGGCGCAGGTGGCAGGTGGGCAGCTCAGGTGACCGGCTCAGGCGGACGCAGGCGGCTCAGGTGACCGGCTCAGGCACGACAGGCACCCCGGGGGGCCCCCCAGGGGGGGTGGGTGTTGTGAAAATAGATCCCCAATTCACTTCCACAGAAAACAAAAGTGGCGCAAAACGCCTGCTAGACTGCGTTATGTGTTGTCTGTTTTGTTTGAGAGTCTCAAGGAGGGGGCTTTGAATGGAACCCTATACTGCTCAAGATGCAATCTATTCACGGAATTCCGCACTCTGCTGAAAGTTTACGACGAGTATAGGAAGCGTAAGGGATTGATGAAGAACAGCGACCTGGTTACATAGATTGAAAGTTGATCCATGTAAGAGATGCCAATATATATATAGTATCTCGTACATGAAAATTGTCTACAATTAAGGTTCTAACGCTTTCTCTGACGGCGTTTCGGAGATTTTGTGTCGGCGACATGGGATGTCGCCAAAACGGCGATTTAGCGACATGGGATGTCGTTTTTTTGTCGTTGGGGTTGGGGGGTGTTTTGCGAATTGAGCAAGCGGATCAAAAACGTTCGTTATATAGACATCGAAACGGGTGAGATCACGGGCGTCATAAACAAATTTGTGAACACCACTTTCGACGACGAAAAGGGCTATCTGTTTTGGAACAGGAAATCTGGCACACGTTTGTTTGATGAGGTTAGGCTACCGAAAGATTTCAGTTTCACGGAAAAGGGAATGTTCTATGATTTGACTTTGCTGATTTTTGCTGACACAAACATGCTGGCATATCGTGGGAACAACAATTCGATAAAGCCGTGTGACACGGAGTATATTGCTGATTACTTGGGTGTAAGTTTACGTCACGCTCAGCGTTTCATGCGGAAGCTGATCAAGCATGAGGTTGTGGCGAAGGTCACTGTTGAAGTTGGCAAGGTTAAGCAGTATCAATACTACGTGAATCCGCTTTATGCGTTTAATTCCAGGTGGTTGTCTTTGAATTTGTATTTGATATTTCAAAAGCAGTTGGATCGGTTTCTTCCGGATTGGGTGAAAAGTGAGTTTGCCAAGAAGATCCAGAAGGAAAAGAGCGATTCCAATCGTGGTGAACGCAAGAAAGAAGCCGTGTGATGATAGAAGAAAGGGGGACTGCACCGATGAAAGTGGGTCTTGCAGGCAAGATGGGTGTAGGTAAAACGACGATAGCGAACCTTTTGAACGAAAGGGAAGGGTTCGTCAAACTTTCTTTGGCGGAACCAATAAAACGTATTGCAGAAGCTTTCTTTGGCATGAAAAAGGGTAACCCAGGATATCGTGAGTTGATGCAGAAAATCGGCACCGATTGGTTCAGAAGCATTGATGAAGATGTATGGGTGAGGCACTTATTTAGGACGATTGCCGATTTGGAAATAATGGATCCTGAAACGAACATTGTTGTTGATGACGTTCGTTTCCCAAATGAAGCAGAGGCCATGCTGAAAAACGGCTGGACTGTCGTTTACCTTGACTGCCCGGCGCATGTGAGGAAGCAACGGCTGAAAAAGCGTGATGGATTCGTTGAAGAAGATACTTTCAAACACGCCAGCGAAACTGTAGTTCACAAGATCAAGCTGATTGACGGCGTGAAGGTGGTTAGTGCGCTGAAGGACATAGAGGGTGTGTATGAAGAAATAGAGTGGATCTTGCGTATAAAAACAGGGGCAAGCATGGCTGTGTTTGGCCGATGTGGAAAACGGAGCTGTTTCTAGGCATATAGGAGCGGCTTAAATTTTTGGGTGTGCTGGTGCCTGGCTCGGACGGGCGGCCAGCGGGGCAACACGGCATGATGGCTTAGGTGGGCGAGCCGTGTAAATTTATGTTTAGGAAGCAAGCGTGAAGTAGAGTATATGGTTGGCTGGTGATTGCATGACCGAAGCTGAGAAGATGCACCGAAAATTTAAGATGGATCCATACTTCTATTCACAGACCCTGCTGAAGATCAAGGATAAGCAAGGCAATTTGACCCAGCTTAGATACAATTCACCGCAAAAGAAGTTGGAGCGTATATACAGGGATCTTGTGTGGAAACATAACAAGCCTGTTCGACTGATTGTCCTCAAGGCACGCCAGCAAGGTGTGTCAACGTGGACGCAAAGCCATATGTTTCACGGCATCGTCAACTTTCCAAACACGCACGCATTGACGATTGCTCACGACGATGATTCGACAACCAACTTGTTTAGGATGTCGCAGCTTTTTTATGACGAGCTTCCGAAGGCAATTGAGTTCCCAGACGGAAGCGCAATCGCAATCAAGCCTGACAAGAAGCACTCAAACAGATATGAGCTGTCGTTTAAGGACAACAGATCGCAGCTTAGAATTCAGACTGCCGGATCGAAAGCGGCAGGGCGTTCTCAAACATTGAGATACCTGCACTGTTCAGAGGTTGCGTTCTGGCCGAATCCTGAAGAAACGATGGGTGGGTTGATGCAAGCTCTGGCAGACACACCCGGAACATTTGCCGTGATAGAATCAACCGCCAATGGTGTGGGCGGTTATTTTTATAATATGTGGCAGGCGGCAAAGGCAGGCAAAAACGAGTGGGTTCCGGTGTTCATAGCATGGTTTGAATCACCAGAATACACAAAGCCATTTGAATCAGAGGAACAGAAACAGGCGTTTATTGCCACGATGGACAATGAAGAAAAGTTGCTGCAGAAGGAGTACAACCTTACTCTTGAACAGCTTAACTGGCGTAGGTGGACGATAGAGAACAAGTGTAACGGAGATGTGGAATATTTCCGTCAAGAGTATCCTGCCAATGATGCCGAGGCGTTTCTGGTGTCCGGCAGACCATTCTTCAACCGTGACGTTCTGATTGATGTGTCCAAGACTGTGCGCCCTGGTGTCAGAGGTAATCTTGAGTGGGCTAACAAAGCCAAGACTTCGGTGAAATTTGTGCTTGACAGAAACGGCTATGTGGAGTTTTGGAAAGCTCCCGATGAAAAGAAGGGCTGTTATGCAATAGGTGCTGACGTTGCGGAAGGGTTGAAAGATGGTGACTACTCTGCAGCCGAAGTGATTGACAGGGATACTGGCGAGCAAGTTGCAGAGTGGCACGGGCACATTGATCCAGACCTGTTCGGTGAGGAACTTGTCAAGCTGGCTGTGTTCTACAACAGAGCGTGGCTCGGCATTGAGGCTAATAATCATGGTCTGACAACAATCAAGTCTGCTGTCAGATTGAAGTATAACAGGCTGTATCAAAGACAGACTGATTTTGACAAGCGTCATGAAGAACAGACCAAGAGGATCGGCTGGAAAACCACAAGCGTCACAAGACCACTGATGCTGGACGATCTGGCGAAGGCGATCAGGGAAAGGAGCATCAAGATCAATTCCGGCAGGTTGATTGGCGAATGTCTATCGTTTGTCCGCAACAAGAAGGGCAAGCCAGAGGCTGAACACGGCTGTCACGATGACACGGTGATGGCTGCTGGGATCGCATTGCAGGTGCACAAGACGTGCCCGATGTCCAGGCCGATAAGCAGGCAGGAGGTTCGCCGCCGAATGGAAAGGAGAGAGCAACTGATTCAACCAAGTGTAAGCTCCATCACAGGATACTGATGGGGTTTGTTCGTTTTACGAACAAAAAGGTGGGATTCAATGGACTGGTTTGAAAGAGCGAAGGAGCTTAAAGCGCAGGGGTACAGCTATCGTGAGATCGGCGAAATGCTAGGTAAAGCTCGTCAAACCGTTAAAAACCGCTTTTATCAGGCAAAGAAAAAGCTGGAAGGCAAAGAGGAACGCAAGCCAAGGGTAGCTGATCGCGGCGAAAGTTACGAGATTATATCCGAGCAACGGACAATCACCATAACCAAAGAAAAACTTCGCAAGCTGAAACAACTTTATTGCGAACAAAAGCTAACTATCAATGCTGTTTGCAGGGAGTTGAACATACCCCGCCCTGATTTCAACCTAATAAAGACGGCTTTTGGCATCACTAAAGACGACGTACCGTACATTGACGAGGATCTGTTCGATAACGACATAGACAGCCTGGTTGAAGAAACCTTGGAGCGGAGAAAGCAGCAATATTTTCTAAAGCTCCAGCAGAAAGAAATCCAGGCGCTTAAAAACGAGGTCAACAAATATCGGACTAAAGACTATTGGATTGATAAGATCCACAGGCTGGTAACTGAATACGAATCACAGTTTGAAAGGCCACACGTTCCGTATAGGCCGCCTGTTAAATCAGGTTTGATGCTGGAAGTGCCGATAGTGGATCTCCATGTGGCAAAGCTGGCATGGGCACCTGAAACTGGTGAGGACTACGACAGCAAGATTGCCTATAAGCGGTTTATGTCTGTTATCAACGATGTTCTTGAACGGTCTAAGAAGTATGAGTTTGAGAAGGTTATCTTTCCTATCGGCAACGATTTCCTAAACTACGACACGGTAAAGGGTGAAACCACAAGGGGTACACAGCAAGACTATGACAGCCGCTGGGCTAAGATGTATGTCACAGGAAAGCAGATGCTGATTGAGGCGATTGAACTATTGTCGCAGATAGCACCTATAACTGTGTTCCACATCCCAGGGAATCACGACTTTGCTACTTCGTTCTATTTAATTGACACGCTGTATTCGTGGTTCAGGAATGACGAGAATGTGACCGTTGACGCAAGTCCAAAGAGCCGTAAATACATTGAATTTGGCAAATGCCTAATAGGTTTCACCCACGGCGACAAAGAAAAGAAGCGGATCTTCGGCAATATGCAGGTGGAAGTGCCGGAAGCATGGGGAAGGACGCTTTATCGTGAATGGCATTTGGGACACATGCACTCAGAACAGGTAAAGGAAGAACATGGAATCAAGGTTAGGAATCTGTCCAGCGTTGTTGGAACAGACGCATGGCACTTTGAATCAGGCTTTGTAGGTGCTATTGCTGTTTCGCAGTCCTTTGTGTGGGACAAGGAGCGTGGGCTAAGGGAGATTTGGTATTCGGCAGTTAGCTGATTGGGGGTTAGAACCGTGCCTTGCTAACCGCAAAAAGCTGAAACGGCAAGGCGTTGATGTCGATGAGTGGAACGAGAAATCGAAAGGCAGAAAGCTGCCTGAGAAGGCAAAGAAAAAGAGGAAGTGAAGGCTTAAATCCCAACATGAAGGGGTTATTTTTGTGCGCAGGAGGCGGTTCCGCAAATGGTTGAAGAACTTGTGCAATTGTTACAGCAATTGAATAATACGGAATCCGACGAGCTTATGCCGGATCTGATGACCGAAGAAGCCCCTCCGGACCAGGATGAGCTTACAAGCGAACTGATGGCACGATTCAAATATGCCGAAAACTGGCGCAAGCAGTACGACGAGCGTGCTATCGAGTGGTACAAGCTGTATGTCGGTTACGTTGATAAAAAGACACCAGGCCGCAGCAATCTGCACATCCCACGGACATACGAGGAAATCGATGCGCTTAGGGCTAGGTTTGTCAAGTCTTTTGTGGCACAGCGCCCTTATGTTGACTTCATTCCACGGGTAAGCCCAAGCATGAATCCAGAAGATATAGCGGATTTGGAGCGCAGGGCAGAAATTGCGTCACGGCTTGTTGACTATCAGCTTGACCTGAACAACTTCACAGCCGTGTTCTATGATTTCGTGACGAGCGTGCTGGTGTTTCCGGCAGGTATTATGGGTGTTGGCTGGCGGTACGAGGAAAAGCAAGTTACCCGCAAGGAGCCGATTCAGATACCTGTTATCAATCCAATGACGGGTTTGCCGGAGATTGATTGGAACAAAACACGTCCTTTGATTAATCCGCAGACAGGACAGCCGTTTATCGATCCACGGACAATGCAGCCTATTCCCGACCCACGTGGGAAGATTCATTTTGTGCTGCAGACTGTCGGTGAGCGAATTGTCCAGCGCCCGGAAGTCACATATGACGACAATGAGATTGTCAACATCGACTACTTCGACTTCTTCCCCGATCCAAGCGGAAGGGACATTGATAGCTGCCGTTTTGTGTTCCACCGTGAACGGTTGACACGGGATCAGATTGAACAGAAACTGCAGAAACTCAACGAAGCAGGTTTTGGGTACGTTTATCCGATAGATTGGGACGAGCTTGATAATGCTGGTGACGAAGAAGAAGGAAGGTTCGAGCGTATTTCCAGCGTTGGATTGTTCCCAGAAACATCCGATGGCAACTTCAACGACAAGTCTAAGAAATTATACAGTGTTCTCAATTATTGGGAGGACACAAAATACGGGCTAATCGTCAACTCGAAACTGGTGTATTGGGGATCGAATCTATATTGGCGGCACTCGAAGAAGCCGTTTGTCGTCAGGAGCTTTGAACCATTGCCTGGCGAATTCTACGGCTTGAGTGCAGTACAGATCATCGAACACCTGCAACACGAGCTTAACACTCACCGGAATCAGAGGATCGATAACGTATCTTTAATTCTCAATCGTATGTTCAAAGCAAGACGTGATTCCGATCTAGATCCGGCTGAACTCGTTAGCAGACCACACGGGATAATCTGGGTTGAACAAATGGATGATATTGAACCGATAATATTCCCTGACGTTACTGCTTCCAGCTACACCGAGGAAGGAATCCTGAAGCAAGACATGGAGAACGCTTTAGCTGTTCCTTCGGTTGTCAGAGGTGTTGATTCGGCAAGGCGTGAAACGGCTACGGAGGTTGTCACAAAGACTTCAAACGCAAGCCTGCGGTTTGATGTGAAGATCATGCTGTTTGAGGCGCTTGGGTTCAAACGGCTTGCCATGCTGATGGATCTCAACAACCAGCAATTCATTGACGGCACACGGTTGATTAGGCTTGTCGGTGAAGATGGTGTCGAGGAATGGCGGCAGATCAATCAGTGGGAGATTATCGGTGAGTTTGACTACAGACCTGCTGGATCTAACGTTGATCCTGCGGCAAACAAGGAAGTCCGCAGACAGCAGCTGCTGAATCTGTATCAAATTCAAAAAGCGGCACCTTCGCCGTATATCAAAGAAGAAGAGCTTGTTAAGGCCCTCATCCATTCGTTCGATCTAAGGACACCAGAAAAGTTCTTGCGGACGGATGAAGAAGTGCAGGCGATGCAGATGCAACAGCTTCAGCAGATGATGGCTATGCAGCAGATGGCTCAGGCACGGCAGATGGCGCAGGCTCAGCAGATCCAACAGCAAGAGGATCAACCGCATATACCACCGCCGATTCAGGGGCAGGGCGTTCCACACCCGGAAGAAAAACCGTCACCTGAACAGGCGATGATGTTACAGCAAATGTTGGGAGGGGGAGTAGGGTAATGTGAGAAGGACAGAAGATTGGGAATCCCAAGCTGTGTATTCGATTCTTGGAAGTCCTGGATGGAAGGTGATAGATGACTGTATCAGAAAAGAAATTGACGTCAAAATCAAAGAGCTGGTCAACAAAGATTCGATGAACGTTGCAGACTACGCAAGGCTGCAAGGGGAGATCAGGACGTTGGCTGGCTTTTTGAATTGGATCAAGGAAAGAGAAAAGCAAGCATTAGAAAGTCAAAACTAGCAAAAGGAGATGTTAAATTATGCATGGAATTTTCGGCCCCAGCGTTGATACCGGGCAATCTTCCCCTGATGTGGACGAGCTCTTTGGCCTGGATTCTTATGCTCCGAATGACGGCAAGGAGATCGATCCAGCTGAAGGACAAGGAGATCCGGACAACGTTGATGACACACCAAGCCCACCGGATGATGAGGCTGGTGGACAACTTGGAGATGAGCCGAGTGATGATACACAACAGCCAACAGACCAGAACAAGCATGAACGCCGCCCGTGGTATGTTGGAAAGAACGGTCAACTGCTCGGCAAGTTCAAGAACGAAGATGCTCTTGAACAAGCGTATATCGAATTGATGGAGAACAAGCTGGGCAGGAGCGTTGACGGGATTGAGTTTAGCTCGGTTGAAGAACTTGCTGATGCTTACGCGAAAGCTGAAAAGGAATTCTATTCAAAGGCAAGTAAGCAGAAGAAAACTGGCGACAACGCTGCCGACAAGCAGAGTCGACAGCCTGCTGAAAATGACGAGTTAACTAAGTTACAGCAGACGGTACAGCAACAGCAAGCTCAACTGCAGCAAGCCGCCCTTGCGATCCAACGGCTGCTGTGGCAGGCTGAACAGCAACAGCAATTGCAGCAACAACCGAACCCACAACTACAATTACAACAAGCTGTCACCCAACAGCAGATCCAGCGGCAGATTCAGCAACAGTACAAACCAGAAGAACTCCTTGACGAACTCTACAATGATCCAGCAAGTGTGATTCAGAAGGTTGTCAACCCAATCATTGAGCAGAAAGCGCAAGAACTACAGAGGTTGTACCAACAACAATACCAGTGGGTGGCGCAACAGCTAACGCCTGTTCAGGCATTGATGACGCAGATGCAGAGGGCAAGCATTGTGCAACAGCAGTTAGCCAATATCCAGAACAAGTATCCAGACTTCAATGATTTGGAACATGAGATTCAGGCTGAATTGAAGAACAACCCACAGGCGTTGCGGACAATTCAGATGAATCCAGGAACCGCCGAAATGTTTATCGAAGCGGCTTACAACAAAGTTAAGGCTAACAAACTTCTGCAACAGTCACTGCAGGCGCAACAACAAAATGTGCAGGCGCAGCAAGAACAGCAGAAGCGTGTGCTTAAAGCTCAAAAGGAAGCGTCAAGGATTCAGACTGGTGAGTCTAAACGTGTTCTCAGGAGGCCATCTCCTGAAGAGCAGGAGATTGCTGACATCTTTGGGCTAGGAACAAAGAAGAAAGGCATATTTGGGTAGGAAACACTCTAAGGGACAAAGCAGAACAGCTCAACCCTTCGGGTGTTTTTTCTATGCCTTTTCAACAAAAAGGAGGGCACAGAAAAACATTCGGAGGTGCTAACTATGCCTTTAATTCAAGACAATGACAGGGTGTCAACACCGAGAAGCAACAGCCCTGTGACTACATTCCGCAAAGATCGTGAGAGAAGGGAACTAAACGTTTCTAAGGTTATCAAGGATCTTTTTCCCGACGAAACACCGTTCCTTGCGATCACGAACGAGGTTGCGAAAGAGATGATCACCAGCCAGGAGATCATCTGGTATGATCAAAAGCCTGGCGATTGGTGGACACAGGCTCCATCTGGCGCCAGTGCCGGATCCGCTGAGATTGCTGTCAGTGATTCGTCAATCTTCAGGCCGCGTGATCTGGTAAAGGTCACAGCAACCGGCGAAGTCTTGCTGGTGAACAGCATTGACGAAACACAAGGATCCAATACAATCACTGTCACCCGTGGTTATGCCGGCACCAGTGAGGACAATATTCCTCAAGGCGGCTGGTTGATGCGGATTGGCAATGCTATGGAACAGTTCTCCCGTGCTCCAGAGGAAAAGATCGTGCAACCAGTAAGGCAGTTCAACTATACGCAGATCTTCCGTACTCCCTTCAGTGAATCCGAAACATCGTCACGTGAGGGTGTCAAGACCCAAGAAAACGAGCGCAAGCGTCTTGCTCGGCTGAAACTGAAGGAGCACGTTTGGGACATTGAGAGAGCATTGATCTTCGGCGAACGGTTCTTGGATCAAGCAGGACAACGTTCGACCATGGGTGGTTTCCTGTACTTCCTGCGTGACCGTGTTGTTGACGCACAGGATCAATTCTCCGAAGAGTTCTTCGATGAATTCCTTGAAGAAGCGTTCGCCTATGGAGCCAAGAAGAAACTGTTCGTGTGTTCCCGCAGGCTGGTCACTTTGATTTCCAGCTTTGCCAAAGATAGGATCGAAACCATGCCAGAACAAGAAACCTACGGCATTAGGCTGAAGAAGTATATTCATCCGCATGGCGACTTGATCCTTGCTCCTTCTTATGTGTTCGAGAAGGATTACGATTATACCGGCGTTGTTGTCGATGTTGACAACGTGAAGTACAAGGTATTTCGTGACACCACTCTCGTCAAGAACATCCAGCTTCCTGACGAAGATGGTTGGCGTGATGAGTATAAGACCGAGGCCACCTTGGAAGTCAGGCTGCCTCAGACCCACACCGTGTTGGTAAATGCCAGCACAATGAGTCTTAGCTGATAACAAGTAGGAATAGGTTAAGCATGCGAATTCAAGCAGGTGGGGTTTATGCCCTGCCTGCTTGTTTTCAAACCAACAGGAGGATGAAAAACTGTGAATGAAGTTAGTGGAATCAAAACCTATCTTTCGGCTCGCCAATCACTAATAATCTACGGCGGCAATAGGTATGGGATGATCAGGTTTGTCAACGGCAGATACGTCACCGATGACCCAGGTATTCAGAGTATCATTGAGAACTCTCGGTGGTTCAAGAACAAAGAGATCATCGTTGAGGGGCATGGGTTTCTGGCTGGCAAACAAGCACAAAACGAACGGCGCGAACGTTCCGACGAGGTTGAATCGTTGAAGAAAGAGATAGCTGAATTGAAGGCTATCCTTGCCAAAAAGCAGGAGAATCCTGATGAGGATATTTACCATGACAGCACTAGCTACGAAGAACCGCAGGAGAAGAAGTTCATCTGCGATGTATGCGGAAAGGAATTCGAGAATCAGAACCAACTGAATGGTCACAGAACCGTACACATTCGTATGGGCGAGATTCCGAAAAAGGGCGAAAAAGAATAGGCAAAAGAGGGGGGGTGACCCCCGCTTTTCTTTTTAGGCGGTCCGTGGTAGATCGCCTCTTTTGTTTCATAGCACTCCCAAGGAGGGCTGAACATGGAAGGGACTTATTTTAAAGAACGTG
>ERZ773359.6167-NODE-6167-length-10813-cov-5.639245_pt1 | contig 10813 bp, 6 predicted proteins | sample MGYA00374955_ERZ773359 | MGnify/ENA primary metagenome ERZ773359 (study PRJEB29098, sample SAMN04486028) | biogas fermenter metagenome | study: EMG produced TPA metagenomics assembly of the Biogas fermentation microbial communities from Germany - Plant 4 DNA1...
TTCTTTCCGGTTTTAGCTTCATGTATTTTCCGCCTTGTTCAATGGTCAGCACTCCGTCTTCATATATACCTAATACTGTTGCATCTGTATATATTTCAACATTATTCCGGTATTTCTTTAGTTCTTCCTGCAGTATGACTGCTATATCTATACCTCTGGTGGATGCATACTGTTCCTTGGAACCGAAGAACATGTGTGTCTGCTTTCTCAGTTGACCTCCCAACTGATCATCCCGTTCAATGATGGCCACTTTGGCACCCAGTGAGGCAGCATTGATGGCAGCAGAAAGGCCTGCAGGTCCACCTCCTATAACGGCTATTTCAACCGTCTTCATTTCAATACCCCCTTGCCTTTTTGAGTTTCCACCATCATGCCTTCTCTGAGTTTTTCTATACATACTCTCACATTAGGCTCTCCGTTTACAGTCATCAGGCAGGAAGAGCAATTTCCTATGGCACAGTAAAAACCTCTTGGTCTTTTATGATTGTGACTATGCTTCAAAACCTTTACACCTGCTGCGTGGAGAGCAGAAGCAATTGTATCCCCTTCGAAACCTTCATACTCTTTTCCGTTAAAATAAAACTTTATCTTTTTTTCATTTTTAAAGGATAATATAGGGTGTTCTTCAATTCTCACAATAAAACCCTCCTACTTCATAAACTCCTTTACAGAAAAAAAGTGCAAAATTCGTGCCATATACACAAATGTCTGATTTATCAGAGTTTACAATATATTTAGCTATAATCAGATTTTCATAGTGTCAATTTATTGACACTAATACTATAGATTAATAAATAACTATGTTTTAAACAAAATCTTATGACGGTGCAAGGAAGATTTCCTTTTGAAGTAGTTTTGATGGTTTTAATGACTTAGTTACAAAAGGTATAATGGACGTCAAAAAGCTGACGCATGTGCCAATATATTGACATATGTGTCAGCTTTTCATTATCTATATTCCATATTTCTTTAGTTTAAAATACAAAGTGCTTCTGGGAATGTTGAGCAGTTTTGCAGCCTTTGATTTGTTATTGTTGGCCATTTTCATGGCATTAATAACTGCATCTCTCTCTGCATTGAATAAAATATTGTTTAAATCATAGGGATTCTCCTTATTATGAGTTTCTTCTACTGCAGTCTTTCTTCTTACCACTATATTTTCTGGAAGAGTATTTATGTCCAGAGTAGTCAGTTTATTGTTTTTGGCTATGACGACCATTCTCTCAATAACATTATTAAGTTCCCTGACATTACCTTGCCAATCATGTTGTATAAATGCATCCATCACCTGAGGAGATATGTTTAGAATATTTAAACCATACTCCATACAATAATCCTGGACAAATCTATTAGCTAACAGAGGTATATCATCCCTTCGCTCCCTAAGAGGAGGAAGGTTTATGACCACAGAATTAAGCCTATAATATAAATCTTTTCTGAATGTTCCCTTTTCAACCATCTCTTCTAAGTTTTTATTTGTAGCAGCTATCACTCTGATATTCACTTTGATGCTTTTGGCGCTGCCTATTTTTGTAACCATTCCATCCTCCAAAACCCTCAATATCTTAGGTTGCATATGTAAAGGCAAGTCTCCTATCTCATCCAGAAATAATGTCCCTTTATGAGCCAACTCAATCTTTCCTGTTTTTCCTTCCTTTAATGCTCCAGTAAAGGCTCCACCAGCATAACCGAATAATTCACTTTCCATAAGATCATTGGGTATGGCACTGCAGTTTATAGGTACGTATAAACCTTCCCTGCCGCTTTCTATATGTATAGCCCTGGCAAATAGCTCTTTCCCGGTTCCGCTTTCACCATAAATCAATATATTTATATTAGATCGTGCCATATCTCTTGCTAAATTCACAGCTTCTCTAAATTTTAGATTGTTTCCTAGAATTGTATAAAAGGAGGAGCGATTCTTGTTTATTGCACTTACTTCTTTTCGAAGTACGTCTAAATTGGAACGAGCCTTATTCAATAATTCAGTAGTCCTTATATGATCAGTGACGTCTCTGTCTAAACTGATTCCTCCTACCAATTGTCCATTATAATACAGTGGTGATGCGCTTATTATATTGAAGCTGTTTTCTCTTGGACTGTTATATATATTTTCATAGGATTTTTCTTCTTTTATTATTCTTGGTAAAAGGGAAGAGGGGAAAAAATCCTTTATATGCCTGCCGATTATATCTTCTTTTTTGATTCCGTACATTTTTACAGCAGCATTGTTCCAATACTTTGTTATACCATATTTGTCCACTATGGTTATAGCATCCTGTATGCTATCTAATATGAGCTCCAGTTCTTTGTCCCGTTCTTCCAAGAGCCTAAAAATGTTCATCAACCCCCTTTATTGAACTATTGGGTTTCTTCATCCATGACTCAAACTCTTACTACTTTGTCTATACTAAACAGATATATATATTTTTCATCCACGTCTCTTTTCAAGGCTTTATTAAGGGCCTTTTCATAATATCGAATCTGAGTTTTGTAGCGGGAGATTACATCTTCTATGTTGTTCTTGTCTACGTAATCTGTTTTATAATCTAGAAGTATCACCTTTTCCCCTTCCATAAAATAAAGATCTATGATGCCTTGAATGAGTATCTTCTCTTCAGATTTTACACCCTCTTCATCAGGAAATATTTCTTCCCAGCTTGCTTCTATATTGAAGGGCATCTCCCTGTATACTTTGTCTGCTTTTTTTATCCTTTTGCCTATGGGCGAGGAAAAGAATTTGTATATCTTTTTGGCATCTACTGCTTTTGCCCATTGTTCTATGATGAATTCTTCTTCATATAGTTTCTGAATCTGCTCCTCGATGTCCTCTAAAGTATCAGTTTTATCCAAATCCAAGTGCTGCATTACATAATGCATGGCACTACCTTTTTCAGCAGCTGTCATGGCATCGCTGGTTTTCAAAAAGTTTGGCTTTTTAAGATAATGGGTTTTGTATAGATTAGCTGCTGGTTCCTCTTCTGCTTCTGCCCTGATCCTTTTTAATTCGGTTACCGTGAGCTTGGCAGGCAGTTTAGTAGCTTTTTCATATGGATATGACCATTCCAGTTTCCTAGCTATATCCTCCCTAGGTTTAATTATTCCTATATGGTCTTCCAGTTCTTTAAGAAAATCTGGTTCTTCTTGTTTCTCATCTTCTTCCAATTTTGTTCTTAGAAAGTCATCTTTTTTCCATAAATTTATATTCCATTGGGATTGGTCATTGTCCATCAACCTTGGATTGTCAAAGTTTAAATCATATGGTGACGTTAAGTTACATAAATCCTTGTGTCTCATCAAAGCCAAACCTATCCAATCCAGATACCTTAGTCCCCTCACTACCAAATCCGGTGGCAGTTTATCCTCTGAAAAGTCTAAAGCAGCACTCCATCTCATCAGTGATTTTTCAAGATTATTATCACAACCTGTTATAATAAGTTTCTCTTTGGCTCTGGTCATGGCAACGTACAATATTCTCATTTCTTCGGACAAGCTCTCCAGCTTTATCCTGTGCTTTATAGCCAGCTTAGGCACTGTGGAATAGGAAATCCTCCTTATAGGATCTACCAAGTCAATACCATAACCCAATTCTTCATGGAGAAGCAAAGTATTGCCGGCATCACGTAAATTGAATCTCTTGCCTGTTCCTCCCACAAATACTACAGGAAATTCCAGCCCTTTGCTTTTGTGAATGCTCATTATTCTAACTACATCATCATTTTCTCCCAGTATCTTGGCATTTCCCATATCTCCGCTGCTGGTCTTCAGCTTATTGATGAAATTTATAAAGTTAAATAAACCTTTAAAACTGGTTTCCTCATACTGCTTAGCTCTTTCAAATAAAACCTTTAGATTTGCCTGTCTTTGATTTCCCTGAGGCATTGCCCCCACAAAGCTGTAATAGCCTGTTTGGTTCATAAGATACCATATAAGTTCATCTGTTGGCATATGCAGAGCTTTATCTCTCCATATTTCCAGCCTTTCCAAAAAATCTTTGGCTTTTGACCCTAAATCATCTTCTTTGAGGCTGATTTTTTTCAAAGCATCATAAAAACTGCTTTCCTTATCTTCAAGTCTGATATCCATAAGTTCTTCAGAGGTAAATCCTGCTATAGGTGATCTAAGCACAGATATCAGTGGAATATCCTGCATAGGATTATCGATTATCTGAAGAAGCGACATGACCACCTGAACTTCCGGCCTTTGGAAAAATCCAGTACCTGTGTCGGCAAATACAGGGATCCCCATGGCCTCCAATTCCTGTAGAAATACTTCTGCCCAGCCTCGCACCGTTCTTAATAATATTACAATATCTTTATACATAATATCTCTGTAATCATTCAATTCCCTATCATATACTCTAAAAGGCCCCGGAGTGTCTTTGGTCATACCCATAAGATTTAGAATCCTTTGCCCTATGAGTCTTGCTTCGGTTTGCACCGCATCTAAATCCTCAATATCTTCCGTTTCAATATTTTTTTCTTCCTCTTGTTCTTCTTTAATCATTTCATCTTCACTAAAATCAACAATATGCAATTCTATTTCATGGTTAGTGGTAGATTTTTCTGTGTCCACAGAGGGATAAACTGCTCCGGGGTTCAAAAATTCTTCTTCATTGTAATCTATCTCCCCCAGATAGGGAGACATAATCTGACGGAAAATAAAATTGACTCCTTCCAGCACTTCTTTTCTGCTTCTGAAATTCTTAAACAGCTTTATTTTCCTCTCCCTGGAACCTTCTTTTTCCGAGTACCTCTCATATTTATCTAAAAACAACTCAGGTTTGGCTTGCCTGAATCTGTATATGCTCTGTTTAACATCTCCCACCATGAACATATTGGGATTATTTTCATCTCTTTTGGATATCACTGATAAAATAGCCTCTTGAACTAAATTGCTGTCCTGATATTCATCCACAAGGATTTCTTTAAAGCGATCCCTTATACTCAAGGCTACCGGTGAAGGTTTAGTATTTCCTTTGTCATCCTTTTCAATTAGTATATTAAGACAAAAATGCTCCAAATCATTAAAATCTATAATAGCTTTTTCCTTCTTTTTTTCCATATATATTCTGCTAAAGGAAGAAACCAAATGGCCTAGTGTAGATATTACAGGATATAAAGCTTCAAGATCTCCTTTTATATCTTCAGAACTGCAGTTGAAAAAACCATCTCCCAGAGCATTGATTCTATCTCTGGCTTCCTTTCTCAACGCTTTTAAAACCTCGTAATCTGTTTTGTCCGCTTTTTTATCAGGGCTTTGCTGTCTAGAAAACTCTAAGGTGCTGTAGGCTTTATACATTTGATCCCAAGATTCCTCTCCGGATTCTTTAAGTTTCATTATCTTTTGTATGTCATTATCCAATTGGTCTGCACATTTTTCATAACCTATATTGTCTTCAGCTATTTTTCTCGCCTTAATCAGCTGATTCAATGCCCCTTGGATTTCTACTTTTGCAAAATCCATTATAATCTTAGCCCAAGGAGTCTGGGAAAAATCCCATTGTTCTGATGTGTCATAGGATTTCAGAGCCTTGTCCATCCATTCTTCAGGCCAGGGACTGCTCTGGACGAATTCATATATATTCAAAACCATGTCCTTAAGTCTTTCGTCATCCCTGTTTCCTCCATATCGATCCAAAATATATATAAAATCCATATCCTCTTCTTCATACTTCTGCTCAAATAATTCCTCCAGAGCCTCTAGTTTCAGCAAAAGGCTTTCTGTTTCATCTGCTATTCGAAAATTTGGATCCAAATCCAGCATGTGAAAATTATTCTTAACCACATCCATACAAAATGAATGGATAGTAGTAATACTAGCTTTGTTGAGGAGAAGCATCTGCCTTTGAAGTTTATAAGACTCTGGTTTTTTCTCCAACTCCTTCCCCAATGCCTCTCCTATTCTCTCCCTCATTTCCGAAGCTGCCGCATTGGTAAAGGTTACTATCAGCATATTATCAATATCAATAGGATTTGATTCATCTATTATTCTTTTTATAATTCTCTCTACCAGCACTGCCGTCTTGCCGGCACCTGCCGCTGCTGCTACCAGTAAATCACAACCAGAAGTATCTATTGCAGATAACTGCTCCTTAGTCCAATTAGCCAACATCTTCACCTCCCTTGTCTTCTCTGGTCTTATTCAACCTCTTCCATACTTCTTCATCTTTCATATCTCCTATTATTCTGTACCTGTTTATTTCCTTTTCAAATCTGCATATTGAAGAGTAAGAACAATATGAACAGGAAATATATTTTCTTCTTCTATAAGGTGAAATGGATATATTGCCTGATAACATCTGGTGACACAATTTCATCAAAGTTTTCCTCACATGTTCTTTAAGAAGCTCAAACTGCTCCAATGTTGCTGCAGAAGATCTTTGGCCTAAACTGCCGTCTTTTTTGATGCTAGCAGGAATAATCAGAGAATCTCCGCTTATGGTTTTATCCATCTGGGTGATGACTTCTTTATCAGCCAAAATCAGCCCTTTCATTTTCATTTTTTTCATTAACTCTTCTTCTACGTCTTTCTCCCTATCCTTTCCATCTGCCTTTATAATAGGGTCATCTAACTTAAAATAGAGTATACCTGCAGGTATAAATGGCTCTTTTTTATCTTTTAGCCCCTTTTCCCATATGGCACTTAGGTAGGTTATAAGTTGAAGCTCAATACCGTTGTAAACATCGGAAAGTTTAAAATCCTTGGAACCGGATTTATAATCTATAATCCTTACATAGCTACCTTTATCTGTTTCCAGCAAATCTATTCTATCAATCCTTCCGGTGAGGATAACTTTTTCCCCCTCCGGCAGTTCCAAAGTTAAAGCAGGAAGTTCATCAGTTTGGCCAAAGGCTACCTCATAGGCAATAGGCTCAAAACCGCTTCTCTTTACATGCTCAGCAATGAGCCAAATAGATCTTACTACTACTTTTTTAAGCCTTTCTTTCAAATAGTTATATCTTTTAGATCTTTTGAAGGGAATGTCCTGAGCAGATTCAACTATCTCTTCCACTATTTTTGATACTTCAGTCCGGCACCATTCCTGGTCCAAATCTCTCCATTCCAATCCATGTTCTTTCAATGCTTCCGAGAATTTGCTTATTACAAGATGTAGAAAGCTTCCTATATCGGGAGCCTTCAGCTTCATGATTTTACGTTCCTTCGCCTTTAATCCATATTCAACATAATAAGCAAAGGGGCAAGAAGCGAATCTTTCCAAACGGGATACACTGGAATAATAGACATTTCCATAAAATTTACTTACTTTTTCTTTTCCAAGAGGTTTTTCTTCATTGTTATAGTATAAACCTTCAGTGACATTTTGAAGCTTTTGACGCCATTCTTCTTGTTCCATAAACCATAGATATACATCTTTCCATATTTCAGCATCTTTTTCATTTTTCATAAGAGCCCTTAGAAAACCTATCAGATAATTAAAAGAAGGCATGGGAGGACCGATAAGATCTATTGTTTCTCCAAGGCTTAACACATTGCTCTTGCATTCCATATTTGGAAAAATTCTTTTTAATCTGCTGATTACATAAGAAGGCCTTAACGCTTTCCCTTCATGATCAGCAATAGGATAGCTGAGTCTTACATACTTTTCCGCCTTAGTCAATGTGGTATAAAGGAGGTATTGCTCCTGAAAGGATTTTGACTTTGTATCCAGTGCCAGTTCTAAACCTAAGGATTTTAGCACCTCTCGATCTTTATCCGACAGCATCCCCTCATCCTTTGCTGACGCTGGAAAAACTCCATCATTTACACCTAGAATAAAAAGGCATTGAATTTCGTGGCTTCTCCACCTATCAACGCTTCCTACCAGAAGCTGGTCTGCAGAATGTGGTATTATCCCCATATGATGCTGGGTAAAACCTATATACAATAAATTATATAAAGTATCTATATCAAGAGTTTCCGCACCCATTACCTCTACAATTTGATCCAGAACTTGTATTATCACATCCCATATCTGCCTATACTCATCTGCAATTTCCAGATCTCCTCTTTGACTGTATAAATCGATTAAATTTTCTATACGCTCAGGAATGCCTATTTGACATAAAAATTCATATAGGCATTTAATCATTTCCTTTGCTGATTTGTTTTTCTTCAGTCCATCTTTCAGTATAAGCAGCGGCTCTATAATGCTCTGTTTTATCATGTTCACCTTATCTATTGTTTCATTTTCTTCTTGGGATGGTTCCTCTTCAAAGGAATGATTGAGCCTATAAGTCCATGGATTTTGGCTATACCACTGGTTACCCCTTATCCCATTGGCCAAAACATAGTTTTCTATAAGATCCACATCTGACCTATCAATACCTGTCAACCCTGTTTTTAGGTATCTGAACATGGTTTCATAAGTGAAATTTTTCTGTATGATGCTGATGGCAGATAGCACCAGTAAGGCTAGAGGATGATCCGCCACAACTCTCTTTTTATCGATAAAGAAAGGTATTCCATATTGAGTGAAAATCACTCTGATGAGTTTCTCATAACCGTCCAAGTCTTTGGTAACTACTGCCATATCCTTATATCTCAATCCTTTATCTCTGCAAAACTCAATGAGTTGACGCGCCACAGCTTCAACTTCGCTATAAGGATTTGCAGCAGACATTATACCTAAGCTTTCTGTTTTCTCTTTATAGATGTCGTAAGGATATCGGAAAAAATTCTTCTCCAGATGCATCATAGCCTTATTGTCAGAAAACCTCCAAGGTATGTCTCCTTCCAACCTTATAGGTTTTTCTATCTCCACTCCTATTTCCTCAGCCATTTCAATCAAACGACTGCTTGTATATTTGGTGGGAGAAAAAACATCTACATCCTGTATCTTTTCCTTATCTACAAGACAGTCGGTACAAAGGGTTATATTAACCCGGCTGCATAATTTCAAAAGTTTTTTTATTACCTCATATTCTTGAGGTGTAAAACCGGAAAATTCATCAATCCAAATCTCAGCATCCATTAACATTTGGCTCTTGTCCATCCGCTGAGCAAGAATAGTCAAATCATCATCTGTATCTATGTATCTATTATGTACCAATTCTTCATAATCTTTGAATATGAGGGATAAATCCTCCAGCTTATCTTTCAAATATCTGTCTTCCACCTGATCCTTTACTACCCAAAGCAAATCAGGACTTACATTATATCTTTTAAGCTCACTGAGCATTGACGACAATCGATCAACAAAACCTCTTTGGCCTGCCGATCTTCCAAAAGCTTTGAAGTTGGTTTTATTGTTTTCTAATATATTGTATAAAATCATGGCTTTTCCCGCCGAACTCACATGCTGTCTGGCTCCTCCACCCACCTGGTCCAGTACACGACGAGCCAAACCTTTAAAACTCATTACTTCTGCTTCTCCAAGTCCTGATGCGCCCAGAGCTTCAACTACATTCTTCTCTCCCTGATATGTAAATTGTTCAGGCACCATAAGTATCAATGTTTTTTCAGGATATTTGATTTTGCTCCTTTTTATGTCCTCTATGCAAAAACGGCTTTTGCCGGAGCCGGCTCTGCCATATATTATTCGAAGGCTCATATTATCACCTACCAATCTTTTTTTCAATTATATCACATTAGGTGTCCGAATGTTGACAATAATATAATAAACCGGCGTTGCCGGTTTTGCTTAACTCTCGTCTTCCTTATAAGCTAAGCTGTATTCCTGGAATTTTTTGAATATTTCCGGATATGATTTAAAAAATGAGTTTAAAATTTTGATTTTAGCAAGTGCGCCTTTCGTAACATTATGTTCAATCAATTCAACATTCACTAATAATTTCTCTTTCACCCCAATGAGTTTTAAAAAATCTTCAATTATTTTATGGCGTTCTAGTAGGAATCGGCCTATTTTTTCACCTTTAGGAGTCAGTTTTACTATTCCATATTTTTCATATTGTAGATAGCCTAGTTTTGTAAGCTTTTGCACCATCTTAGTGGCTGACGGTGCCTGAACATTTAATGATTCTGCAAGTGTATTGATCCGGACATATCCTTCTTCTATACTATTTCTATAAATCATTTCAAGATAATCTTCCATACTATGGGATAGCATCTTTTTCTTTTTCCCCAGGATTTCATATCCTCGGACAGTATAAAAATCCTCATTATTTTTCAATCCTATCACACCTTAATATTACATTCATTTTTTTTAATTCTATGTGTGTCACATTTCTTATAGTACTCATATATTAGCCATAGGTAAGAATTTTTCACGCAGCTAAATCTTATCATGGAGGTTGTTATCAGTGAAAAAGAATATCATTCCACTTAATCTGATACCCTGCGGTAAAAGTGCTAAAGTGAAGGAACTTACTGCTGATGGTAATATGAGAAGGAGAATGCTGGATCTAGGCTTAGTTATAGATACAATAGTGGAATCACTACGAAAAAGCCCTTCCGGTGATCCGACTGCATATGAAATCCGCGGAGCAGTAATCGCGTTGCGTTCAGAAGAGGCATCAAAAATTATGGTAGAGCTATTATAAATAATCAAGGAGGCTACAATAGTGGGTCTTACCAGCCAATCAACAGGAATAAGCACGTTAAAAGAAATGCTGGATATACAGCTAAATTCAGTTGATGATGTTATCATTGCTCTAGCAGGCAATCCTAATACAGGCAAAAGTACCGTATTCAATAGCCTTACAGGATTAAATCAACATACCGGGAACTGGACAGGAAAGACAGTTACAACAGCACAAGGCTATTATAAATATAAAAATAAAAAATTCGTATTAGTAGATTTACCAGGCACTTATTCTTTATTATCCAATTCAGTAGAAGAAGAGATCGCAAG
>ERZ773359.6168-NODE-6168-length-10812-cov-23.126801_pt1 | contig 10812 bp, 10 predicted proteins | sample MGYA00374955_ERZ773359 | MGnify/ENA primary metagenome ERZ773359 (study PRJEB29098, sample SAMN04486028) | biogas fermenter metagenome | study: EMG produced TPA metagenomics assembly of the Biogas fermentation microbial communities from Germany - Plant 4 DNA1...
AAGTCTCCACCACCACTAGCTAAGGAGCTTTCACCTGTCCTATAAATAATTACATCTTGCTTAGTTGCGTTACCAACCATATCTGTAGCCGTAACCTTTATTATGTTTTCACCCTTATCTAATTTTATAGTATGTGTAAATGTGCCATCTGGATTTACTGGGACTTCTATTTCAGCTACCTTTAATACTGCATCAGGCTCTGTTACACCTGCCAATATAAATTCAGGAGCATCTACCCTAATAGGGGACTTGTTTTCAGGTAGACGGAGGATGGGGGGCTGTTGTCAACTATAAACTGAAACTTTACAAGATATTTTACTAGTGGGTCATCTATACTATATCTGACCTCTACCTCATTATAAGTTTCAGGAAGGTTTACTGAAAACCTGTCATCATCCTTCAAGTTCACCTTATCTATTTCCCCATTGACAACAAGTTCTGCAATTATCCCTTTTGAAACCCTGTATTCAATCGTAGCCTGAGATGAATTTGTGTATTCACTGGTAGTAGTTGTTATATTTACTCCCCTATCTCCTATTGGTATTTTCTTACTTAGGGTTTGTGAATTGATACCAGCTTGACGATGGGTAAAATCAATACGGAGTTCTTTTGTATTTGGATCAAATAAGGCTTCTGTACTGGTACTGCCATCTACAACTTCTACAAAATAGAATGGTTCATCTATGCTAACTGAATCATCGAAAATTGCAACTATATAGTCTCCTCTCTTGGCAATTTGAGTCCAGTCAATCAAGATTATTCCCTCAGTTAGATTTACTTCAGTATAAAATTCTGGTGGAATCTCACCACTTGTATGCCCTGATATGGCAAAAGTCTCATTACTTATTATAGAATCAAAGATTTCCTGAACACCTACTTTTTCCCATACATCTAGGCGTAGCCTATAGTTACCATAGTCTGCCAAATCACCTATATAGGTATTTAGGGAAACTATATGGATTTTAGAGTATTTTATTCCAGCATCAATCTTTCCAATTCTAAGGGCTCTATATGTTTTCCATCCTTGTAAGCCCTCATATTGCCTCCAGATATTTCATCTATTAGGGCTATGTGATTATCTTCTCCTATTCTACCAAATTCAAATTTAATATCATACAGCTCAATTCCCTTTTTAGCCAATTCATCCCTGACTATTTTAGCTATTTTCCTTGTTAAATCTGTCAAGATTTTATATTCTTCCTTAGTCATAATCCCTAGGGCTTCCAAACCTTCATCAGTTATTAATGGGTCATTCCTTAAATCGTCCTTTAAAGTTACCTCAACATAGGCATCTAGAGGCTGGCCTACCTCTACATACATGCCATACCTTCTTAAAAAACTTCCAACAGCCCTATATCTGCAGATTACCTCTACTCCATTGCCAAACATTTTAGCAGGAAGTACTGTCATAGTATTATTCTCAATATCTGCGTCTACATAATGGGTAGGTATATTCATCTCCTTTAGTTTTTCAAAGAAAAACTTGCTCAGCCTAAGCCCTGCTTTGCCTGCCCCTTCTATACTTAGTCCAACAGTGTTAGCTCCTGGGTCAAATACTCCATCGGTTCCTGTTACATCATCCTTAAATTTTAATAAGTAATAACCATTATCCAGCTTATAAACATCCTTAGTTTTTCCCTTATATACTAAATCCATTGCATTTACTCCCTTTCTCATAGATTTCTACTTATAATATATATTATACGCAATTAGTTGTAAATAAAACAAGCCAGAAATAATTCTGGCTTGTTAGTCAACTTATGCTTCTATTGTCTTTTTCTTTCCGTTTACTTTCATTAGGAAGAATCCTATAGCTGCTACTGCTACGACAATTCCAATTGGATAAGCAATTGTAGTTGGTAGCCTAAACCCTTCTGGTGCCTGAGCTAGATAAGTTGCAGATACTGCTGTCATGAAAGTTGCTGGAGCACTGGCAATCCAGTGGTTTTTACCGTTTTTAACTAAGTATGCTGCTCCTGCCCAAAGAGCTATCATGGCCAGGGTTTGGTTAGACCATGCAAAGTATCTCCAAATAATATTGAAATCTATTCTTGTTAAACCAAAGCCAACTGCAAATAGAGGAACAGCCAATGCTAATCTCTTTTGTATTGGTCCCTGGTCATATTTCATAGCATCTGCTATAGTAAGCCTTGCAGATCTAAAAGCTGTATCTCCTGAAGTTATTGGACATACTATAACTCCTAGCATAGCCAATACTCCACCTATAGGTCCTAACAAATCAAGAGAAATCTTATTAACTACTCCACCTGGGCCGCCTAAGCTGCCTAAGGCTTCGTTTAGACCTACAGTTCCATTGAAGAAGGCCATGCCTGCTGCTGCCCATATCATAGCTATTATACCTTCTGCTATCATTGAACCATAGAATATCCTTCTTCCATAGCTCTCCTTAGTTACACATCTTGCCATCATTGGTGATTGGGTGGCATGGAAACCAGAGATGGCACCACAAGCTATAGTAGTAAATAGAATTGCCCAAACTGGTAGGCCACCAGGATGTAGATTAGATAATGTAAAGGCTGGTAATTGGTAGCCATCTATTATTAACTTACCACCTATACCTACACCCATAACTAGTAAGGCTACTCCAAATAATGGATATATTCTACCTATTACTTTATCTACTGGTAATATTGTTGCTAAGAAATAATATATAAGTACAATACCTAACCATACATTAACGCTGCTGATTCCAAATAAGTTTAAGTTTGCCAATAGGCCTGCAGGACCTTGCATAAATACAGTACCTACTAAGACAAGCAATATAACTGAGAAGACCCTCATTATTTTTCTAGCTCCTTCGCCTAAGTAGATACCAACTATTTCAGATATACTTTGTCCATCATGTCTTAAGGAAAGCATTCCTGATAAGTAGTCGTGAACTCCACCTGCAAATATGGAACCTAAGGCAATCCATATAAATGCAACTGGGCCAAATAGGGCCCCTTGAACTGCACCAAAGATAGGTCCTAATCCTGCTATATTAAGGAATTGGATTAGGAAAATCTTAGGCCAGCTCATAGGTACAAAGTCTACACCGTCTTGTAGCCTTGTTGCTGGTGTTTCTATACTATCATCTGCACCAAATGTCTTGTCTACTATTTTACCGTAAATAAAGTACCCAGCTATAAGTATAATAATTCCAATAATAAATTGGGTCATAAAAAAACCTCCTTAAAAAAATATTTACTCCCTTTGATTTTATAATAAAGTGAGTAAATATATGAAGGTTTTAGGACAAGATGTATAATTTCAAAGCTGAAATACATATAGTAGAGATATCCTGCATTTATTATATATTCATTATCTCCTTAAATCTTTTTGAATAGGTCCTACTTACAGGGACAATATCCTTAGTAGACTTTAAATTTATATTATAAGTGGAATTAAACCAAGGCTCTATGGATTCAATATATTTTAAGTTTACTATATAGGATTTGTGAGACCTAAAGAAAAGATTAGGGTCTAATTTATCCATCAATTCATTTAAAGTATAATTTATTTCAAATTTACCTTTTTCAGTTACTATTACTGTATTTTTATCTTCTACTGTTATATAAACTATGTCCTTAGTTTCGATGGGTATTAGTTTATTTTTGTAAAAAACTGAAATCCAAGGGGATGAAGATTTGCTGGGACTCATATCTTTAATCAGCCTACTGAGTTTGTCATAGTTTAGGCCTTCCTTATTGCTTTTAAGAGTTGCTATCTTTTGGATTGTCCTTTTTAACCTGTCTTCACATATGGGCTTTAGAAGGTAATCAATGGCATTTACTTCAAAGGCATCTAAGGCAAACTGGTCATAAGCAGTAACGAAGATTATCATTAATTCAAGGCCTTTTTCTAGGATCCGTTTTGCTATTTCTATCCCACTCATTTGAGGCATTTGAATGTCTAGGAATACCACATCTGGCCTTATCTTCTCTATTAATTCTAAGGCCTCTATACCATGAGAAGCTTCGCCTGCTACTTCAACATCATCTATTTCCTCTAATATATACAGGATTTCATCTCTGGCAGGCTTTTCGTCATCTACTATTAAACACCTTAACATTTGATTTTCCTCCTTAGTATTTAGGAATTACCATAGATACAGTAGTCCCTTTGTTAAATTCAGATTCAATCCTCAATCCATATTCTGAACCATACTTGTTAACAAGCCTTTCGTTGACATTTTTTAGGCCAATTCCTTCCTTTGCATCTCTTTTTCCCAATAGGGAGTTTAATTTATCCCTAGGTATACCAACTCCATTATCCCTGACTATCAACTCAGTTCCTATGCCATTTTCCCTAGCTATTATCTCTATCTTCCCACCTTCAAGTTTCCCTAATACACCATGTTTTATGGCATTTTCTACTAGGGGCTGTAGGATTAGAGGGGGAAGCTTACAATCTATATTTTCCTCAATATGATATTCCACTTCCAATTTGTCTCCAAACCTAGCCTTTTCAATTGCTAAGTAAGAGTTAATATGCTCTATTTCCTTAAATAAATCTACTTCATCTATGTTTTGTTCAAAATTCTTTCTAAAGTAATTTCCTAAATGTACCAACAGTTTTCTAGCTTCATCTGGCTTGGTTCTAGTTAAACTTACAATTGTATTGATGGCATTAAAGAGGAAATGGGGGTTAATTTGAGCTTGTAGGGCCTTTAGTTCTGACCTGGCCAATAGTTCCCTTTGATAGTCAATTTTACTAAGTTCTATTTGGGTTGAAAATATCTGGGCTAAACCTAAGGCCAATTCTATCTCTACCTTAGTTATAGAGTTTTCTTTGCTCTTATATAATTTCAAAGTACCTACAACCTTATCCATCTCTTTTATAGGTACAATAATAGCTGATTTTAAAGGACAATCCTGGAAGTCACAGCTTATTTCCTCTCTTGTATTGGCTACAATATATTTTTTGCTTTGGAGGGCTTCCCTAGTAAGATTAGTCTTTATAGGGCTTCCAGGTAGATGATGGTCTTCTCCAATGCCTACATGGGCTAAGATCTTTTCAGTATCAGTAAAGGATACAGCCTCAATATTTGTCATTATCTTAATAATATTAGCAGTATCCCTGGCAGTCTCTTCATTAAAACCCTTTCTGAAATGTGCCAAGGTTCTGTCGGCTATTTTAAGGGCCAACTGAGCTTGATAAACTGCTTCATTTTCTATCTCCTTAAAAATGGTATCTGTAATAGCTACAAATACAGCAATGCCTATACCATTGGCAACAATCATAGGAATGCCTATTACCTTAACTAATTCAAGGGCAGCTGAGAAAGGTTTTGCTACCAATAATATTATTATCATTTGAAGGACTTCTGCAAGGGCTCCGGTTATGAGGGCAAAACTTATTTTATATGTGGTTTTTTCAAATCTTTTCCTTAACAGTCCTGCCATGATTCCCTCTGTAAACGTGGATAAGCCGCAAGCAATGGCAGTAAAGCCTCCAATATCTATTAGAAACCTATGGCCTCCTGCTATTAAACCTGACAAAAGTCCTACTAAGGGACCACCTAAAAGTCCACCTACAAAAACCCCTATGACCCTTGAATTAACTATGGCCCCTTGCAAGGGGATTCCAGTATAGGTTCCTACAATTCCAATTACTCCAAAAACAAGGGAAAGAAATATTTTATCCTTATTATTTATATTTCTCTTAGATACTAATTTCCTAAACAATCCAACCTTGGACAGAAGCAAGGCCAAGCCTAAGATAATTCCTACCCTGCTTGCTAAATTCTTAAGGACTATTATTAACAATGATGACACCTCTCCAACAAATCTACAACTTATAGTATACCACATTTATGTAAAGTTTTAATAAAAAAGTTGAGTATGCACTCAACTTTCAATCCAGCTATCTGATTCCAATATGAAGTTTAATCTCCCTTCCATTTCTTCCTTCCCATGTCTAGTCTTTTTTTCCCCGTAATACTAAGGAAAAAGGAACTCAAACCAGTACTCTTCCGTATTTGTCTAATTAATCGCAAGATATATCCCCTAGGAAATCCTAGGGGCTTAGTTATCGGTATTTTTCAACTCATATATCTTATCTCCATATTTTTTAGCAAACTCCCTATCGTGGGTAATCACTATAACCCCTCTGCCCTTAGATGCCACCTTTTGCAATATTTTTCCCACATTATCCCTCAACTTATAATCTAGGGCTGAGGTGGGCTCGTCAAAACAAAGATAATTAGGCTCCATGGCCAAGGCCCTAGCTATGGCCACCCTTTGTCTTTGGCCTCCTGATAGCTGGTATTCATAATGGTCCTCCAATCCACTTAAGCCTAACATATCTATCAGTTCCTTTGCCCTTAGGATAGCTTTTCTTTTTTCCATCTTCTTAGCCTTTATTAGGGGATATATAATATTTTTCATTACTGTGAAGTGGGGAAAAAGATTTAGATTCTGAAAAACAAGGCCTATTGAGTTTTCACCCCTATTATCCTCATCTAAAAAGATAATTTTGCCGCTGTCATAGGTCTCTAGGCCACACAAAATCCTGATTAAGGTCGTTTTACCTACTCCAGATTCTCCCGTAATCATGGTTATATTTCCTCTTTCGAATTCTAAGTTTAAGTTCCTTAGAACCCTCTTTTCTCCAAAGGACTTGTTTAAGTTTTCAACCTTTAACATCACTTCACCTACCTATAGTATTCGAATCTTTTTTCCACTTCTTTCAATACAAGAGTAACGAACCAGATAAATATCAGGTATATACCTCCTGCTATGAACAAGGGCATAATGGTAGCATCCTTATTTGAAAGGGTTTTAGCAGCCCTTAAAATATCCCCTAAGCCTAGAGTATAAACTAGGGAAGTATCTTTAACCAAAGTAATCAATTCATTCCCCAGGGAAGGAAGTACAATTTTAAATACCTGAGGTAATATAATTCCAAGGTAGGTTGTAGTTTTGGGAAGCCTTAACACCTTGGCTGCTTCAAACTGTCCTATATCTATGGAATTAATTCCGCCCCTAAATATTTCTCCAAAATAGGCTGCATAGTTTAGAATAAAGGCTATTGATACAGAAAGCTCCCGATTTAATACGATACCCATAATAGGAAGGCCAAAATACACAAATATTATTTGGAGAAGTAAAGGGGTCCCCCTCATTATCAAAATATATCCCTGGGTAATTAGGCTGATTATCTTTATCTTGCTAAGCCTTAGTAGGCATACTATTATCCCTAAGGGTATGGAGAATAGGGCTGTAATGGCAAATACCCATAAGGTTGTTTTGAATCCCTCTAATAAAAACGGGGCTATCTCCACTAAATAATCCATTTTTCCTCCTATTACTTAACTATGTCTTCTCCAAACCAGTCTTCAGATATTTTCTTGGCTGTACCATCTTTTTTCATTTCCTCTAGGACTGCATTTAATTTATCCAATAAGGTCTTATCTCCCTTCCTTACCCCTATGCCGTATTCCTCATCACCAAAATCTTCATCTAAAATCTTATATTTTTCTTCCCCTCTTTCAGCTATATAGTATCTGGCCATTATTTCATCTGCTACAAGAGCATCTATCCTCTTAGCCTCTAAGTCCATAAAGGCCTCATTGAAGGTGTCGAATAGGATAACTTGTCCATCCTTGAAACTATCGATTACTTGTGCTTTTTCCAAGGCTTCTAGGGAACTTGAGGAATTTTGAGTAGCTACAGCTCTATTTTCCAAATCCGCCTTAGAATTGATATCAGAATCCCTTAATGTTACTATTACTTGCCTATTATCTAAGTATGGTTTTGTAAAATTAACCTTTTTAAGCCTTTCTTCTGTAATAGTATAGCCATTCCATATTAAATCGATATTGCCTGAAATCAACTCCTGCTCCTTTAAGTTCCAATCTATGGGCTGGAACTTGGGTTCAAGGCCCAGGCGTTTTATAGCCTCCTTGGCTAGGTCCACATCAAAACCTATAAGGTTTCCATTGGAGTCTTTAAAACCCATAGGGACAAAGGTATCGTCTAGTCCTACTATAATAGTTCCTCTACCTTCTATTTGGTCCCAAGTATCTACTAAATCCTCCTTTCCACAGCCAGTACCTAAGACCCCTATTAAAATAAGTAAGATCACCAGTGCATTTAATTTTTTCATTATCATCCCTCCTGTTATACTTGAAAAAGGCCCTATCCTAGATTAAAATAAAGGAAGACCTTTATAGTTTTTATTGCTTTATTGCGATAATATGATAATATGTTAAAGTATAATGCCAAAAATGTCAAGCTTAATTTTTTCTAAAAAAGGAAAATTTTTTATTCACAAAACCCTCTTTACAAAAATATAATTCTATTATATATTATATATACCCCTATAGGGTATATGAAGGATGGGAGGGTTTTCTATTGGAATATTATTACATCAAAACTAATCGTACCTTCACTTTCATTAGGAAATATGCATGGTTTATAACCTTGTTAGTAGCTATAGGAGGTTTGTGGGAGCCTAAATTAGGCCTCTTAGTTCTATTTATAATGGCAGGATTAACTATAACCTCATTCTTCACTGGCAGGTACTGGTGCGGTAATTTTTGCCCCCATGGCAGCCTATTTGACAGGTTATACCTGCCCATAAGCAGAAATAGGAAGATACCAGAATTCCTGAAATCTAAAGCTTTCATCCTAGGTTTTTTCATATTTTTCATGTTTAATTTTTCAAGAAAATTACTTAAAGCCTTTAGGTTCTGGGGAACTTATGATTTTCTCGATAGGCTGGGCTATGTATTTGTAACTACCTACCTAATGGTTGTAATTGCCGGCGGTATCCTTTCAATAGTATCTAATTCAAGAACCTGGTGTCAGTTCTGTCCAATGGGAACTATTCAGAAACTATCCTATAAGCTTGGGAAACTGTTGAGAGTCAACAAAAAAACAGATAAGAAAATTACCATTGCAAGTAAAGAGTTATGCCACAGCTGTGGTAAATGTGCTAGGGTATGTCCATTTCAGTTGACTCCATATCTTGAGTTTTCAGATAATAACCAATTTGATAATATTAACTGTATTAGATGCGCTACCTGTGTTGAAAACTGTCCTGCAAATATTCTTTCCCTGGCAACTGAAGAAGAAGCCTTAAAGCTTAGGGAGTTAACTGATATTAGTGGATATGAAAACCGCCAAAGAATAAAGGCTAAGATTACAGATATAAAAGAGCTGGCCAAGGATATTAAGGAGTTTACCTTTACCTTTATGGAACCAGAGACAGTAGATTATAAGGCAGGACAATTTATATTGGTCAAAATCCAGGATAATCCTAAGGCCTTTAGAGCATATTCCATCTCTTCCTATAATGAAGATAGCAAAAAACTTAAGGTTATTATCAAGAAAGTCGAAAGGGGTTATGGTACAAATATAATATTTAATGAATTTAAAATAGGAGATGTGGTAGACCTAGAAGGGCCTATGGGTAATGAATTAGTACCAGATAAGGCTGCTGAAAGAATTCTTTTCCTAGCCAATGGAATAGGCATTACCCCCTTTATTGGGCTGACAAAGGATGTATTATTAAACTATCCAAATGTAAAGGAAGTTATCCTATTAAATGGTCAAAGATATGAAGATGAACTAATCTATGATGAATATTTCAAAACCTTAGAAAGGCTGTATACTAAATTTAAATATATTCCAGTGCTGTCAAGGGATAAGGCTTCTTCCTTAAGAAAGGGATATGTAACCGATGTTTTAAAGGAAATAGATGTTACAGGCTCCCATGTATATATGTGCGGGTCTAAAAATATGATTTTAGATAGCTACCATATTCTGTTAAATAAGGGAATAGAAAAAGAGCGTATTTCCTATGAAAGTGAAGAGAAGGTGGCAGTATAATAAAAGCAGAAAATCCTTTGAGCCAAAGGATTTTCTGCTTTTTATAATAATCTTATCTTGCTTTGCACAATCCATATTATCTATAGTATATTGGCAATTTTGGAGTTTTTACAGTATTTCCATCATTTAAGGTTACTTCTGCAAAAATCACAAAATAAGGCCCATATGAGATTCCTCCAGTAGTAGATATATAATGTTTTTCTATAACCTTTCCAATATTGTCATTGGTATATTTCCACCCATCTTCATAATCAGTGTCACTGAATAATAATCGCTCACCCTCACAGGACTCCAATCTTAAAACATAAAAATCTACTTTCTTTGCTCCTTCATATCCTAAGAGTTCCAGTTCAAAACTTTCTTCCTGTATTACATACCAGTCAGCTATAATTGCATGCTTGGTATTAATCTTATACATATTTTCTAAACTATGGAAGAAATCATAATCATCAAATCTAGCATAAGCTGAAAACCTTATCATGTCTATTCTTTCTTCCAATTCATCTCTTTCCTTATTGGCTTTATAGACTAAATCTTTAAGCTCCTTAATCTCTTCATCCCTTTTAGAAATCTCTTCTTCCAATTCTGAAATCCTATTGATTAATTCTTCTTTTTCTCTAGAGAAAGATTCTATGTCATTGCTACAGCCTGAAATAAGTAAAATAATAATTATTAATATGGTCATAATTGCACCTTTTCTCATATAAATCCCTACCTTCAAAAATTTTTCAAAATATGTACAAGGCCCTATACAAGACCTTTCTTAAAGGACTATCCACAATATGGATTTGCTTTACTTTATTCTACTACATTAACGAAGATTAAGCCATACCTTTAAAATAAACATATTTAATTATGCTTAAGTAAGTAAAAAGAGTATAAAGTCAAAAAAGGATGACCCTAGGGTCATCCTTAAATTGAATCTTCTATTTTTGATCAATTGGTGCCCCTCCTGCATTTGTAATGGTATAATGAA
>ERZ773359.6169-NODE-6169-length-10806-cov-3.993582_pt1 | contig 10806 bp, 10 predicted proteins | sample MGYA00374955_ERZ773359 | MGnify/ENA primary metagenome ERZ773359 (study PRJEB29098, sample SAMN04486028) | biogas fermenter metagenome | study: EMG produced TPA metagenomics assembly of the Biogas fermentation microbial communities from Germany - Plant 4 DNA1...
CGGCAGCCATGGGTTTGGCCGTTCGCGCCTGGGGACAGGGTTTATCCGTGGGCGTCTTTCAGTTCTTAAAATCCGGAGAAGTCACTGGTGAGCTTAAGGCTGCACGTAAACTGGGGATACCTTTTCACCAATATGGCAGTGGACGTTGGCTGGTAGGCGGCCCGCCGGAAGCGGATGAGATAGAGATGGCCGAGTCCGGGTTGGCAGCAGCCGAAGAGGCGGTACGGAACGGAATGGATATAGTGGTCCTGGACGAGGTCAGTCACGCTGTTAACCACGGACTGCTCTCTGTGGACCGGGTATTGACTCTCTTGCAGTCTGCTTCGGAAGGAACCGAATTTGTGCTGACTGGCAGAGACATGCCACAGGCTCTGATGGACTGCGCTGATTTGGTAACCGAAATGAAGGAGGTAAAACACCCCTACCGCCAAGGGGCTGAGGCCAGGCAAGGGATAGAGTATTGAGCAATCTTTGAATCCCGGTTTCCCTAAACACTCCGGTCTACTGAAGACCGGATATTTTTTTGGTTTAAGGGAATGATTAAATGTAAGAATTTGGGGTGGTGTCACGTCTTCTAATTAGCGCGAGCCGCTCCCGGCGCATAGTCACAGAAGACAACAGATTTATCGCCCAAGCGGAGTTATAGGAAGAGAATAAGTTCGGAGGCGATCGGAGGATGGTTGTGGATACGGGAAGAAGGGATCTAGAGGAGCGAATCAAACAGGTTTTATCAACATCGCCCTTAGCCCCTTATGCGCTACAGGTCAGAGAGAGGGATGGCGCAGTCTACCTCCAGGGGGTGGTGGATGTATTTGCCGAAAAAGAGGAGGCCGAACGCTTGATCGGTAATATACCCGGGGTCAAGCGGGTGGAGAACGGAATTACGGTTTGTACGGACGGCGCCATTAACGATGAAGATATAAAGTTTGAAGTCAGCGAAGAGCTCCTTAGCGATCCACAGGTGCCGAAGACCGTCGGCTTGGAAGTGGTGAAAGGCCGTGTACGGCTGGTGGGTGAGGTTAAAAATCTGGCGGAGAAAGAGGCGGCGATGAAAGCCGCAGGTCGGGCCCGGGGGGTCAGAGAAGTCAGCAGCGAACTTCAGGTTGGGGAGGAGAAAGAGATCGACGACATCAACCTGGTCAATCAGGTCAAAGAAAAGTTGTATAACCATGATACGCTTCTGGCCCGTGCGGTACAGGTTACAGCGAAGGGGGGAACCGTCAGACTTACCGGTTTGGTCAATCAAACCGACATGGAGTTCTTGGAAGAACTCGTCTCTAAGGTGAGCGGAGTTAAAAGAATAGAAAATGAGGTGGAAGTCAGACCGGGACCGCTTTCCGAGGCGGTTACCGAGTTGATCGACAGGCTAAACGCTGATCCGTTTCTCAGAAATGCCTCGATTAACTACAGTTGGGAGAAGGGCCAATTGATCATCGAGGGTGAAGTGCACAGCAGGCAGGAGAAGAGGAAAGTAGAGAAAGCGTTACATCAAGTATTGGAGGGGATGTCAAGAGAGATTCCCATGGTGGAAAATAGGCTACGATTGGTAGAAACATCAACATATTCCTGACGATTAAATTCATAACAGATGACTACAAGGAATTAAGTAGACGCGCAGCCGCAAGAGACTTAAACTGAAACTCGGTTCACCTGCGGCTGCAGGAATGACCTGGAATTGTGGGGGAAACCATGAGATATCATCCTGTAACGGTAATGTAACCAATTACCAGCAGGAGAAGGACGGGGAGCGCCAAAATTCTACAGTAGTCGAAATGCTTAACAACTATGGAAGGAAACGGGGGAAGCCAATGTCTGTCAAGAACCGAGTAAAGCTCGAAATGGTCATCTGTCTTATTGTAATCTGGCTGTTACTCGGAGGGAAGGCTGCCCATGCCCACAGTACATTCGGAGGAACCAACCTCGTAGCCCTTCCCACCTCCAGTGTATTACCGCCCGGTGGTTATAGCGTAGGGAGCCATTATTTTGAAGATGATTGGACTAAGATCCAGTTTGAAATAGGGTTGTTCCGTGGCTTACAGGTGGGCGTAGTAGCGAACCTGGCGCATGGAGAGTATGAAACCGGGGCGATGATCAAGTATCAACTTGTCCCGGAAAGGATGGGTTCCTTCGGGTTGGCGATCGGTCTGGAAGACCTCGGCCGTGAGCAGACCACCAGTTATATGGTGGCCAGCCAGACCTTGCCCCAATATGGGCTCAGGTGGCACTTGGGAGTGGGCGCCGGGGTGCTGGATGGCTTCTTTATCGGTGCTAATAAGGTTTTTAACTCCATTAAAGTAGTGGAAGGGAAGAAGAATCCTTGGCCGCGGGTGATCGTAATCGGCGAGTATGATACCAGCGGACTGAATATCGGGACCAGGATTGAACTGAGCGGAGGATTCTTTCTGGATTTGGCCGCCCTGAACTTGGAGACCTATACCATTGGGATTTCTTATAATAAATACCTGTAGTCAGAGGCGCGATCTTTTTCCTGAATTGACCGGCGAAAGTGAGGAGGGAATTTTCTCCTTCTGCCAGCATGACTCATATATTTCTCAGGACACTGCAGCCCGTTGCGGAATGACACTGGTCGGTGTTTGTAGAGTCTATATGAAGAGACGAGGATGAGAACGAGCAGGAGCAAGTAGAGGACGATAATCCCGGCAATAGTTTGAAAGTTACCTAAACTCCTTTGATACTTTTTGACCAGATGATGGCCGCATTGGGGGCATTCCTTGATTATTCCGCGTTTGCCCAAGGGCGCGAGGGGAATGTACAGAAAGGTAAAACACTCAGTAGTATCAAAAGTATACATGTCGCCCACTCTTCCGCAGTGTTCGCAAAGGCCCGGCTCGATTACTGTGTTTTTGCGACCAATATATGAAGTTCCAATTCCCAAAAATGAGCGCGGCATTATTCTCTCTCCTCCTTGCCCACAAGAGCACCTATCATGCTGTTTTGCTGCTAGACAACGATACATTCCGACTCTTTTTAGTTTAATATAGTATAATATATAATAAAAGAGTAATTTGTACAATCGGTGTCAGCTGCTTTCTTCGTCAGAAGAATCACTGGCCTGTTCCACTAATTGTGCTGCTACTGTCGTGGAAACATGATTATATCTCTCTAGGCCAACAGCCTGATCTAAACCTATTCTTGCTTTCGCTTATCAAAGAAATAGGTTCTTTCAAATGATAACTGACCAAATAATAAATACTGTTTCCGCTGGTCACCCCGACGCTCAACCACAATCCCTTTTTGCCTTCCAAATGAGGAGTGAAAAAGGTAAAAAGAGCAGCGGACTGCTGGAGAAATAATTGAGTTAGATAAGTTGTCAATCTTCCTTTCGGGCTGGAAATCAGTCTCTGGTAGCAGCAATGCTCAAGACCATTCATGCCCAGAATGGGAAAGGGGGACCTTAGGCCGGTGGGAAAGTGGAAGTTCTTAATCTTAGTTATTTTAGTTCTCTTTTTAGCGCTGGGCGCTCCAACAATATGTACAGCCGGGGATGAGTCCGTAGACGTCCGTCCCCGGATCGGATTGGCCTTGGGTGGAGGAAGCGCTTTGGGCTTTTCTCATCTTGGGGTGCTTCTGTGGTTGGAGGAACACCACATACCAGTGGATTATGTCTCAGGAACCAGTATGGGCGGGTTAATCGGCGGGTGTTACGCCATGGGGATGAGCCCGCAAGAGATCGTGGACTTGGTGACGGAAATTAACTGGGCAACATTGTTCGATCCGAACATACCTTATGATAGCTTGAGTTTTCGGCGTAAAGACGATCGTCGGCAGTATCCGGTCTCCGCAGAAGTAGGATTGGATTTGTTTGGAGGTGGAGTGAAACTTCCACCCGGCATCTTCTCCTATCAGGTGGATCTGTTATTGAGCCGGTTGACCCTGCCTTATTCCACAGTACGGCGCTTTGAGGAACTACCTATCCCCTTTTCGTGTATAGGAGCTGATATCGACCGGGCAGAAGCTGTGGTGATGGAAGACGGTTCGCTGGTGGAGGCATTACGGGCAACTATGGCCATACCCGGGGTCTTCACTCCCGTTCTCCGGGAAGGAAGGCTGCTGGTGGACGGGGGATTGCTGAATAACGTCCCTGCTGATGTCGTCAGGGAGCAGGGTCTGGATCAGGTGATTGCCGTGGAGTTAACCTCAGCCACTCCCCAGGACCGGACCGGACTCGGGGTCTTGATGCGCGTCATCAATTCAGTGGTCACCGCTGGCAGCCGCCGTACCCGGGAGTGGGCGGATGTGCTCATCTCCCCGGCAGTGGAGGACTTAGGTTTAACAGATTGGGGAAAGGTTAGGGAGTTTATTGACCGGGGATATCAGGCTGCGGAAGAACAAAGGGCAAAGTTGGAAGTATTGGCTGTTGACGACGGGACGTGGGCGGCTTATCTGGCGCAGAGAGAGGCAAAGCGCAGGGCGATACCGGTTCCTGACGATATTCGCCTTCAAGGTCTGGACCAGGTTACGGAGTCGGCGGTCAGGATAGAATTGGAGACCATCCTTAATCAGCCGGTGGACGTCATGGCCTTAGAAGCAAAACTGCTGGAGTTATTGGGTACCGGATTATATGAAAGTTTTCGCTATGAATGTCGACAGGAAGAAGAAAGAACGGTTCTGGTGGTGACCGCCGTCCCCAAAACTCATGGCCGCGCCTGGCTTAATTTTGGTTTGGCCTTAGACGCTGAACTGTTGAATGGACAAGAAGCATCCTTTGCCGTGAAGAGCCGGGCGACATTTTTTGATCTGCTGCAACCAGGGGCAGAGGGCCGTTTGGATCTACGCGTTGGAACGGAGCCGACTGTGGTCGGTGAATGGTATTTACCGCTCCTGAATACTTCCTTCTTCATAGCGCCGGTAATCTTTGCCGACCAAAAAAACCTCAGTATCTACCGGGACGAAGCAAGATTATCCACTTACCGGATGTTACAAGGCGGAATCGGATTTGATCTCGGGTATAACATTAACCGGTGGGGAGAGGTCCGGTGCGGCTACAGGGTGGCGGAGCAAAAAGCCGCGCTCAGGGTGGGAAGTCCCAATGGCCTGGAAGGGGACGGAACTGTCAGTAGAGTCCAACTAAACCTAGAGTTTGATTGGTTGGATCACGCTTTTCTGCCGCAGACGGGGGGAAGATTTAGACTGACCAATACCTGGTTTTTTGAAGCTCCGGGCGCAGAAGAACCTTTCGGGCAGAGCGAGGGGGAGTATTTTTTCATAATCCCCTTGGCTGACAGGAACTCAGTGTTTACTCGTGTGGCCTCCGGAGTAACTTGGCAAGGGGATGCTCCGTTGATCCAAGAGTTTCGTCTGGGAGGTTCCTTCCGGCTCAGCGCCTATCAAGCCGGAATGTGGTATGGGGATAATTACATTTTAGGTAGTATCGGCTACCTGAGGCGCTTGACGGCAACGTCCTTCTACGGGCAGGATCTCTACCTTGGACTCTGGTGGGAAGAGGGCGGCGCTTTTTCCCGCCGGCCGGATCGACAGACGGATAGTGTCATCTCCATTGGCTTATTAGGCTTTACGTTGCTGGGGCCGGTAAAGTGTCATCTCAGTCTCCGGGAAGACGCAGACCCCTATCTATATCTTGGCGTGGGACACATCTTCTAAAATGTCGTACGGTTTCTTCTATTGTTAGCTTATTACCAGTACGCAAATTTGCACTAGTTTTGCCCGCTTGCGCCCTATATCCTTAATCATAATAGTAATGGGCATTTGTTTAATAAACGCAGTCTTAATTAGGCTTGGCGCCAATTCCTCCGCTCTCTTGGAATCTACTCCAAGGGGCGTTTTTCATTCTATATATGGCGATCATAAGGAGAAAGATAAAAAGTTATTGACATATGCTTATAATATACATATAATTTATTTAGAGCATATGCTTAAAACAAATTGTCCATCTAGAGTAAATCAGAGTCTGAAACGAATTAAAATCCAGACTGAGCAAAGGAGGTGAATGTAATGCCGAGAGGTGACTGTACCGGACCGCGGGGGATGGGACCGATGACCGGCCGGGCTGCCGGATATTGCGCGGGTTATCCTCTTCCCGGTTGCGCTAACTCGCTCCCCGGGTTTGGGATGGGCCTGGGTTTGGGTTGCGGACGAGGCAGGGGTCGGATGGGCGGAGGCCTTTTTCGCCGACACAGGTTTGCCAAGCCGCTTTATCCGCCGGACGGCCCGGGTTTTCCCGAAGGAACTTCGGAAGTGGGGGTCGCCGATGAACAGGCCTACCTTCTACAGGCGCAAAAGAGCCTGGAGGCACACTTGGAGTACTTGGGTGGTCAATTAAAGCAGGTCAAAGAATGCCTACAGGAATTGGAAGAGAAGGACCGAGAATAAGCTGTAGAATGGATTGGATGGTTAGTCTCTCCGGAGGTGGGGAAACCTGCTTCCGGGTCTTTTTTCCGGCGGTAAGTTTCGGCGTCAAGGTTGGAGTAAGCAACCGGTCGTCTCATTTTGGATTGTACGTGGGACTGGTTTTCTTCTTGAGGTTCTAGGAAAGAAAGGATTGATCTGGAGATTGCGGGAGGAATGGGGACTAGCTCTATTGAATTATTTAATACCCAGAGAATTCGGGTGATTACAGGCGCTTCCGGAGAAGTCGGCGCTGTGAGCGCCGACTATACCAATGGACGATTGCAGACTTTCGGCAGTACTTGTAGTCACTAAAGAGTAGGATGTGAAGATCATGCCCAGACCGGTGAAGTGGAGGAAAGTCTCGTTTATTCCGGGTGTACGTTATTTTTTACCCGCCGGGGTGTCTCAATATGAGTTGGAAGAGGTTGTTTTAAAAGTTGAAGAGTTGGAAGCGATTCGTCTGAAGGATGTGGAAGGTTTGGAGCAGGAGGCTTGTGCGGACCGGATGGAAGTCTCCCGTCCCACCTTTCAAAGGATCTTGAATACAGCCCGTGCCAAGGTGGCTGAGGCCTTAGTCAACGGGAAAGCCATTCGGATCGAAGGAGGAAACTTCACCAGTAACATCTGTCCGGTAATCTGCTTAGGCTGTAAAAATGAGTGGGAAGAAAGCTTTGAAAATTACCAGAAGGTACTAGAAGGAGATTACTCTTGCCCCAAATGCGGATCCAAGGACATAGTCTGCAGATTCGGCCGGGGCAGAAGATTCTGCGGCGGGCGGTGTTGGCGACATCATGGGCCACCCCGGGAAAGGCCTTGACCATACGCTGCCGGAGAAGTAGGGACTCCCAACGAAGACTGCAATTACTGTAGTCTTCTTCTCTATATACGCTGGAATGGAAGGATTTTTAGGTTTTATGGCAAATCTATTATACTCAATTACCAGGCTTTCTTGTACCTACAGGGACCTGTAGGTGGGTATGGGAAGCCTCTAAATCAAAAAAAGGGAGGGTATGTTGATGGCGATCGAGTGGTCAGATACTTACGCAACTGGGATAGAACAAATTGATAATCAGCATAAAGAGCTCTTTAAAGCGGTAGACCGGCTGCTTTCCGCCTGCAACGGAGGAAAAGGTAAGGAAGAAGTGGGTAAGCTCATGGATTTTCTAAAGGATTATGTAATTACTCATTTCAGTGATGAAGAAGAATTGCAAAAAAAACATGGTTACCCCAAGTATTTAGAGCATAAAAAGGTTCATGATGATTTTGTCGCCAGTTTTGGCCGGTTAATGGAGAGATTTGAGGAGCAAGGACCCACCCTGAGTTTTATTACAAATATTAATAAGACGGTAGTAGATTGGCTAATAAACCACATTGGCCAAGTTGACAAAGAAATGGGGAAGTTTATTAAAGAGAAGATTGGGTAAGTTTATGAAAAACAGTGAGTCTGGGCAGGGTTTTGGTGACCGCGTCATGGAGAAGAAAGCCGGTCCGCATGCGGACCGGCTTTGCTTTAGATGGCCCAGGGCGGCGGGGGCGTGCTTGCCGCCGGTACTGCCGTAAATCGCCATCTTTTTCACTTAAATTTGACATAAACAGAAGGAAAGAAGGTTTTTTTTGTAGAAACATTATTTACTGCCAGTGGAGCGCCTTTATCGCTTTACTCTACCACTACAGTACAGATGTTTTGGAATGCGTGGCGAGGTGGTTATTAATCTGTTACCGCTATGTCGCTCTTGTTTCGCAACCTATACTAAGCTAAGTGGGTGAAAAAGATGAGGTTTTTGGCTTTGCAAGATATTACCGAGGGCATGCATTTGGGAAAGACGATCTTTGGCGATAACGGCCGGGTGCTTCTGGCTAAAGGGACAAAACTGACCAAATCGTATCTGCAGAAAATCGGGGAACTTGGTTATACACACCTTTACGTATTCCAACCTGATGTGGATAAGGACTGGCTCTTGGAAGGACCGCTTAGTGACTATACATATAGTGAAACCTTGAGTGTGGTTAAAAAATCCTTAGTGCAAGCGGCGAAAAGCCGGAGATTTAACTTGAAGGAAGTAAATAACGTTATCGATTATGTGGTTGACGAGATCATGGATAACCCAATCGTGCTATATAATTTGATTGATATGAAAAAACAGGATGAATTCATCTATGAACACTCAGTGAACGTCTGTATTATTTCTTCAATTATCGGGAAGAACATGGGCTTGGCCAGAGATAAGGTAAAACAGCTGGCCATCGGCGCCCTCCTGCACGATCTGGGTAAAGTATATGTAGATCCGGAAGTTTTGAATAAACCCTCCTCACTAACGGAGGAAGAATTTAAACAAGTGAAAGAGCATACCAAATACGGTTTTGAGGTGTTAAGGAGTCTTGACGATTTCAGTATTCTCTCCGCCCATATCGCCTACCAACACCATGAGCGGGAAGACGGTTCGGGTTATCCCCGCGGCTTGCTGTCAGAGGAGATTCATTCTTTCGCCAAAATAGTTGCAGTGGCGGATTCTTTTGAAGCGATGACGGCTAACCGGAAGTATAGAAAGAAGGTCTTTAAGAACGATGAAGCGATCCGGCAGTTGACCCAGGAGGCGCCTAAGCGGTACGATACTACTGTGATCGAAACACTCAAAAGATCAGTGGCGCTCTATCCTGTAGGATGCCGGGTTCTACTGAGAAGCGGGGAGCAGGCGGTGGTGGTTAAAGCCACTCCGGATCGGGCTTTTGTCCGGATTTTAGCCGAGGAAAAGCAGGAGCGGATCATAGAAGTAGATCCGGAGTTGCAGATTAGTAAGTGTCTTGATTGAACAAGAGGAACCTTTAACACCAGACTTTTGCTATATAAAGAGCAGTTGTTTCATTAATGTTTTCTTCACTCCCAAAGTTTTCTGTGCTTCAGAGTTTATTAGGGGATAGAATAAGCAGGAAAGGATGTGGTCGGCATCATCCGTGAATTGACCTTTGCTACCAGGGAAAACATGGATTTTTTAGAGATTACCCATGCTCTCCAGGAAGACCTGAGCAAAACAGGGATGAAAGACGGAGAGGGGATTTTTTTTATTCCGCATACGACCGCAGGGTTAACCATCAATGAGAATGCTGATCCCGATGTCATACACGACTTGAAGCTGGCCTTAAAGCGGATTGCTCCTGATCTGCCCGGGTATAGGCACCTGGAAGGAAACTCCTCCGCTCATCTTTTAGCGTCTTTAATGGGTTTTTCCCTAACCGTCCCGGTCAGAGAGGGCAGACTGGCCTTAGGTACTTGGCAGGGAATTTATTTATGCGAATTTGACGGGCCCCGGCGGCGCAAACTGTTGGTTAGATGGCGGGCGTCTTAAACAGTAGGAAATAAACTGTTTGGCTCTGCGGAAAGGCGAAGTTGAAGAGGGAGTTGTGGGGAATGCAGAAGGAAGCCTGTGTGGTTGCGGTGGAGGAAGACGCGGTCCGGGTGCGTTTGCTACGGCATTCCGCCTGCGCCAAGTGCGGGGCTTGTACCATGGGGGAAAACCCCGAAACCGAAGTAACATTGAAACACATCGCCCATTTGCAAGAGTTGAATTTGAAACCGGGTGACCGGGTGACTCTAGTCTATAAGGCTAATGAGTTTTTACGCGCTGTCCTCCTGGTTTACCTGGTTCCGTTGCTCCTGTTTATCCTTGGTTATCTAATTGGCGCCCGCCTGTTTACCCTGTACGTTTCCGCCCGGTGGGGGGAGGGCGGCGGAGTCCTCTCCGGCTTGCTTCTGATGATCCTAAGCTATCTGGGGCTTAACCGTTACGACCGCTGGTTGGCGCGCCAAGAAAAGTACAGGATTCTAATTAAGTCCCAAACTCCGCCCTACAAGGAATAGCTTTGAAAAGAAGAATGCAGATAAGCGGCGAGTACTTCCGCCAGCAATTCCACTGAGTAGTAGGCTTCTTCCAGGGTTGAATGGTGATCCCCGACTTCAATAATGATTGCCCTTTCATGGAGATGTTGATTATACCGGGCCTCCGACAGAATGATCCCGTGGGCGAGACCGGGATAATAGCGATCAACCGCTTCCACCAGTTCTTGCGCGAACTGGTGGTTTTTTTTCCAGTCGGGGTGGGAGAGTCCAATTTTACCATTGCCCACTACAAAGATGAGTCTGGCTGCATCCTTCCCTTTGATCTTTACCCGGTGTTCAATTCCAGGGGTGGCGTCCCGGTGTAAATCGATTAAGACATCCAGGTGAGGATGGCGCAGCAGATAATCTTTGATTGTCTTTTCAGATCGTTGATAAGATTCCCGGAAGGGGTAATAATCATGGATCTCTTCGGTATGTAATGTCCGCACTCCGTACCTTTCGTTTAAGAGTTCGCTGAGGTACTTGCCGACCAGGACAATATCTCCTTTACCGTTGAAGATATGTCCTTGGCCACTGACTGGAATGTATGATTCAGAGGTGTG
>ERZ773359.6170-NODE-6170-length-10802-cov-3.470178_pt1 | contig 10802 bp, 9 predicted proteins | sample MGYA00374955_ERZ773359 | MGnify/ENA primary metagenome ERZ773359 (study PRJEB29098, sample SAMN04486028) | biogas fermenter metagenome | study: EMG produced TPA metagenomics assembly of the Biogas fermentation microbial communities from Germany - Plant 4 DNA1...
AGATCATCAAGGGCGAGCGCTGGACGGAAGATTCCCATATTTACACGATAGGTTTGACTCTTTATCTATTAGGGACAGGGGTTTTCCCCTATCCGTTGGACGGAGAGGAAAAGACGGTAACCGCCATTATGCGGGAAAAACCGTTGGATCCCAGGTATCACCGGCCGGAAATCAGTGAGTCTTTGGCCCGGTTTATCTTGACTGTTTTGCACAAAGAAGCTAAAGAGCGGCTGGGATTGGCGTCGGCAATTGAATTCATCAGGAAGATTAAAGAGACAGGAGATAGGGCTACTCCTGAGGAGGAGGCGCGTCTGCGGGAAGAGGCCGGGGTCAAGTTGAGACAGGCGGAGCGGAGACGGCGGGCTTACTGGTGGTGGCAACGGACAAAAATACCGGCGCTGGTTGGCGCCTTTGTCTTAGTATTTTTATTTGCCGTAACTAGAGGAGGTTACCAAGAAATAATTACTCCTCAGACCAAACCCGAAGAGGTGGTTGGTTATTTCTATGAAGCTATCTCAGAATTGGATGACCTGAAACTCCAAGAAACTTTGGATAAAGCGGCAAAGCGCGCCGGGGGTAAGGAATTCGATAATATGGTGGTTAATTTAAAAGTAATTCATAAAATGAGATTGGCGTACGAGGGAGACCGCACCCCTGCTCTAATCGTAGACAATCTAAAATTGACCAGAGAAACCGCAGGCACTGTTGAAAACCCGGTGTTTGAGGGAGAGTACACTTTGAAGATCTTGGAAGGCGACCGTTATTTAGTGCAAGAGAGGAGAGATCGGATTATCTTGGGGCGAGTGAAGGATGAGTGGCGCATCATTGCTCTGGATTCGCAGGTGGTGGCGGAGCGGATAGAGGCGGTTCCGCTCAAACCTTGACAGAAGATTTGTTCTGGTTTAATATTCTATATATCTAAAATAGGAAAAACTCTCCTTTTAATCTCCGGATATCTAAACATGTCTCGTAGATCTCTTCGCGCTCACCTCTTTTTTGCTAGAAGTGAGCGCGAAGAGGCTTAAACGGTGAAATAATAGAGGACAACGACAGTGTTTTAGAGTGAGTTAAGCATTACCTGTTTGAGCTGGCGGAACGGAGAAACTTTTGGCAAGGAGGATCACAGTGCAGGAGATACAAGAAGTATTACTGACTCCGGAGAAGATAGCAGCGAGGGTTAAAGAATTGGGCGCGGAGATTACCAGAGATTATCAGGATACCGGAAAAGGTCTGATTCTCATTGGGATCCTAAAGGGGGCCCTGCCTTTTCTAGCTGATTTAATCAGGGAGATTAAGACGCCTCTCCGTTATGATCTGATGGCGGTCTCCAGTTATGGAGTGTCAACAAAGTCCTCGGGTATAGTGCGGATTATTAAGGATATTGATCTCAGCATTGAGGGTGAAGATGTCCTGATTGTCGAGGATATAATTGACACCGGTCTCACTCTGAAGTATTTGGTGGAGACATTGAAGTCGCGGCGGCCGCATAGTGTGCGAACAATAACCTTATTAGACAAACCCTCACGCCGGGTTGCTGAAATAAGTCCTGATTATAATGGATTTATAATTCCCGATCGCTTTGTTGTCGGGTATGGGTTGGACTATGCCGAGCGTTTTCGGCAATTACCGATGATTGCCGTACTCAAACCGGAAGTATATTCATAAACAAGTAAACTGCATAAAGCCACAGTCAGACATAACTGTGGTTTTCGCTCTTTTCCCTAAGGGAAAGAGTAGGAAGACACGAGGTGAAATTATGGAGAGTTCGGAAAGAATTTTGGTATTGGATTTTGGTTCGCAGTACAGCCGATTAATTGCCCGCCGGGTGCGGGAGGCCAAGGTTTTCAGTGAGATTTTACCTTATAATACACCAGTGGAGAAGATTAAGGAGTTGGCGCCGAAAGGAATCATCCTCTCCGGAGGACCCGCCAGTGTCTATGGGGATGACGCCCCCAGATGCGCAAAGGAAGTTTTTGAATTAGGCCTTCCGATCTTAGGTATCTGTTACGGGATGCAGCTTACTACTTTGCTGTTAGACGGTGAAGTGGTTCCGGCGGAACGCCGGGAATATGGCCGGGCTCTCTTGCAGATCACTGATGATCATCCTATTTTTACAGGTCTTCCCGCCTGTATTGAGGTGTGGATGAGCCATGGAGACCGGGTGGCTCAGGTTCCTCCGGGTTTTAAGGTGATAGCCTCCACTGATCACACACAGGCAGCCGCCATGGCCGACGATGAGCGAAGGATTTACGGTATTCAGTTTCACCCAGAGGTTGCCCATACTCCCTTGGGTTTTGAATTACTGAAGAATTTTGTTTATACGATCTGCCAATGTCAACCCGCGTGGACGCCCGGCTCTTTTATTACCCGAAATCTTGCGGAGATTAGGAAGACTGTGGGCAACAGAAAAGCTTTGTGCGCTTTGAGCGGCGGGGTGGATTCTACTGTGGCTGCGGTCTTGGTTCACCAAGCCATCGGTGACAACCTGATTTGTGTCTTTGTTGACAACGGGCTCTTGCGGAAGGACGAGGCGCGGAAGGTCAGTAGTTTATTGCGGGAAAAATTTCATCTAAACCTGGTTACTGTGGACGCGACCGAGCGTTTTCTGTCGAAGCTGGCCGGGGTGACTGATCCGGAAGAAAAGCGGAAGATCATCGGACACGAGTTTATCAACGTGTTTGAGGAAGAAGCGGCTAAACTTGGAGATATTGACTTTCTGGTGCAGGGAACTTTATATCCGGACGTTATTGAGAGTGTCTCCGAGAACGGACCTGCGGCCAAGATTAAAAGTCATCACAATGTAGGCGGACTTCCGGAACATCTCCGGTTTAAACTGCTTGAGCCCTTTAGGTTGCTCTTTAAAGATGAAGTTAGAATGATCGGAACCGAACTGGGCCTGCCGGAAGAGGTGATTTGGAGGCAGCCTTTCCCCGGTCCGGGGTTGGCCGTGCGGGTGATTGGTGCGATTACCGAGGAAAAACTGGCTGTACTTCGTGAAGCTGATCGGATTGTGACGGAAGAGATTGAGCAAGCGGGGTATTACCGAAAACTTTGGCAGTCTTTTGCGGTTTTAACCGACACTCAAAGCGTTGGCGTGATGGGTGACGAGCGAACCTATGATTATGTAGTGGCTGTGCGCGCTGTCAGCAGCGAAGATGCGATGACCGCCGACTGGGCCAGACTGCCATATGATTTATTGGACCGGATTTCCCGGCGGATTATTAATGAGGTCTCCGGGGTGAATCGGGTGGTGTATGACATCACTTCGAAACCACCGGGAACCATAGAGTGGGAGTAAGCCGGCGGGAATCATGGCCGGTGAGTATAGACCAATGTCAAGCGGGGAGGGGTCAAAGTGTTGGAAAAGGTGTTTAAGCTTAAGGAGAATAACACCAATCTCCACACGGAACTGCTGGCCGGTTTAACGACCTTTATGACCATGGCCTATATTATTGTGCTTAATCCGGAGCTCATCAAAGGGATTGGCGAGGCTCTGCCCGGAAAGGGAATGCCGGTGGACGGCGTGATGATCGCCACCATTCTCTCGGCAGCGACCGCTACTTTACTCATGGGCTTTCTAGCCAATTATCCGTTTGCTCTGGCTCCGGGAATGGGGCTGAGCGCTTATTTCACCTATTCCGTAGTTTTGCAGATGGGATATAGCTGGCAAGTAGCTTTGGGCGCGGTGTTCATCTCCGGAGTAGTCTTCTTTATTTTGACCCTCGCCAGGATTAGGGAGATGATTATTGATTCCGTTCCCCACGCCATTCGTCAAGCTATTACCGCCGGGATCGGCCTGTTCATCGCCTTGATCGGTCTGAAAAACGCTGGGATTATTGTGGCGGGCGGGGAATCCACCTTTATAGCTTTGGGGGACTTATCCAAGGGTTCAACCTTGTTGGCTATGATCGGCCTGCTTATTACCGGGGTTTTGGTTGCTTTAAAGGTAAAGGGCGGGATTTTAATCGGGATTATTCTCACTTCGCTCATCGGGGTCCTACCCTTTTTCAACATTACACAAGCGCCGTCCGGGGTTATTGCCATGCCGGACTGGAGTGAGTTTGGGAAAGTCTTTATGAAGCCGGATATTATGGGCGCCTTAAATATTGGTTTTTTGAATATTATTTTTTCCTTTCTGTTTGTAGCTATGTTTGATACAGCCGGCACTCTGATCGGAATCTCCGAGAAGGCTGGGTTTATGCAGAATGGGCGCTTGGAGCGGGCAACCCCCGCTTTGCTTTCAGATGCAGCCGGCGTGATAATCGGCGCCGGATTCGGCGCGCCACCGGTCACCACCTATGTAGAATCCGCCGTTGGGGTGGCGTATGGTGGACGGACAGGGCTAACTGCAGTAACTGTGGCGGTCTTATTCCTTCTTTCTCTGTTCTTTACGCCTTTAATTCGAGTTGTTCCTCAGGCTGCCACGGCCCCGGCTTTGGTGGTGGTAGGATCGATGATGGTTGTTAACATTACCAAGATTGATTGGGATGATTTCACTGAAGCCTTACCGGCTTTTATGGCTATTATCATCATGCCTATAACTTTTTCCATTGCCAATGGCATTGCTGTGGCCTACATACTATATCCCCTGCTCAGGCTCTTTACCGGAGGAGGCCGGAGCGTGCCTATTTTAGCGTATATCCTCTGTATCCTCTTTATTCTTAAGTTTCTTTATGTCGGAGTATAGGGACGGGCTCGCCATCCGTCTCAACAGGTTAGGCTGTGGATTGGATCTGGACGGAGCGCCCCGGGAAGGGACGCTCTTTTATCAATCGGAGGTGAGTCATGGTGGCAAGAAAGCTTTTAACCACACCCAAGGGAGTGCGGGATATCCTGCCCCTGGAGGCCGTCTGGAGGAGGGAACTGGAAGCTCGAATTAACAAAGTTTTTGTGGGTTACGGTTATAGGGAAGTGGTGACCCCTACCATTGAGCGTCTGGAGGTCTTTAGTAAAGGCAGTGAATTGGATGAAAAGATGTATAAGTTTGTAGACAGAGACGGTGAGATCCTGGCGCTGAGGACGGATATGACTACACCCATTGCCAGGGTAGTATGTGGGCGGCTGCCGGAGGAGAAACCTCCGATCCGTCTGTGTTACTTTGGTAACCTCTTTCGGTATGACGATCCGCAGGCCGGGCGGAAACGGGAATTCTATCAAGCCGGGGTAGAGATGATTGGGGATGCTTCACCGGAGGCTGATGCGGAGGTCATAGCCATCGCTTACCATTCGTTACAGGCTGCGGGGGTAGAGGATTTCCGCATTGATCTGGGGCATGTTGGATATGTCCACGGTTTACTGGCGGAAGCCGCTCTGAATGAAGCTAGTAAAGATCGGATCAGAGAGTGTCTGATGCATAAAGATTTGGTCGGGTTGGAGGAGACCGTCCGCGCGTACCAGGCAGAGTTGGGCCGGGATTTGATGGAGATCTTTCTGCGACTTCCTACTTTGCGTGGGGGGATGGAAGTTTTACAGCAGGCAGGGGCATTGACCAAGAATCCCCTGGCCCGGCAAGCGCTGGAGAATATGGCGGAGATCTTTACGGTGTTGAAGTGGTACGGCATTGATGACTCCATAACCATTGATCTGTCCATGATCAAAAAGATGGACTATTATACCGGAATGATCATGGAGGGTTATTCGAAAGAATTAGGTTATGATCTCTGCTCCGGAGGGCGATACAATAATTTGCTGGCTACTTTTGGTTCGGATCTACCTGCCACCGGATTTGCGCTGGGTTTAGATCGAGTGCTTTTGGTCATGGAACGCCAAAAGTGCTCTAGTTTAACCAAGCAATCGATCTTTCGGTTCTGTTCCCCCGGTGGCTGGAACGCCCGGAGAATTCAATGGATTATGCAGCGGAGAACAGAAGGCCTTAACCTGGAGACCTTGAACGATCTGCACGTAAACCCGGAAGCATTGCGGAATGTTTTTGTGTTCGTCGATGATGAACGGCTCATCTGGTACGGGGAGAAGGGAAAAGAAGAATTTGATCTGGAAGGTGCGGTTTCATTTATGACCATGCATTCTCTGGAAGGTTAAATCTTGATCAATGATACAGGTGGCCATTGGTGGCCAATGTTTCGATTCAGTTTGAATCTTCCCGATTTAACCGGGAGGTCACTAGGTTGGCGCTGTCCGGCCGGCGTGCACTCCTCTAAAGGGTAATGGAATGATTGGATAACCATTGGGATAAGCTATTTAAGGCGAAACGTCCAAAATTTTGTCCAATTATGAAAGGGGATTAATCATGCAGGCAAAGCCGAGGGAAGAAGTGGTGACCGGGATTTACTTGGAGCCGGTGCCGATTACCGTAGGGGACGAGGTAAAGATTGAGTATAGAGGTGAATTAGCTAAGAATAACGCGGACCAGATTTATCTCCATATCGGTTTTGGGCATCAGAAGTGGCATGATGTTCAGGATATAGCTATGCAGAAGACGGGAGATAGAAGGTGGATGGCAACTTTGAGAATCACGGACAACTCCTGCTTTAACTTTTGTTTTCATGACAGCGCCATGAATTGGGATAATAATAACGGACGGGACTGGACTTATGAGATTCATGAAGGTCACCCGGTTCGTCATTAAGCCGAGTCTGCTACGGGATTAGTTGTGCACAGATTACATGTTGTTTGGCTCTTCACGTAGCTACGGGAAGAGGCAAACAAATCAAGTCCTCATATTGAGTACTCGTATTGAGTACCCAATATGAGGACAGAGTATAGTTTCTTTACTATTATTCGCCCTACTGAGGGCTTTTTTTGTACGGCCTCCAGTTTTACCCGAATGGGATAAGGGGTACTCTTTTCCAGCTGTAGAAAGTCTAGGTTTTGTGGGCCGGGAAACTACTATAGGTTGGGTGAAGGAGGAAGGAGATCAGATAATATTGTAGAATAAAAAAATAGTGTTAATAAATTTGCTTGAGAGGAGGGGGAAAGTTGGCGAAAATATTAATTGTTGATGATTCTCCGCTCTTCAGGGTCTTATTAAAAGAGGTGCTAGTGACAAACGGACATGTCACTTTTGAGGCTGGTACTGTCGAGGAAGCGCTGGAGGTCTTTGAGGAAGTCTCCCCGGATTTGGTCTTTAAAGATTTAATCATGGAAGACAACGATCCCCTGGCTCTCATCGTTAAGTTTAAATCTCTTGATCCCACTGTTAAAATAGTGGTGGTCAGTACGGAAACTCAGAAAAACCTGATCTATCAAGCAATTAAAGCCGGGGCGAAGGATTTTTTGATAAAACCCTTTAAAACGACAGAAGTGACGATGACCGTCAACAGGTTGCTCGGAGGAAATATCCGCAGCTAGTACCGGGATACCAGATATTTTCTGGAGGAATTGGACAACAAATACCGAACTTCTAGAGAGCGGTAGGGGCGCCAGTTTTACGTAGTTTACAATTAAGCATTTACCTTCATACCAAACAATGCACTCTTCAATCCAGCACAAAAAGGAGTAATTACCACCATGCGTAAACATCCGATTCGATTTTTTTTATTTATTATACTCATCCAAGTTCTGCTGGTCTTCTCCCTCCATGCCATAGCCAGATCCGCAGATTTGCCTTGTTCAACTCCGGAGACGGCGTACTTTTCTCTGGCGGATATTGATCAAGACTCCATCCCCGATCATCTGACCTATACTCTACAGCTAGCTCGTGCTTCGACTGAGGGGCGGTTTTGGTTGTGTGGTGAACTACAGGCGCTGATTAATGGGGGATGGCAGCCCATAGCGTATACAGGATGTTACTTTCCTGATACCAGCCGGGTGGAGAAGCCCGCTACCCAAAACTCAACTACTGCAACATTGTATTTTTATGGCGGTGAAATAAAACGGCTCAAAGTAAACGGGCCTTTCCGGTTATTGGTCAAGATGAAAGGTGTAGGCGTAGAAGAAAAAGAGACAATTGCCTTTTCACCAGCGTATAAGCATTCGGAGTTTGAAGAGTCTAATCTCGTCTGGGTGCAGGGGAGAAAAGAAAAGATCGCAACCGTGGTGGAGACCGTTAAAAGTTGGGCGTTAGAGCAAAACCTCTCCTTAGGCACTTTAGCCGAAGTAACTTATAATTTTGACCGGTGGCGTTTGGATTACCAAGGCACATCCACGGTAAAGGCCAAAAGGATCTGGGTGGATCCCGGAGGGGAGATTAGTTGGGTTAATATAGAATAATGGCGTAATGCGCGGACGAGCGCGCATCCATGCGCGCATGAATGATTCCGGGGGTGATCCCGGATTTATTTATGTATGAACGGAGGGTGAGTAAGATGGATCTGTTTAGCGCAGCCAGTGAAAGTCTACGGCAGAAAGAAGCTCCTTTGGCCGCCAGGATGCGACCAGAGAACCTGGAAGAGTTTTGTGGGCAAGAAGAGATAGTGGGCCCCGGTAGATTACTGCGTAGATCGATTCAGGCCGACCGGTTGAGTTCAATGATCTTCTATGGACCGGCCGGGACTGGAAAGACGACACTTGCGCTATTGGTAGCTAAATATACAAAGGCGCATTTTGAGAAGGTGAATGCGGTCACCTCGGGGGTTTCGGAGGTCAGAAGGATAATTCAAGAGGCTAAAGAGCGTAGGATCTATCACCAACAAAAGACCGTAGTTTTTATTGATGAGATTCATCGCTTTAACAAAAGTCAGCAGGATGCTTTATTACCGGCGGTGGAAGATGGCGACATCTTGTTAATCGGCGCCACCACGGAAAACCCTTATTATCAGGTGAATGCTCCGTTGCTGTCCAGATGTCGGATTTTTAGGCTGTCGCCTCTGACCAAGAGCGATATGAGCCGAATAATCAAGCGAGCGTTGGAGGATAAGGGCAAAGGGTTGGGAGAATATAAGGTCCGGGTGGCGCCGGAAGCCCTGGAGCACCTGATCAGCGTGGCAGATGGCGACGCCAGAGTTGCTTTGAACGGGTTAGAGGTAGCGGTTCTATCAACTGAACCGGCAGCAGACGGAGTGCGGTACATTACACCGGAGATTATCGAGGAATCCGTGCAACAAAGAATTCTCAGATATGATAAGGACGGAGAGGGTCATTACGATACAATCTCGGCGTTTATCAAGTCAATCCGGGGCTCGGATCCTGATGCCGCAGTCTTTTACTTGGCCCGGATGATTGCAGCCGGAGAAGATCCGCGTTTTATCGCCAGAAGAATGATGGTTCATGCGGCCGAAGATATAGGACTCGCCGATCCTAGGGCTTTACTTGTGGCAGTCTCCGCCGCGCAGGCCCTAGAGATGGTGGGTCTGCCGGAAGCACGAATTCCTTTGGCGGAGGCTGCGATCTATCTGGCAACAGCGCCGAAGTCCAATTCCGTAGTGGTAGCGATCGATCAAGCCATGCAAGATGTGAAAAATTTGGAAACAGGAAGTATCCCCCTGCATCTGCGTGACGCTTCGCATCCGGGGTCGGAAAAAATGGGTTATGGGGTGGGCTACAAGTATCCCCATGACTATCCCGGGCATTATGTTCAGCAGCAATACCTTCCGGACAAAGTAAAAGAGAGAAAGTATTACTCCGCCGGAGACTTGGGATATGAAGCGGAAGTAAAAAACAGAATGGAGGAGTTAAAAAAAGCGGATTGATATTTATCCAATATTCATGTATAATCATGAATATATTTATTTGCCGATCAGGATCGACTTGGTATAACCCACTACCGGGAAATAAAGACTAAGGGGGATTTTTTGATGGAGAGCTTAAGGGGTAGGGACTTTATCTCCCTGAAGGATTTCAGCCCAGAAGAACTGTGGTATCTGCTGGAAACAGCCAAGAATCTAAAGGTTCAGCGGAAGCGGGGAGTAGATACCCCTCATCTAAAAGGGAAGACCTTGGGAATGATCTTTACCAAGGCTTCAACCAGAACACGGGTGTCTTTTGAGGTCGGAATGTATCAGTTGGGAGGGTATGCCCTCTTTTTGAGCGCAGAGGCGACACAGATTAAGCGCGGTGAGCCGATTGCAGATACAGCCAGGGTACTGAGCCGGTATTTGGACGGGATTATGATTCGTACCTTTAAACACCAGGATGTTCTGGATTTGGCGGCGGAGGCCGACATTCCAGTCATTAACGGTCTCACCGATCTACTCCATCCTTGTCAGGCGTTGGCGGATATGTTGACGGTTTATGAGAAGAAAGGTAAGCTTAGGGGGGTAAAGATCGCCTATATCGGAGATGGGAACAACGTAGCGCATTCCCTACTTTATGCTGCGGCTAAGTTTGGCATGGAGATCACGGTGGCCTCCCCTTCCCACTATCTGCCCGCAGAAGAAGTGGTCAAGGAGGCCCGAATGATTGCCGCCCAGACGCAAGGAGAAATTGTGATTACTAGTGACCCGCAGCGAGCGGCGAAAGATGCAGAAGTGATCTATACGGATGTTTGGGCTTCGATGGGGCAAGAGACTGAGCGGGAAGAGAGGATCAAGGCTTTTCAGGGCTATCAAGTAAATACGGACTTATTAAAAGTGGCTGCGCCAGGAGCTATAATTATGCATTGTTTACCTGCTCACCGGGGTGAAGAAATCACAGAGGAGGTTTTTGAAGGAGAGCAATCCGTCGTTTTTGACCAGGCGGAGAATAGGTTGCATCTGCAGAAAGCCATCCTTGCTTCAATCTTATAGGTACCGAAGGGGGCAGCCTTACCACCTGATGGCGGCTGCTCCCCAACTGAGTCCACCTCCAAAACCGATTAAGAATAAATAATCACCCTTTTGAAAGAGGTTTTTCTCCCAAGCTTCCTTGAGGGCTAAGCCAATAGAGGCCGAGGAGGTATTTCCGTATTTTTCGATATTAATCACGAA
>ERZ773359.6172-NODE-6172-length-10796-cov-5.719672_pt1 | contig 10796 bp, 10 predicted proteins | sample MGYA00374955_ERZ773359 | MGnify/ENA primary metagenome ERZ773359 (study PRJEB29098, sample SAMN04486028) | biogas fermenter metagenome | study: EMG produced TPA metagenomics assembly of the Biogas fermentation microbial communities from Germany - Plant 4 DNA1...
TGCTTGCTTGGGGTGCAAGAGGTCGCTGGTTCAAGTCCAGTCACTCCGACCAAGAGAAATAGCGGGTTTCAGAAATTGAAGCCCGCTATATTTTTATGATTTGACCCAATTTGGACCTAATAATTTATGTTTCAAAGCGCAAAACAGCATTGATCTAATCCATATAAAATTAATCTTCTCAAAAATTATCCTTATATTTATTCCACCAGGCCATGGCTTTATCAATCATTTCCGGATGTGTTTCCGGATTAAAGTCAAGAGTAACATCAATATACTCTCCATCTGTAAAAGCTTTTACCTCTTCATCCTGACTTGCAAGAAGAAGAGCGTACAGTGCCAAAGCTCTTTCATAATCATCATCGGTGTCCAGTTTTTCTATCAGTCCCGGTATGCTTTTCTTACCTAACATACCCAGCTCCTCTGCTGCTGTATACCAGACCTTGGGTTCCTCTCCATCACCATAGGTATCTGTAAATGATTTGTCCTTAAGTTTTTCAAGATAAAAAGCCACCTTCTGATCTTCGTTATCAGTGATATCTTCTTCGGTCTGATCTTCTCTCTTATCAGATTCCGGCATTATATCCGCTTCCCCGGAACTTTCATTGCCATCTTCAGGTCCGGCAGGCAGGATGGATATATCCAGGATTGCATCTGAATCCGGATTGTTTTCTGTATTTTTCTTGTTTGATGCAGCATTACAGCCGACCAACAACGTCAACAACATTGCTGTAATCACTGCAATTGATGTCATTCTTTTAAGTTTCGTAATCATCGGCATCCTCCTTTTTTATTTTTATTTGATTTAAGAAGCATCCTGTTTTTTGGACATAAATTCCTGCTTCTGCTAATTAGACGCATCATAGCCGGATAAAGTTCTGATAAATATTATAATTTTATTGTATAATAAAGAAGCATATATAAGCTATAGGGGGATTATATATGAGTTTCTTTAAATACAGCCCACCTGAAATGAAAAAACTCTGTATATATAGATATCTGTCCTTACTGCTTATTCCCGTTGCCTTTTTAATAAAATGGCTTATGTCACTAGACCCTGTTTTTACTGAAAAATATTATTCAAGAAAGATATATCCTTTTATTATGCAGCCCATAAGCAGATTCACCGGCTTATTTCCCTTCTCTGTTGCTGAGATTGCCGTAATTCTTATTGTTTTTTATTTTATTTATCAACTGGTTTCGGCCATTATAAAATCCATACGACGAAGAAAATGGGTTTTTATAATAAATTTTTTGAGTAAAGCTGCTTTTGCTGCCTCGATTTATATTTTTCTTCAGACAATTTTATGGGGAATTAATTACGAACGAATAACATTTGCAGAAAATGCCGGTATAATTGTTGAAAAGTATTCGGTTGATGAGCTTGAGGAACTGTGCAAAGAACTTATAAACAATGCAAATTCGATGAGAGAAAAAGTTACTGAAGATGAAAACGGAATTATGTGTGTTGACGGAGGATTCAAATCCCTGGCCAGACGGGCCCATTTAGGATATGAAGAAGCGCAAAAAAAATATCCTTTTCTAAGTGGCAAATATGGAAAACCAAAACCGGTTATATTATCAAAACTCATGTCCCACAGCAATATAATAGGCATTTATACAGGCATAACAGGCGAGGCCAATATCGATACGGATATTCCTGATATGGAACTGCCCTCCACCATCATGCATGAGCTTGCTCATCAACGAGGATTTGCCAACGAGGATGAAGCAAACTTCATTGCATATGTAACATGCCTGCACCATCCTGATATAGATTTTCAATACTCAGGAACTATTCTTGCCTTGCAGTATTCCATGAATGCTCTTTACAGAACAGAATCTGAAAGATATTTCAAATTGATTGAATTTTATAGTCCCAAATTACTGAATGATTTCATGGACCAGAAAAAATACTGGGACCAGTATCAAGGTACTATAAAGAAGGTAGCTAATTCTATAAACGATACATTTCTGAAAATTAACGGAGTAAAAGACGGCGTCCAAAGCTATGGACGTATGGTTGATCTGCTGCTGGCAGAAGCCAGGAGTAATTCGCAGTAAAATTTCTATGTCCGGGCAGCGCAATAAATCTGAAAAAAGAGACAGGGAACAGTTCCCTGTCTCTTTCCTATCTCTTTTAAAAATTAGTCTTTTGCCAGTTCCTTTACAGAGGTAACAATCGAAGCCAGGTTCTGAAGCTCTGAAGGAATAATTATCTTTGTGGACTGACCATCTGCGACCTTCTCCAATGCCTCCAGACCTCTTATTGCTATAACTTCCTGGCTGAGCTCCTGTTCTTTTATCATTCTGAGACCTTGAGCAGTGGCGTTTTGAATTTTCAGGATAGCCTCAGCCCTGCCTTCTGCTTCTTTTATAGCAGCCTCTTTCTTGGCTTCAGCACGCAGAATGGCAGCTTGTTTTTCTGCCTCTGCCCCGAGGATAAGAGCCTGTTTTTTACCTTCAGCTACAAGGATATTGGATGTTTTTTCTCCCTCAGCTTTCAATATTGCTTCACGTCTCTCGCGTTCAGCCCGCATTTGTTTTTCCATTGCATTCTGGATATCTGCAGGAGGAATAATGTTTTTGACTTCCACACGGTTAATTTTTATCCCCCATGGATCAGTAGCTTCGTCAAGTATAATACGCATTTTATTATTTATGATATCTCTGGATGTAAGGGTTTCGTCAAGTTCCAGATCACCTATAATATTACGCAGGGTGGTTGCCGTTAATGTCTCTATTGCAAGAAGCGGTCTGTCTACGCCATAAGTATATAATTTGGGGTCTGTAATCTGAAAGTATACAACTGTATCAATCTGCATAGTCACATTATCTTTTGTGATAACAGGCTGGGGAGGAAAGTCAAGAATTTGTTCTTTTAATGATACCCGGTTTGCAATCCGGTCAATAAAGGGTGTTTTTATGTGCAGACCCACACCCCATGTATCTTTATAAGCTCCCAGCCGTTCAATGATATAAGCATTGGCCTGAGGTACTACTTTGATGTTGGCTATAAAAACCAGAATCCCAAAAAGTATCAGAATAGCAAATAGAATCGGACCCATAACAATTACCTCCAAAATAATTTTCTAGGTTATTTTAAAGCATTTACAACTAATTTAACCCCCTGAATTTCCTCAATTATTACTTCCGTATCTTTTTTTATGCTCTCACCAGTCTTGCTCACTGCTGTCCAAATCTGCCCCCTTACTTTAACCTGCCCTGTAGAATGCTCGGTTATATCCATTATTACGATGCCTTTCTCACCAATCAGCGAATCCACATTTGTCCTGTGATCGCCTACTTTGAGATATTTTACAGCAACAGGTCTTGTAAAAATCAAAAGCAGGATTGAAACTGCAAAGAAAACTGTTATTTGGGACCAAACCGGAAGATTAAGCATTGAAAAAATAAATGCGATTAAGGAACCGGCAGCAAGCCAGATTGTAGTAAGACTGACGGTTATTGCCTCAATCACAATCAGTATTATGGTCAAAGCAATCCATATATAGGTGTAGACCTCCATAAACCTTCCTCCTGTAAAAAGAGTCCTCTCATAATTTATTTGTCATTCAAACAAATTATGAGCTACATTACCTTCAAGAAGTGCTTTCAGTGTTCCCGTTCAGATGTTTGATATAGCATCTTCTCCTGCGGTGGACACGGGTACTGTAATTTCTCCACATGGACTGTACCGCGTAATTTGTTTCAAGCTCCGGTGAAGCAATAGCCCTCACAACTCCATTTTTTATGGCAGCCTTTGTGAGCTCATCCAACATAACATATGGTACGCCTTTCATCCTGAGCTCAGGTCTTATGGCAACCAGATACAAATCAAGAGTATCATTTTTCTTTATAGCTTTTAATAAATGTATAAACCCAAAGGGTAATATCCGCCCTTTACTTTTTCTCGCAGCTTCTGACAATGAAGGCATAATTATACCGAAACCAGCAAGTTTGCCCTCAGAGTCCTGGATGATATTAATATAATCAGGATTTACAAAGGAGAAATACTGTTTGACATATGTATCAATTTGTTTTTCTGTAATGGGTACAACACCATACAGATGTTCATATGCCTCATTTATCAGATAAAATATGTCCCTTGCATATGGAAGTGCATCTTTGGGTTTTTTTATGGGCACAACACTCAATCCATATTTTTCCTTAGCCTTTTCAGCCATGTCTGACAGTTTTTTAATGACACCTGCATCTTTAGGAGGAGTAATTTCTATTTCAATCCAGTCCACATCTTTGACATACCCGTAAGACTCAAGGTGCTCGGAATAATAAGAATAGTTGTATATTGTAATAAAGGTTCCCATTTCATCAAAACCTTCAACCAGCATACCCTGCTTATCCAGATCACAAAAACCAAGCGGACCGTGAACAGCATCCATACCTTTTTCTTTTGCCCATTCTTCAACCTTGTTAATAAGAGCGCGGGAAACTTCGTAATCATCAATGAAATCTATCCATCCGAAACGGGCATAGCGCTGCTTCCATTTTTCTATGTAACTATGATTTATAATTCCTGCAATCCTGCCGGCTATTTTTCCATCCTTATATGCCAGCCACATTTCAGCTTCACAGTATTCAAATGCCGGATTTTTTTCTTTATTGAGAGTAAACTTTTCATCTGCTATCAAAGGAGGTACCCAATAAGGGCTGTCTTTATAAAGTTCAAAAGGAAAGTTAATAAATTCTCTTAGCTGTCTCTTGTTTTCAACTCTAACGATTTCAACCATAATTCTACTCCTCAAAAAGTTAAAAAATAGATTAAATAATAAATAATTAAAATATTTTAATACAAGACCATTATACTATGTCATTGATAACAACTCCACATTAAATTTTGCTTCAAAAAGAAACACCAGGCAATTCTACATATTTTTTTCTGCTATGCCCGCAAGTGGACTTCTTTCAACCTGTGCCAGAGTGACGTGACCAGTTATTTTAAACTCCTTCATTTTTTCTACCGTATAAACAAGACCATTGCTTCTTGCATCCACCATGAAATTATCAATCTGGTTATCAGAAGGATCGCCAATGAAAACAAATTTTGAGCCAAAACCTGCTCTGGTCAGCATAAGTTTTGCCAGATGCGGTGTAAGCTCCTGTGCTTCATCAACAATCACCATGGCATTGCTGAGGGTACGCCCTCTCATATATGTAAAGGTCTTTGTCTCAATAATTCCTTTTGACTTGTAGGTCTCAATAAAATTGTCAACTGAAAATGAGGGTTTTCTTGAGTATCTGTGCATTTTAATGTTCTCATCTTTTTCGGTGCTCCTGAAACTCATCAGTGTCTCTATTGCATCATAAAAACTGCCCATCCATGGACGCAGCTTCTCGTCCTCTGTTCCGGGAAGATAACCAATATCACTTCCGGCTGCTACGGTAGGACGGACAAACAAGATTTTACTGTACTCACCCTTTTCAATAACTTTTTCAAGTGCTACTGCTGTTGCAAGAATAGTTTTTCCAGAGCCTGCCCCACCAGTAATAGACACGAAAGGTATACTGCTGTCCATAAGGAGTTCAAAGGCCATTCTCTGCTCCCTGTTGATGGGGGTTAAACCCCAGGCACTCTGCTTAGCATATTTAAGAGGTACAATATTTTCTCCGTCAAAACGGGCGAGTACTTTGTGATTTGTGTTATCACTGCCGGTTAGATCCAAGAACTCATTGGGATAAAGAGGTGTAGCCAAATTAAGATCTTTTTCTTTTATACCGCCATTGTAGATTTGATTGATTAAATCTGAAGAAGCATAAATTTCCCTGTATCCTCTATAAATTTCATCACACAATACTTTGTCGTTATGATAGTCCTGGGCAGGAATACCGAAGGCATCGGCCTTAATCGCCATGTAAACATCTTTAGTGACCAGGATGGTAGGGATATTCCTGTTCATTTTCTGCAGATTTTTGGCAATGGCCAGAATTTTTGTATCGTTTTTATTGGTATCAATTCCCGGAGGCACAAAATCCATATCCATATGATTAAGTTCAATACGTATAAGCCCGCCATGCTCAGTCCTTATTCCTTCTGCAAGATTTCCCTTTCCTCTTAATTTGTTAAGTTCCCTTGCAGCAATTCTTGCGTGATACCCCACCATTCCCTCACGTCTTTTTATGTTGTCTAGTTCTTCGATAGCGATAATGGGAATAATAACATTGTTATCCTCAAAATTATAAAAGCACAAAGGATCATGAACAATTACACTGGTATCAAGGATATAATTCTTTACCATGTTTCTGCCCCCTTTGTATACCTGCATTTATTGCGGCAATAAAGTATTCATGGAATATCGGGCTTATATACGCTTCTTCTGTCCAAAGACCATACGGGATCTGAAAACTCCCCGGGATTAATATTCTTTACTGCATTTTCATAATCATAAATTCTTGCATCCATTAAATCCAAGTAATGAAGTAATTCTGCTTCAAGGAACAAGGGTTTTTTAGGGCTTCCGTATTCAGCCTCATAATGATGACTTACTATCATATGTTTTAATAACAGCATTACTTCATTGGAGATATCCAGTTCTTTGCCTATCCGGTCAAGTTCTTCCACGCCCATAATGATGTGACCTAACATTTTTCCTTCTTTTGTATAGTCAGCCATACCGAGTGTATTGCTGGAAAGCTCTCCTATTTTTGCAAGGTCATGAATTATAACTCCAGCGTACAGCAAATCTGAATTAAGCCCTTCATATACCTTACAGAGAGCATCTGCAGCCCGCAGCATCCTTACAATATGAAATAAAAGCCCGCTTCTTATTGCGTGGTGGAGGCTCTTTGCCGCAGGCCAATAGAGAAGTTTTTCCTCTTTTTCATCCAGAAGTTTCATAACAACTGAGCGTATTTCAGTATTTCTGATTTCAGAGGCAAATAAATATATCTCGTTAAGCATTTCCTGTGGTTCAAGAGGGGCTGCCGGAACAAACTCGCCTATCCTTTTCTGATCTTCTTCATCTGCCAACTGTATTTTATTGATTGACAGTTGCATTGTTTCCCTCCACATATCAACCCGGGCATTTACATAATAAAGTTTATTTATTACAAGCGAGTCAAAATCCTCTTTATTTGCATCCCACCATTTGGCGGAAATATCACCGGTTTTATCAGAAAATACAATGTCCATGTAGTATTTTTTGTTGGTTGAAAGCTTAAAATCAGCACTTTTCAAAACATATATACCATTGATAATCTCACCAGCTTTTAAATCACTGATTTTTATTCCTTCAAATTTCATTGGAACCCCCAGAAAATTACATAACTTTTATTTTTTCTATGAGTTAATTGTATCCTAACGTTATAAAAAAATCAAAAACTATTTATAATCATTTTAATTCTCATTGGGGTTAATTATGAGTGAAATCTCCAGCCGCTGTTAAGCACATTTATATGTTCCATACATCCTCAATAAAATAATCAGGTTTATGCGACAGGTCAAGTTCCCTGTACCGGGAAAGCTTTTGTCCGTTACTGTCAATTAATATACGTACAACAGGACGATTTGGACTATAAGAATTGTATTTGAACACCAGTCCCTTTTCACCGGTATTGAGTACCACGCCGGTTCCGACGGGATAATTGGTTACATGACGGAAAAAAGCCTCAAGAATCTTTTTATCGAAGTGTTTGCCGGAAAGAGATAACATATAATCGACGACATGGGATATATGCATTTTTTTGCGATAGATACGATCAGTTGTAAGAGCATCAAAAACATCAGCTATAGCGACAATTCTCGCCTCAGCAGGAATTTCTTTACCCTTAAGCTTGTACGGGTAACCGCTTCCATCCATACGTTCATGATGATATAAAGCAATTTCTCTGGCAACAGAGGGAATATTCTCTGAATTTCCGAGGATTTCATAACCAAAAACCGTATGTTTTCTCACTTCTTCATATTCTTCCACAGTAAGCGAGGTAGGTTTTTTCAATATTCTGTCATTTATCCTTACCTTCCCCACATCATGCAAAATGGCGCCTATACCTAAATTCTTCAATTCATCCTGTTCTAACCCCAGGGTGATTCCTGTCACCAGTGAGAAAACTGCAACATTAACAGAGTGGGTAAACATATAATCGTCGATGGATCGAATATCAGAAAGATTAACAATGACTTGATGGCTTTGCAATATTTCTTCAATTAAGTTCTTAACAATTTCAAGAATAAATTCCCCATCAGTTGATGTCTTAATTGATAGATTGTCCATTATTTTTTTTATTTGATTTTTTGTCTCATGAATAATCTCTTTTTTTATAAATTCGGGAACAGATATATTCTCAGAAACTCCGTCGTCGATATAAACCTCAGTAATACCGTACTGCTTAAGGTTATTAATTATTTCCGGAGTGAGTTCGGATCCTCTGGCCAACAGAACAGAATTGTTTAGCGAAAATATAGGAAGAGCAATTCTATTTCCGACTTTAACATTATCCAAACTCACTTTTCTCACAGAGATTTATCCTCCTGTTTTTTGTCTTTGGTATAAATAGCTCTGTCACTTGATTTATCGACAAAATGAGTCAAAAATTTTAATTAATACATTTTTACTGTGTACATAAAAGAAAGACCGCTTAATCTAAAAGCGGTCTTATAACATTTAATATTTCATTCTTAAACTTTGAAAGTTTGTTTTCAGCGTTTTCCAGAGAATTTGAAGAGATACCGTAATAGATTTTTATCTTGGGTTCAGTTCCCGACGGCCTTATGCAGAACCAGTCTCCTGAAACCATCTTATAATAGAGAACATTTGATTTTGGTAAATTAATTTCGCTTGTGGTGCCATCTGAAAGATTTAAGCAATAACCCTTTTTATAGTCATATATGCTTGAAACTTTGAACTCTCCGAAACTTTCGGGCGATTTTTCCCTCATTGTTTCCATTGCGTTAGAGATTTTTTCCAGACCCTCTTTTCCTTTCAGGGTAAAAGCATCTATTCCTTCTTTAACAAAACCATATTTATTGAATAGTTCAATTAACCCCTGATAAAGATTCATCGAACGGGATTTATACCAGGCGTAAACTTCAGCCAGGAGCATTGTTGCCACAACAGCATCCTTATCCCGTGCATGAGTGCCGGCAAGATAGCCATAACTTTCTTCAAAGCCAAAAAGGAATTTCTTTTTGCCTGTGTCATCCAGTTCACCGATTTTTTCACCAATGAATTTAAAGCCCGTAAGAACATCAAGGAGTTCGACATTGTAATATTCTGTGATTTTGCGGGCCAGCTCGCTGGAAACTATGGTTTTTACTACAAAAGCATTTTCAGGCAATTCACCTTTTTCCTTCTTCTGAGAAAGTATGTATTCAAGAATCAGGCAGCCGATCTGATTACCTGTAAGGGTAATAAATTCACCACTGTCATCCTTAACAACCACACCCATTCTGTCTGCATCAGGATCAGTGCCAATTATCAGGTCAACCTCCTCTTTTTTCGCCATATTAATAGCGATCTCGAAAACTGATTTTTCTTCAGGATTAGGATAATCTACAGTCGAAAACTCCGGATCCGGATGCTCCTGCTCAGGAACAACATATACATTTTCGAAGCCAATTTCTTTAAGAATTCTTCTAACAGGCTTGTTACCCGTTCCGTGCAGCGGAGTATAAATTATCTTGACATCTTTTCCATATTTAATGCATAAATCCGGGTTTATCTGAGCCTTCTTTATTTCCTGAATATAGGCATCATCAATATTTTTGCCTATCATTTCAATAAGCCCTTTTTCAATGGCTTCTTCATATGAAATGGGATTAATTGAAGTAATATCTGTAACTGCATTAAACTCACAGGTTACGGCATCTGCCTCTTTTGGCGGAAGCTGGCACCCATCACTTCTATAGGCCTTAAATCCGTTGTATTCCTTTGGATTATGACTGGCAGTTATAACAACTCCCCCGCCGCAATTCAGATATCTGACTGCAAAAGACAACTCAGGTGTGGGTCTTAAATCATCAAAAAGATAAGCTTTTATGCCATTTGAAGCCATGACCAGAGCTGTCTCCAAGGCAAATTCCTTTGATCCGCGGCGTGAATCGTAAGCAATAGCAACCCCTTTTTCAGATAAGCCCTGATTCTTGAGATAATTTGCAAACCCCTGTGCAGCCTTGCGCACAGTATATTTATTGATGCGGTTGGTTCCTGCACCTATAACGCCACGCATTCCACCTGTTCCGAATTCAAGGTCTTTATAAAAACGGTCTTCAATCTCTTTTTCGTTATTTTTGATAGAAAGAAGTTCATTCCGCGTGTCTTCATCAAAGTATGTATTATTAGCCCATAAATCATAAGATTCTCTAAAGCCCATAGAAAGATCACCTTCATACTTCCTTAGTTGTAGTTGTAAATAGTTTACTTTATTGGTCTTCTTGGTTCAACAATCATTTTTATTGCAGTACGGACCTCACCGTTTATTTCTATTTCGGAAAATGCCGGACTGCAGACAATGTCGATACCTAAAGGAGCCAAAAAGCCTTTGGCAATTGCAATGGCCTTAACAGCCTGGTTAAGTGCGCCAGCACCTATGGATTGTACCTCAGCAATACCCTTTTCCCGGATGACTCCGGCAATCGCCCCTGCAACAGAATTGGGGTTGGATTTGGATGAAACCTTCAACAGATCCATTTTAACAACCTCCAAATAAATCAACCTTTTACATATTCATTGATTCGCTTTATATTTATTGCTTTTTTAGTTTCCATGTTTACTGTTATCAAGACTGCGTTTAATTGTGCTCTCCCTTTAGCAATTTCATGCTGTGCAGGAAGACCCAATGTG
>ERZ773359.6173-NODE-6173-length-10795-cov-5.154376_pt1 | contig 10795 bp, 11 predicted proteins | sample MGYA00374955_ERZ773359 | MGnify/ENA primary metagenome ERZ773359 (study PRJEB29098, sample SAMN04486028) | biogas fermenter metagenome | study: EMG produced TPA metagenomics assembly of the Biogas fermentation microbial communities from Germany - Plant 4 DNA1...
AGTAATATACTATAGTTTTGATAATCTCTCAATGAAGATTAAAGGTAAGATAAAAAGAGATAAGTTACAATCAAATGTAAATTCATAATGAAATAAGCAATATGGTCAGGTTTCAATTGCTGAACCATATTGCTTATTGTATTTATTGAATTCCATATAAGACAAATCTAGCTGAAGCCAAGATTTAAGACAGCAGATTTTATATACAATAAATCTACGAAAGCTTTTCTATGATATTTTCAATATCTAGGCAGGCTTTTGTGATGGCTTTTTCTCTACCGATATCTGGAGTATCAACTCCTTCTACCAGTATTTTTTCAAATTTTTTGATTCCTAAAAATTTAAATATATCTTCGAAATACTCTACACCGTGATTGAATTTTCCAGAAAGTAGTTTTGGATACTTTCCCCCTGAAGACTGAATGTATATCATGCTTCTTTCTTTATCGTTCAAAAGGCCAGTTACTTCTTCCGGAGTTATTCTAATTACCCTATTGTTAATTATGATGCAATCTATGTATTTTTTCAGTATAGAAGGATAGCTTACACTCCACATGGGTGCAGCAATTACATAAGTGTCAGCGCTTAGAAACTGGCCGCATAATTCATTGATCCTATCTATTGATTTTTTGTCATTTTCAGATAATTTTTCATACTCAGCACCTGATACCAGTTCTGCTCTTTTCTTAAAAATGATATGATTTATTTCGGGTATATATTCAGTGTAAAGATCTAGTTCTTCCACCACATAATCAGGATTTTTAGAGACAAAACGATTTATAAATTGTCTACCTATTGTTTTACTTGTTGACAGTTTTTCCGGCTTTGAGTTTGCGGTAATATATAAAAGTTTTTTCAACATATCGCCTCCTAACTGTAGTTATTATTTGTTTACGGACTTTATTTATGCGAAAAAACATGTTATATCATATTTGTATAAATTAATGACAAAAATTCCTTTAATATTATAGTTTATTTTTTAAAATCATAATAAAAATATTAATACAGATTGATTATACTATCCAAGTTTATTCTTGTTTTCTTTGCAATGAAGGGAGGAATGAAAAAATAGTAGACATGTTTCCTTTTGGTAAAAAACATTTTATGTTGCCTAGTGATACTTTATCATCTTTCCCAATGTACTTCTTTGATGACAATTTTCCCACTATGAATTTTATGAGGGGAAACTTTAAAGTTGATTTGAAAGAAACACCTGACAATTATCTTGTGGAAGCAGATCTACCTGGAGTAAAAAAGGAAAACATTAATATTGAATTTGATAATGGCAATTTGACCATAAGTGCCAAGAGAGATGAAACTTTGGAAGATAAGAAAGAAAACTATGTAAGGCGTGAAAGGCACTATGGTGAGTTTAGAAGGAATTTATATATCGAAAATGTGGATGAGAATAGAATAGATGCCTCTTTTAACGATGGTGTGTTAAAAATAGTCCTGCCTAAATTGAATAAAGGAAACAATAATAGACGAAGAATCAATATCCAGTGATATATATGTCTTTTTCCGACCTCTGGTTAATATACCAGGGGTTTTTATTTATTAAATGCTATTATAAACAAAAATTATGTTGTAAAATATAGTAAATATATATTTATTGTATAATATGATTGACAAGGTATGGAAGAATCATATCGAGGAGTGATGAAATGTTTAATAACTTATATGGAGAACTATTAGTAAAGGTCAATGGCGGGGAAAAATGTATAATGGTGACACACTTGAAACTACATAATGACAGAAATGGTTCAATTGAGGGAAAAGTCCTACTGTCAGAAGAAGATGTTAAAAATAAATCCTATAGTTTAGAAGATAGTATTTATGAGCGAATGCATTTTTCTTTGGATACTGGGAAGCCAGAAATAATAGAAACAGGGGAAGACAAGGCTATTTTGATAGAAGCTTTTATTCCAAAGCCTCGGCTGTTTATTTTCGGTGGTGGACATGTAGCAAAGCCAGTTTCTGAATTTGCTTCAAGGGTCGGTTTTTCTGTTGTGATAATCGATGACAGACCTACTTTTGCAAATACAAGCCGTTTTCCTGAAGCAGAGCAGGTTATTTGCGAAGATTTTGATAAATCCTTTGATTTGATAGATTTTAGGGAAACAGATTTTGTAGTAATTGTCACTAGAGGACATAGATATGATGGTATTGTGCTCCGTGAAGCCTTGAAGCATAAGCTTAACTACATAGGAATGATGGGCTCCAAGAGAAGGGTAAAGGCAATGATGCAGGAACTAGCAAAAGAGGGATTTGACAAAGAGATCCTTGAGTCGGTGAAATCTCCCATAGGCCTTGATATAGGTGGAGTTACGCCTGATGAAATTGCAATATCTATAGTGGGACAACTGATAAGCTATAAAAATAAAGGGTTAATAAGCAAACTGGGAAAAGAGCATGTATTTCCCGAATTTGATTTAGATGTGTTCAAAAGTATTTGTGAAGAATCATCAATACCTAGAGCCCTTATTACAATACTTTCCTCCAAAGGTTCTACCCCAAGAAAAGCTGGGACAAAAATGATTGCTTATTTGGATGGCAGGACTGTCGGAAGTATAGGTGGAGGCTGCAGTGAAGCTGCAATTGTATCAAAAGCCAGAACAGTGATGGATGAAAAGGGTTTTTCTATAGAACATGTAGATATGACAGGGGAAATTGCTGAATCTGAGGGCATGGTTTGCGGTGGTATTATGGAAGTTTTAATTGAATCATTTTAGGTATGAAATATCATGAATATATTATCCTGAATACAGCAATTAAACAACTCTTTGCTGTATTCAGGATATAAACTTTCCATGCCATCAATAATTTTCTTTAATATAGTCACTGAGCTCATTAAGTTCGCATTCTGCAGAATATAGTTGGTGCATTGCAAAAGAAGCAGTATATTTTAAGCCACTTCCTGTAACAATACATACTACCTTTTCATTTCCTTTTAAAAAACCTTCTTCTTTCAACTTAATAATTGCAGCTAAAGGCACCGATGAAGCAGGCTGTCCCAAGATGCCTTCTTTTGCCATAAGTGCTTGAGCTTTTAATATCTCTTCGTCTGTTACTGCTGTAGCAATTCCTCCATTGTTCTTAAGCAGTCTTAATACCTGATTGCCACTTGGAGGATAAGGATTTTCTATTGCATGAGCTATAGTATGCGGTTTCTCTACCCTTGTTATAGCATCACTATTATTATAATAAGCGTTATAGATGGGAGAGCATCCAAGAGATTGAGCGCATATTATCTTTGGCACATTATCTATCAATCCACAAGACTTGAACTCTCTAAATCCCTTTTCGATACCTCTTATATTCCCTCCAGCACTCGTAGGTACAATAACATAATCTGGCATTTGAAAATTGAGTTGCTCGCAGATCTCATAAGCGATGGTTTTGGAACCTTCGACTCTCATGGGAACATCTGAATTGATAAAGTAAATATTATTTTCTTTGCCTATTTTTAAGCTCTCAAAATATAGTTCTCCATAGTTACCTTCAACCTTTATAAGATGAGGGTTATACATGGCAATAGGGTTTATTTTTTCTTCAGATATATCTTTGCTTACAAACACAAATGTTTCCATTCCTGCTGCAGCACCATAAGCTGCTACAGAGGTTGCCATATTTCCTGTAGATACAGTTCCAATTCTTTTATATCCCAGTCTTTTTGCATCCATTATACCGACTGCAGTTCCTCTGTCTTTGAAGGACCAGGTAGGATTTTGAGTTTCATTTTTCATATATAAGCCACTTATGCCAATGGAATATGCCAGGTCTTTCATTTCAATCAAAGGTGTAAAGCCTTCTCCTAATGTAAATCTATTATTTTTGTCTAGAAATGGGTAAAAATCTTCATACCTTTCCCAAATTGTCTGAGTTAGAATATTCCCTTTGTTTATTCTTCCGTTACTAATTTCTTCTATTTCCAAAGGCTCATTACACAAGTCACATCGAAAAATGGCTTCATCTAATTTATGGGCTTTACCACAAGAGGTACAGTGTATCGATACACTTCTCAAAATTTCCCTCTCCTTTCTATCATTGATCGTATTATTCCTTTTATGCATAAATGGAATAATATATAATTCATATATGAAACACTAACAATGCTGCATTTCCTTATGTGTAATTATCATATAATCAGATTATGTTGTCAACGAAGCGAAAAACAAAAAAGTAGACGTGAAAGGGGTTGGAGAATATTATGGATGTAAGAATAAAAAAAATAGCTTTTTTAGGGTTATTTATGGCGTTGCTTATTATCGCTACAACAATTTTGCGTTTTCCGGTACCTACATTTAACCTTTATTTCAATCTAGGAGAAGGAGTAATATATTTAGTAGCACTTATCTTTGGTGGTCCTGCTGGTGCTATTGTAGGAGGAGTAGGTTCTGGTTTATCAGATATTATTGGTGGTTATCCCGTATGGGCTCCTATAACACTGTTTATAAAGGGTATTGAAGGATTTATTGTAGGGACTTTATCAAGAAAGACTAAACCCTATATGGCAGTTGCTGCTGGAGCCTTATTTATGATGATTGGTTATGCTTCAGCAGCCGGATTATTATATGGCATAGGTGCTGTACCTATAGAGATTGCAGGAGATTTTGTTCAGGTATCTATAGGTGGGGTAATTGGATTAACATTACACAAAAGATTAGAAAAATACATCTATAGGAGATGAAGAAATGGATACAATTAATACTTTAAAAATAGGTAAAGTGCCACCTCATATTTTAAAGAGATCTGTGTTTCCTTTTTTAGGGGCAATTAGAGAAGAAGTTTTAGTTCATTCAGGATTTGGAGAGGATTGCAGTATTATAGACTTTGGAGAGTACGTAGCTGTCACTTCTACTGACCCTATAACCGGCGCTAATAAAAATAGCGGCTATTTATCAGTATTTATATCTACTAACGATATAGCTGCTTGCGGAGCCAAACCCATAGGTATAATGGTGACACTACTTTTACCTGTAGGCTCTGATGAACAGTTGTTAAGAGATATAATGGAGGGTGTTAATAAAGGAGCCAATATTATAGGAATAGAAGTTTTGGGAGGACATAGTGAAATCACTGATGCGGTCATTAAACCCGTATTATCGGTAACAGCATTAGGAATTGCAAAAAAAGATGAATATGTTACCTCCTCCGGTGCCAAACCAGGGGATGATGTGATAGTTACAAAAGCCCTTGGCCTTGAAGGAACAGCTATTCTGGCAACAGATTATGAGGAAACTTTGAATGGCGTATTGGGAAATGAAATGGTATCGAGAGCCAAAGGCTTTATAGAAAATATAGGAGTGGTGGAAGAAGGAATTGCTGCAGCTAAAGTGGGAGTCACTGCCATGCATGATATAACTGAAGGGGGAATTTTAGGAGCGGCTTATGAAGTTGCAGAAGCTTCTGGAGTAGGCATAGAGATCAATAAACAAAAACTTCCAATATTAGCTGAAACAAAGGCCATATGTGATTATTTCAAGATAGATCCTCTTGGACTTATATCCAGCGGTTCCATGTTAATCTGTGCTCCAAAAGGCAAGGCGGTTATAGAAGCTTTAGAATCAATTGGTATAAATGCCAGCATTGTTGGAAAGGTGACGAAGGAAGAAAAAATACTTATATGTGACGATGGCCATACAAAAATAATTCCTCCTGAGAGGGACGAACTTTATGTAGCTATAGAGAGGGCAAACAAAACTGTCAAATAGTTTGTTATAATGATTAAAGGAAAAACCTACTAAAAAATAATTATATCTAGATTCCGGATAAAATATGGAGGTAACGAATATGGCAAAGGTAGCTAAGAGTCTTACCGATTTGATTGGAAATACTCCTCTATTAGAGCTTTCCAATTATAACAGAACAAATGATCTAGGTGCCACGATAATTGCCAAACTTGAGTATTTTAACCCAGGAGGAAGCGTAAAAGACAGGATAGGATATGCTATGATAAAGGATGCTGAAGAGAAAGGTCTTATTGATTCCAATACCACCATAATCGAACCAACCAGTGGCAATACGGGTGTAGGTTTAGCTTTAGTTGCTGCAGCAAGAGGCTATAGGCTTATAATCACTATGCCGGAGACATTCAGCATAGAAAGAAGAAAACTCATGACAGCTCTTGGGGCAGAGATTGTATTGACTCCCGGAGCAGAGGGTATGCCGGGAGCAATAAAGAAAGCACAAGAATTGGCTTCAGAAATTGAAAATTCATTTGTCCCACAGCAGTTTGAAAATCCCGCCAATCCTGAGTATCATAAAAATACAACAGCAGAAGAGATATGGAGAGATACCGATGAAAAAGTTGATATTTTCGTGGCGGGAGTAGGAACTGGAGGTACTATCACAGGAGTAGGAGAGGTATTGAAACAAAAGAATCCTGATATAAAGATAGTTGCCGTAGAACCTGCTGATTCTCCTGTATTATCCGGAGGTCAGAAGGGTGCCCACAAAATACAGGGCATAGGTGCAGGTTTTATACCAAAGATATTAAATATGGAAATAATAGACGAGATTTTCAAGGTTGAAGATGAAAGAGCCTTTGAAGCATCAAGAAAGCTTGCAAGAAGTGAAGGACTGTTGGTAGGAATATCATCCGGTGCCGCTCTTTATGCAGCTTCTGAAATAGCAAAAAGACCGGAAAATAAGGGAAAGACTATAGTGGTGGTTTTGCCTGATACAGGTGAAAGATATTTGTCTACTGAATTATTTGTATAAAAATTTAATCAAAAAAGCTGTTAATCTTTTCAAGACTTAACAGCTTTTTTTTTCTTCATAATATCTTCATAATCATTGCTAAAAAAACGATACAATAGCTTAGGCGTCGGGGATGCAAGAGATAAGTCCCCTGTCGTTCAAGGATGGTAATCAGGACGCGAAGCAATCTTTTTTCTTACAGTGATAGGAATACTATTAATGTAAGAATTTTTTGATTCATCTTCGACTTAAATGCCCTATTATAAGCTATGAATAAATTATTTTATTTGTATTGACACTAAAAAGAAAATGATATATTATATATAGTATAGGGGGGTACCCTATATGAAATGTAACGAGAAGGGATGAAAAAGCATGAAGACTGAATCCTTAAATATAATAGGTATGACCTGCGCAGCATGTGCAAAAGCATCGGAAAGAGCAGTGAAAAAGCTTGACGGTGTTATAGAGGCAAATGTTAATTTTGCTACGGAGAAGATGGTGGTTCAATACGATGAAAGCAAGATTGATATAGATAAAATAAAGGAAGCCATAAGAAAGGCAGGGTACGAAGCTTTTTTAGAGATTCAAACTAAGGAAATATCAATACCCATATCCGGAATGACCTGTGCAGCTTGTGCAAAAGCTGTTGAAAGGGCAGTAGGAAAGCTTGAAGGGGTAGAAAATGTATCTGTGAATTTTGCTACTGAAAAAGCAAATGTAAAATACAATCCAAAACTGACCAGGATTTCTGAAATAAAACAAGCTATCACAAAAGCGGGTTATAAAGCCTTGGAAATAGAAAGCAAAAACAGAGTTGATGAGGATAAGGCTAGGAAAGAAAAAGAAATTAAGACATTATGGACAAAATTCATTGTGTCAGCTATCTTTGCTACACCATTGTTAATCCTTGCTATGGCTCATATGATACCAGGTATTAATAAAGTGCTGCCAGCTTTTCTGGACCCAATGCATAATCCAATGAGATTTGCTTTAATGCAGATGGTTCTAGTGATCCCCATCGTCGTTGCAGGCTATAGATTCTATACAGTAGGTTTTAAAGCCATAATAAGGAGAAGTCCTAATATGGATTCTTTAATAGCAATGGGCACATCGGCAGCTATTATTTACAGCTTGTACTCAACATACAGAATTTATATGGGAGATCACCATAGTGTTATGAATCTATATTATGAGTCCGCAGGTGTTATTATAACATTGATACTTCTTGGAAAATCACTTGAAGCGGTATCAAAAGGCAAGACCTCTGAAGCAATAAAGAAGCTTATGGGCTTGGCGCCAAAAACTGCAACAGTGATTCAGAATGGAAAGGAAATACAAATACCCATAGAAGAGGTTGAAGTGGGAGATATAATATTAGTTAAGCCTGGTGAGAAGATACCTGTAGATGGTGAGGTTATAGAAGGATATACCTCTGTTGATGAATCTATGCTGACAGGAGAGAGTATTCCTGTGGAAAAGCATATAGGGGACAAGGTTGTAGGTGCCAGCATAAATAAGAATGGCTCCATCAAATTTAAAGCAACAAAAGTAGGAAGCGACACCGCTTTGGCTCAAATAATAAAGCTTGTTGAAGATGCCCAGGGTTCTAAAGCCCCTATTGCACAGATGGCGGATATAGTTTCCGGATATTTTGTTCCTATAGTGTTTGCAATAGCCGTAGTGGCTTCTATAGCCTGGTACCTAAGTGGAGAATCAGTAGTTTTCGCATTGACCATATTTATATCCGTACTAGTAATCGCATGTCCTTGTGCCTTAGGCCTAGCAACTCCCACAGCCATAATGGTAGGTACAGGCAAAGGGGCTGAATACGGTATATTGATAAAAGGTGGAGAAGCATTGGAGACTACTCATAAAATTAATACAATAGTATTTGATAAAACAGGTACAGTAACAGAAGGCAAGCCTGAAGTAACAGATATAGTAACTACTAATTTATTTGAAAAAAATAGACTTCTCCAGATTGCCGCATCGGCAGAGAGAGGTTCAGAACACCCCTTAGGTGAGGCAATAGTACGAGAAGCAGAAAATGAAAATATAGATTTGCTAAAGGTTGAAAAATTTTCTGCAATACCCGGTCATGGTATAGAGGTTAATATTGAAGGAGCAAACGTTCTACTCGGAAACAGGAAGCTTATGATAGATAGAAATGTAGAGCTAAAAGAATTGGAAGAGGAGTCTGACAGACTTGCTTCAGAAGGCAAGACTCCCATGTATATAGCTATTGATAGTAAACTGGCAGGGATAATCGCAGTGGCAGATGTGGTGAAGGGAAGCAGCGCCAAAGCTATCCAAAAGCTTCATGATATGGGGATAGAGGTTGTTATGATAACTGGCGATAATAAGAGGACTGCCGAGGCTATAGCAAGACAAGTTGGGATTGACAGAGTGCTAGCAGAGGTATTACCTCAGGACAAGGCTAATGAAGTTAAAAAACTACAGGATGAGGGTAAAAAGGTTGCTATGGTGGGAGACGGCATAAATGATGCACCGGCATTGGCTCAGGCAGATATAGGAATAGCTATTGGTTCCGGTACTGATGTAGCCATGGAATCTGCAGATATAGTGCTGATGAGGAGTGACCTTATGGATGTGCCTGCAGCAATTGAATTGAGCAAGAGCACCATAAGAAACATTAAGCAAAATCTCTTTTGGGCCTTTGGATATAATACTGCAGGAATACCGCTGGCAGCAGGTGTGCTTCACTTATTTGGCGGACCTTTGCTGAATCCGGTATTTGCTGCAGCGGCTATGTCTTTAAGTTCTGTATCAGTTCTTACTAATGCTCTCAGACTGAGAGGGTTCAAACCCACAAGGTAATAGACAAAATATAATATAAGAGCTAGCTTGAAGAATTGACAAAAGTCATTCTGAGGGTGAAGCCCGAAGATCTTAAGACCATTTTTAATATGAATGGAGGAAATGAAATGAAAAAACAAATCAATATCGAAGGAATGAGCTGCGGACATTGTGTAAAACATGTAGAGGAAGCTCTAAAGGAAATCAATGGAGTTGTAAATGTGGAAGTAAGCCTGGAAGGCAAATATGCAATTGTGGAATTGAATGCCGATGTTGAAGATTCAAATCTAAAGGAAGCCGTCGAAGACGCAGGCTACGATGTGACAGATATAAAGAACTTGTAGAATATCTAAACCTGGAGGTTATAAAATGAATGATGACACTAAAACAGATGGTTGCGGAAGCTGCTGCGACGGAAACAATGAAAGAAAGACATACAGGCCAGATAAGATGAAATCATCTCTCATAAAAAGGCTTAATAGGATTGAAGGCCAGGTTAGAGGCATAAAAGGAATGATAGAAAAGGATGCTTACTGTGATGATGTTCTTAATCAAATTGCCTCAGTCCAAGCAGCTATGAATTCTGTTAGTAAGCTGTTGCTGGAAAGTCATATGAAAAGTTGTCTTATCAGCAGGATACAGGCAGGAGAAATGGAAGTAGTGGATGAAATTCTCAAAACCATAGAAAAGATGATGAAGTAATATATGATGTGCTGTTTTTATGGAGACGAAAAGTTTTAAAAGGTTTTCTTCATAAATTCTCCACATACTTGTAGTATTATCGAAGATAAAAACATAGCAAATAATAAATTTCAATTTAGCAGGAGGTTAATACTTATGAAGAAAAAAATTTTAGTGTTAATTATTATATTTTTGCTGGCCACGGTGTTGACTTTTCCAGTAGTTTATGCGGCAGGAGAGAATGGTTCAGAGAGAGCCGATTTTTTCAAGTCCATGTTTAATTCCATGAGGAGCTGGATAAATGAGACTAAGGAAAACGGTGATGTTACCGAAGAAGAAGCATACGCATGGGAAGAACATTTTAATTATATGGAAAGATTCCATGAAGAAAATGGGTATGGACCTTGCGGAGGCTTAGGAGGTCGACAATCTGGAAGAGGAATGATGGGTGGCTATTATAACGGCGGTATGATGGGGCGCTTTAACAATAATCGATTCTAGATATTTTGTTATCCATAACAAAAATTTTTTGTAACACTCCTTGTAAACAAAGAGAGCTACCTCGATCATATCCTTGAAGCCTATCATCTTT
>ERZ773359.6174-NODE-6174-length-10795-cov-4.589479_pt1 | contig 10795 bp, 9 predicted proteins | sample MGYA00374955_ERZ773359 | MGnify/ENA primary metagenome ERZ773359 (study PRJEB29098, sample SAMN04486028) | biogas fermenter metagenome | study: EMG produced TPA metagenomics assembly of the Biogas fermentation microbial communities from Germany - Plant 4 DNA1...
GATTTTGGCCAGCGGACCAAATGTTGAGAACAAAGGCTTTACACTGCGAGAAACAAAAGGTGGTTTTGGAATATTCTCTCCGTTTTTACACTTCGTATAAATATCACTGAGCAGATATAAATACTCTTTTAAACCCGCACCGTCACTGACCATATGGTTTAGGATGAAAAGTAAGGTATCTGCTTGTTTTTCTCTTAATATGAAAATCTTTAACTGGGGTTCACGGCAGATATTAATAGAGCTTGCCAAAAGCTTGGTTTTTTGTTCATCATAATCAGGCCCGGCCTCAATAACATGCACCATATCTTCGCCGGTAAAACCTTTATCTAGCCAGTATAAACCTCCTTGGTCTTCAACGAAACAGCATCTGATCATGGGTATGGTATCTGTTGACAAGGTTACAGCTTTTTTCAAAATATTTTCATCAATATGTCCTTCTAAACGGATTACGCTGCGCAAGGAAGGTTCAAATACAGCTCTATGAAAATATTGCATTAGATCATAAACTTCAGCCTCATAGCTAGTAGCCATTGTTAATATTTTCTCCCCTATACTTTTGCTATTTTGCCCTCAATTATAACGCTTACCTCTTTGCCACAGCAAATTCTATGTCTTTACGTCTTTTTGATGCTCTTGGCGCTAGGCTATTTATCATCGGTAACCCTGCCGTCCCCTGACACAGGTATAACATCACCCAGGTATTTCGGTTGGGGTTTAAGAATAACAGCATTAATAAAATCCTTAATTCTGGCGGCTTTCTCTCTCAACTCATATTGCAACATTACCGGGCCATAGTTATGCCTGTCAGCAGCAACGCCATAAGCCTCCAGGCCCAACTTGTGGGCAATGAAGATCGCTCTTTTGAGATGATATTCCTGAGTAACAATAATAAGCTTTTTTACTTGGAAAATATCTCTTGCCCTGTACATGCTATCATAGGTATTAAATCCGGCATGATCCATAAAAATATGGCTGGCAGGCACCCCTTGATCCTTAAGAATCTGTTTCATGGCATTAACTTCGTCATAGTCCTGGCGTCCATGGTCCCCACTAACTAAAATTCGCTGGGACTTGCCCTGTTCGTACAACTCTAAACCCGTCATCAAACGATCTTGCAACATGGGTGAAGCCGTGCCGTTGGGCAGAACATAAGCACCTAGAATAAGAACAGCATCAGCGTTTGGGGCCTGAGCACCTTCAACAATATAGCGGGAACCAAATGTTTCTACGTAATGATTTAGCCCAAAACCCAGCCCGCTAAAAATTATTAGAGCTGCAATTATGCCGATTATTAAACATTTTAGTTTTCGCCCTTGGGTCACTATTTTCTCTCCTTAACCCCGCCAAAAATTAAATGTTGTCAATAATTATCATTTCTCTTTTTTTGTTTTTTTATATTGCGTTTAAATACACCCACTAAGCTATCTGGATCGATGTCCATAAAATAGGTCAGCGGCACCAAATAAGAAAAATCCCGACCCTCATCTTCTTTTAGTAAAATAGAAAGATACACTCTTGCATATTTTCTGTGAATCTTGACCGACGCAATCTCATCCCAGGTTAATAATATATTTTTAAAGGGAACGTTGATATTGACGATTGTCGGAGTTAGCTCAATATAAAATCTTTTAAGCAAGAGACCTGACAGAACATATATCAGATAAATTGCAATAGCCGCAAAAAAAATAGCAAAAATTGTGTCTACTATAGGTCTTTGCTGAATACCGACAAAAAAATAAGATGACGCAAATAATGAACTCCCTATAAACATAATCACATAAAGCACAATCACATGCAATTTTACGCCCGCTTTTTGAAAGAAAGGCAGTTTGTAAGAACTCATATTAACCTCCCTAAGTCTACTAAAATAAGATTGATTACAACTATTTTATACTAATTTTTTATAATATGCTACGATATTATTCAACCTTGTCGCTACAGGTATAGCTTTTTAGTCGCTACGGTGTGAACAAAGGAAATATCGTGTTCGACAAACAACATGGTGGGCTGGCAACTGACAATTACATCTTCAATTTGCATACGGGATAAAACATCAATAAAATTCAACGGTTCATCCCAGATATATAGATGGGCTTGCCGGCAAAGGCTTTGGGCGAGTAATACTTTTTTCTTCTGCCCCGCACTGAAATCCTGCATATCTTTTTCAAATTGCACTCGGGGAAAATCCAGCTTGCGCAAGATAGTCTTAAACAGGCTTTCATCAATACCGCCGGCCAAAGCAAAATCCCTAAGATTGCCCTTTAAAAAAGAAGTATCCTGGGGTACATAGGAAATTATTAGCTTGTTGCCAATATTTAGTTCACCTCTGTAAGTAAGGTTCTGCCCCAGCAACAATTTAAGAATACTGGTTTTGCCGCAGCCGTTTTTACCGATTAAAGCAATCCTGTCTCCCCGTTCAATTTCCAAGTTGATATCCCGACAGATTTCTTTCTCGCCATAAAAAATTGACAGGTCCCTTACTTCTGCTAGGCGCCTCTTATGGTAGGTAAGCGGTGAAACAGTCAGACTCTCTGCGATTTCCAGGTCCTTAAGCAGAGTTTCTTTAACTGCTATCGCCTTTTGCCTCCGGGCTTCCAACGACTTGGAACGTTTCATCATCTTGGCAGCCTTATGTCCGACATATCCCCGGTCATAAACACCACTGCCGATTTTGCCCTTTTCAATCTTAGCAGACCAATTGGCAGTACGTCTTGCAGCAGCAGTTAATTCTTTGATTTCGTTTTTTAATTTGGCATTTTGAGCCTGTTCAAAACGATCTCTATTCTCTTTATTAGACCACCAGGTAGAAAAGTTTCCCTTTTGAACTTCAATTGTTGTTTTATTGATTGCCAAAATGTGATCCACACAGTTATTCAAAAACTCCCGATCATGGGACACCAAAATGAAACCCTTTTTATTCTTGAGGTAGTTACCCACAACCTGACGGGCCTTCATATCCAAGTGGTTGGTCGGTTCGTCAATTAGCAGGAAATTATTATCCCTTTGAAAAAGGGCAGCCAGTAAAACCTTGGTCTGTTCTCCGTTACTGAGTAAACAATAAGGCTGGTATAAAACATCTTCATCAAGCTCCAGTTTGCTTAATTCCTTTTTCAGTCTCCAAAGCTCTAAATTACCGGCAATACTGTACACTACATCAAGAGTGGATTGATCTTTATCTTCTACTTCAAAAGGAAAATAGTCAACTTCAACCGACGAGGATATTGTACCCCGATATTCGTATTTACCCCTTAACAGATTAAGAAAAGTTGTTTTTCCACAGCCATTTCTACCGATAAAACCGAGCTTCCAATCAGTATCAATTTGGAAAGAGACATTCTCGAAAATATAATCATAACTGCCGTCATAACTAAATGTAAGATTATTAACGCTAATTATTGACATGAAACTTCACCTCCGAAGGCCTATGGTATCGCAATACCGCAAAAAAGAGCTCTATAATATTAAAGGCCGCAAGAAAATTGCTTCTTGCAGCCCAAAGATACAGACATGCATTTCATAACATGCATTTCATGCCGTAAGGCATAAATGTCCTTGTCCAAAATTATAAACAGTTAAAAAGAATAACAATTTTCTTGCTAAGCACGAAAAAACAAGCAATTCAATTGCCTATTTTAACGAACCTTATTTAGTTAATAGTTTTAGCAAGAAAATGTGCGCATCTTTTCAACTCCACTCTACTAATTACCTTGTATTAATTTTTTATATTTACTGTTTTCATTTTATTAAAATTAATTAATCCTGTCAAACAGTCGCACGATTTGGTTTCTTAGGCATTAGCCCAGGGAGTTACATTTTAGTCTTCCATTCCAGAGCCATTTCAATTAGTTTCCTGGTTCCTCCGTCATCCGGTTTAATCTCATCCCATTCCTGACCGAAAATTTCATATATACTGCGGACTAAAAAGTCAAATTCGATCCAGCGGCCTTCGATGATTAACTTAAACACATAAGCTAACCTATTAACCATAAATTTATCGAGAATTTTCAGTTCCTCTTCAGAAAGCTGTCTTTGGCGGGAAGTAAGCATACCTTTAACCGGTCCGCTTTGGAAAACGAAATGCATGATTGCCGTAGATATCATATTCAAATTTTCACTTTTTAGGATTTCATCTTTGACCTCTAAGTTCTTCTTTTCCGCTCGCTCTGACCTAGCAAACAAAAATTCATCCAAAATGGCATTTTTTATGGTTCTTCCGAGTTTTCGAGGCCTGTAAAAAATTTTGGATTTAGCCCTTCTAATCTCATATAGCTCCTCCAATACTCCAGCGGCATGCTTGTCAAAGCCAAAATCCAGTCCCTTACTTAGATCTAACCCTTCCTGCCCTTCAGCCGAAGAATCATCGATAAGTTCACCCTTAGCCCTTAAGTAACAAAGTTCTTGATAAAGCCCCATAATACTAACACTCCAAAACATCAAAGCCTTGTGCTCTTTTTCAAATTATCAATTAATCTTTATAATAATACACTTTTACTTTTTTTGACAGTCCTAAAATAATTTGGGGCTTTTAAGCAGGTTTGAGGTTTATGTAATTTTGCAAGATGGTTCTCGGCTCAACAAGGGATCCAAGGCTTGAATATAGTTCCAAACCCTCACCGTTTAAATATATCGGTAAGTCCACCCCGTTCCGGCCATCAAGCAATCCGGCAATAAACATTTTCAATTCCTCAACCGTGTATTCCTTATTCTCAAGATAAAGTCGATCCTCAATGTTGCCGGCTTGAATATGGCTGATTATTACCATTCTACAGGTGCGTGAGACCGCAATATACTCCCCTTCCTGGGGAGCCAGAAGTAGACACTCCGGTTTAGTGTCTACTTTACGGCTACAAGTCTGCATAAAAAACTCAGTAGTCAGCGCTTTTTCAAATTCAAGCATATCATCCGGAACAGCAACATAGGCCTGACTCTTAAGAAGCATTCCGGCCCATGATTTACCGATCAATTCCTCTCGAAAAAATTTACTGAATTCTTTTTTGTATTTTATAAACTCGCTCCAAATATGATGGTAAAAGGGGATATTGGGTAAATCGGGAATTTCACGAAATCTAAAAGTTAAAGGGCTAAGGCTATCGGCCATCCTGCAAATGAAACTGTTGTTTCTGAGTATTACAAAAATCGGACTACTCATTTAATTACCCCCGAATTTGTTTTGCATTGTTCAGCAGGAGTATACTCACGATTTAACCGCATTTAGAATAACCGCAATGTATGCAAACAACACAGCCGCTCTCATGGTTAACAGGGCGCCCACATTCCGGACAGGCATTTCCTTCCTTGTCTTTAGCTTTAGTTTTAGCTTGGCTGGGTTGGACCACAGCAAGACTGTTATTGAGTCCTATATCCCTATATTTCTTTATCACTCGGGAGATGGCATCGGGACAAGAGGTAACATTAACTCCTTCACGACGAATGCATGCCGGACAGCGAATACCGCTGATTTGCTCAATAATAGCATCCACGGAGATGCCCGAACGCATAGCAATGGATATTAAGCGAGCGGTAGCTTCTGACTGGGAGGCACACCCACCTGCTCGACCGGTATTGGTAAATACCTCACAGATACTCTGATCGTCAGCATTGACACTAACATAAAGATTACCGCACCCGATTTTAACTTTTTCCGTAACGCCGACCGTTACCGTTGGCCTAGGCCTGGGGATAATTGTATTTACCTGCTGCGGTGATACATCTTGTTTTTTTCCCAGGGTTCCGGTGGACAGCACTTGTTCCTGACGGCTACCGTCTCTGTAAACCGTTATTCCTTTGCAGCCCAATTCATAAGCCAAACGGTAAGCACGAGCTACATCCTCTGTAGTGGCCGAATTAGCAAAGTTGATTGTTTTTGAGACGGCGTTGTCTGTATATTTTTGAAAAGCAGCCTGGATCCGAATATGCCATTCGGGCTCAATTTCCTGGGCCGTGACAAATATTTTCCGTATCCATTCAGGTATTTCAGTAAGACCCGCCAGTGTTCCCTGTTTGCTTATTTTCTCCATCAATTCCTGGGAATAAAAACCATACTGCTTGGCATATTGTTCAAAGAGTGGATTAACTTCAATAAGAGGAGTCCCGTCCATGACCGTCTTAGTATAGGCGACAGCAAACAGAGGTTCTACCCCGCTGGAAACACCACATATCATAGAAATTGTCCCCGTGGGAGCAATAGTGGTTAAGGTCGCATTACGCAGTTCTATATTCCCCTCATAAATTGAACCCTTGTAATTGGGAAAAACTCCCCGTTGCTGGGCTAAGCGTTTTGATTCCAAACGAGCTTCGGCTTGGATATAACGCATAATCTTCTCGGCAAGCTCCTCAGCTTCCGGTGAAGCATAGGAGATCTGCAACGAGAGCAACAAATCGGCAAAACCCATTACTCCCAGTCCGATTTTGCGGTTGCCTTTAACCATCTCTTCGATAATGGGCAGCGGGAATTGGTTGGCATCGATCACATCATCGAGAAATCGAACGGCCAGGCGAGTTACCTCACCCAGTCTTTCCCAGTTAACATCATTTTTACCGTCAGCTTCCTCTACCATTAACTTAAGGTTAATGGAGCCGAGATTACAAGCTTCATTGGGCAGAAGAGGTTGTTCGCCGCAGGGATTGGTGGCTTCGATTGGGCCAAGCAAAGGAGTGGGATTATCCCTGTTGATGCGGTCGATAAATACCATTCCGGGCTCCCCGTTGCGCCAAGCATGTTCAATGATCTTGGAAAATACTTCTCTGGCTGGCAGACGGCTTACTATTTTGCCGGAATGAGGATCTATCAAGTCATAATCTAAGCCGGCCTTGACTGCTTCCATAAATTCATCGGTTACCGCCACCGAAAGGTTAAAATTCGTAATTTCTCTGTTATCTTCTTTACAGTTGATAAATTCCAGGATATCCGGGTGATCGACCCGTAAAATCCCCATGTTGGCTCCGCGTCTGGTTCCTCCTTGCTTTACGGCTTCTGTGGCCGAATTAAATACTTTCATAAATGAAACCGGGCCTGAAGCCACTCCGCCGGTAGATCGAACCATGCTGTTTTTGGGACGCAGTTTGGAAAAGCTAAAACCCGTTCCACCGCCTGACTTATGAATTATGGCTGCATTTTTGATAGCATCAAAAATATCCTCCATACTGTCTTCTACCGGCAGCACAAAACAAGCGCTTAACTGCCCCAAATCCCTACCGGCATTCATTAAGGTCGGAGAATTGGGCATAAACTCCAGGTTGGCCATCAAGGCGTAAAACTCTTCGGTCAGACTTTTAATCTCTTGCTCCGACTTGCCGTATTTTTTTTCAATTCCGGCTACTACGGAAGCCACCCGGTAAAACATATCTTCCGGTTCTTCGCAAACTTGCCCGTTCTCTTGTTTTAAATACCTTTTCTCCAAAATAAGTCTGGCATTAGCGGTAAGATTAGCTTTGGGCCTGGACTTAGATCTTTCTTCAGTAAAACTCAATCTAATCCCATCTTTCTTCATCTTCTAGTACTAATTTTGTTCTATAATTAGTATTATAAAAATTTTATCAAACTATATATAGTAGTCAAGAGTATAAAAGATATAGGTTAATAGTATAAAAGTCCTGGGAAGAAAAGCGGTGTGCGAATTATAGGATAAATCCTAATCCGACACCGCTTTTAATAGTTGCTGTCAAAAATCTCAGGAGTAACCGTATTCCCTCGAGCCACTAGATGTAAATTAGCGTTTTCATGATTAGTTAAGAGTTGTTCTAACAACCAACAGTCTGATTTTTCTATTTTTAATTCTAAATCTGCGCCGGCCGCAAATTGCCTGGAGGTCTCTATCATGCTGTCAAGGGTTTTTTCATCCACCACACCGGAATCAATAAATAATAAATAGCGATAATTTTGGAGCATTGATTTAAGAAGTCTATTGGCCCGCTTTTCACCATAGCGCTGGATCATGTGTTCTTTTTCTTTCAGTATGCTTTTCGTACCTTCCAGCCAGCCTTTGCTTAAGAAATAGGTGGCTTTTTGCCGTTCAAATTTAGTGTTTGGTCTGGTAAGCATTATTTGTATACAGTCCTCAGCTTTAAAAAACAACAAGTCTGCGCTAGTAGCCTTTAATCCAATAATGGCATTACCGCAACAGCCGTAGCCCAACAATATTCTGTCCGCATCCTGAACCTGGTCAATTTCACTTTGCAATTTGGCTCTGAGTTTTTCCGGATTCATGTGATAGTCGGAAGAAATCCAAATTACAGGATAAGACACACCGGTTTTTTCCATAGCTAAGGCTAATTCAGATTTTAATACTTCACAGCATATAATTACGTTTTTCACAAAAACCACTCCACTGTTCTGTCCTATTTGCTAAGCTGTCTCGGAGCAAAGTGCATACTTTATTAACATTCTTACCAAGACCTTATTAAAATGATTTCTGGAGATCTAGGCTTACTTAAGGGGACCGATTTTACCCTTGCGGTAGGCGTCGTTGTATTTGCGACAATGCCGGTCTTTACCCATCAATGCTTCGGTTGCCAGTAAGGCAGCGATCATATCCCGGCTACAAGGATCCATAATAGCTGAATCCATGCCAAAGAAGGTGGCTATAGTCAAAAAGGCTTGATTAATGACTTTTCTTAAGGGCATACCGAAGGATATATTGCTTAAGCCGGAGGTGATTTTAATCGTAGGATACATTTCTTTTATATCCCTCATGGTCTCGACAAAATTATGAACGGAATTATTGTCGGTGGCCAGGGCGATAACTAGAGGATCCAGGTGAATTCTGTCGGGGGCAATATCATACTTTGCCGCTTTTTCGACCAGGCTTTTGGCAATGTCAATTCGGGCCTGGGCAGTTTTGGGAATTCCGTCGTTATCACAGGTTAAAGCGATAACCTGCCAATCAGTCCCGGCAATTAGAGGATAAATAACGTCAGTTTTATCGCCTTCTTCGGATACAGAATTTATAATACCGGGTTTGCGGGCGTATTTTAAGACAGCTTCAATCGTCCGCGGGTTGGGGCTGTCAATACAAAGCGGCGTATCTACAGCGTCTTGCACAATATCCATGAGCCACTTTAAAGTTTCAACCTCAATATCCGGAGAGGTACCGGCACATACATCCAGGTAATGAGCTCCGGCCTCGGCTTGGTCGATAGCTCTTTGCCTAATAAAATCAGCATCTTTTTCTTCAATAGCCTTTTTTACAACCGGAATGGTCCCATTAATTTTCTCACCGATTATAATCATTGTCCCTCACTCCTTGTATAATATGTTTTGAAATCAAAATCTATAGAATTTAGTAAATCCGTTTATCAAAGTTTGATATTTATTAGAGTTCTTTTTAAACTCGCTGATCCTTTTGCAGGTTAATGGCTTTAACCACGTTTTTGAGCAGGAGGGTCGTAGTAATAGAGCCTACTCCTCCGGGAACAGGAGTAATGGCCTGCACTTGTTCCGCTACTGCTTGGAAATCAACATCGCCGCACATTTTTCCGTCTCCGGCATCGTTGATTCCCACATCAATCACAATACTTTGGGGCGAAACATAATTGGCATCAATAAATTTGGGTTTACCAATGGCGGCCACTAGGATATCCGCATTTTTACAGATGTCAAGCATATTTTGGGTTTTAGAATGACAAATAGTAACTGTCGCGTTTTCTTTTAGCAGCATCATACTGAGGGGTTTGCCTACTACCATACTCCGGCCTACCACAACCGCCTTAGCGCCCTGAAGTTCGATTTTATAATATCTTAAAATCTCCATAACAGCCGCGGGCGTGCAGGGCAGCAGGCCTGACATGTCACCGGCAAATATTCTGGCTTGGTTTAAAGGGCTCATGCAGTCAATATCCTTGGCCGGATCGATTATATGTTTCAAGAGCTCTTCATCCAGTTGCTGAGGTAAGGGCCTGAAAATCATTATGCCATGGATGCCCAGATCGGCATTGACCTGCTTTAAAAGCTTAATAAAATCAGTCATGGGAATACTTTCCTCCAAAGTAAACTTTTGAGGTCGAATGCCCATATTTTCACAGTTCTTAACAATGCTGTTCTCATAGTAAATATCGTCGGGCCTGTTTCCGACCCGGATCAGTCCTATGGATGGGACTTGGCCCCTGTCTTTCAAACTCTTAATATCTTGCTGCAGATCCGCTTTTAACTTCTGAACAACGGGTTTGGCCTCCAAGATTCGACTCATGCCTTATTTCCCTCCCGTGATTTTCTTCTCAACCAGGGAAAATACCCGGTCAGCTCTAACTGTAAATTCCTGAACAAGTTCTTCCAGTTCGGTCTCTACTTTAGTACGCAAGTTCTCATCCTTTAGTATTTTGGTATTGATAAGAACATTTAATTTGGCACTTTCTAAAGCGGCTTTAAGAAAAGCTACTCCCACACCGACGTCACTGATGACCAGCATACTTCCCTTTTCGGCCATTTCTTCTTGCAAAGCAATACCCTGGGCACAACAGCGGGCTATTTCCAGTGGCACTAGGGTTGCTTTGACCAACGCCTTCTGCATAGTTTCTTCTTTGATCCTGATTTCTTCAGGCGTATTTTTGGGCATGCCGTAAGCCTGAGAAAGAGGGTAAAAGGCTTCTGCATCTTCTTTAACCAGCTCTTCCAAGCGCTCAATAATTTTTTGCCCTTTAGAGATTAATTCATAGACATCGGCTTCTACATGCTGGTACTTTTTCTTGCCAACCGTCAGATTGCCAACCATAAGACCAAGAGCCACACCCAGAGCACCTACGTAAGCGGATGCTCCGCCCCCGCCGGGAACCGGTTCTTTGGAAGCCAGAGAAGCCAGGA
>ERZ773359.6175-NODE-6175-length-10794-cov-5.598194_pt1 | contig 10794 bp, 11 predicted proteins | sample MGYA00374955_ERZ773359 | MGnify/ENA primary metagenome ERZ773359 (study PRJEB29098, sample SAMN04486028) | biogas fermenter metagenome | study: EMG produced TPA metagenomics assembly of the Biogas fermentation microbial communities from Germany - Plant 4 DNA1...
AATTGAATTAAAGATTAGTCGAATATAATAAAACGACCTTCATTTTTGAAGGTCGTTTTGTTATTTATTACTATATCCAGGAACGATATCTCCAACACCATCTAAAATATAGTCGGGCCGGTAAGGGAAACGTTTAACTGTGTCTCGAGAACTCACTCCGCTGAGTACTAAAACAGTTTCAATTTCTGATTCAATTCCTGCGATAATATCGGTATCCATCCGATCGCCGATAATAGCAGTTTCATCACTTTGAGTTTTTAACTTTTTCAGAGCATGCCGCATCATCAATGGGTTGGGCTTGCCAATAAAATATGCTTGTCGTCCAGTTGCTAACTCAATCGGTGCAATTAAGGCTTTAGTAGCCGGAACAATCCCCCGCTCAGTTGGACCAGTAAGATCTGGGTTAGTTCCGATTAATTTGGCACCTTTTAAGACTAGGCGGACTGCATGCTCAATTTTTTCAAAGCTATAGGATCTAGTATCGCCAACAACAACATAATCAGGGTTAACATCGTTCATGGAGAAACCAGCATCATATAGCGCATTTGTAAGACCAGCTTCACCAATTACATAAACACTGCCACCAGGAGTCTGACTGGCTAGAAAGCTAGCTGTTGCTATGGCGCTAGTATGAAAGTGATGTTCATCTACCTCGATACCGAGACGTTCCAATTTTTGTTGTAGTTCTTTTGGTGAACGTTCACTACTATTAGTGAGAAACAAAAACTCTTTATTTTCTTGTTTGAGCCAATTTACGAACTCAAGGACACCAGGTAGGAGATAGTTCCCATGATAGATAACTCCATCCATATCAATGATAAAACCTTTTTTTGCTCTAATGTTATCCAAACAGATCCCTCCCTTACCCTTAGTTTACCACGTTTTGTCAGAACAAACTAGCTCTTTAGAGATGCACTACATTAATTTTAACCAAACTATTTATAAATTAGTAATTAACTAGTCTTATCTCTAGCATAGTTCACTGGCAAGTAGCTTAATAGTGTTCTTAGGAAGTAAGCAAATATTGGTACTTGTAATGGAAAGCTAATTAGTCGTGGAATGAAGTTGAATAGGAATGGTTGACCAAATAGGCTATAAAGAAAATAAGGAATTAGTAACAGTGTGGTTATTCCTTGACCAATAGCGATAGCTAATACTAACCCCCAATAATTTTTGCTATCCTTGATGATATGGCTTACGATTAACCCGGGGATAAACCCTGTTAAAAAGGAAACAAAGGTAAAGTGAGGCAAATAGGCTCCCATTGGACTAATAATATAACCGACTATATCAGCAATGGCGCCGACGATACCTCCAGCCAGTGGTCCGTAATATATTCCTGCTAGAATGATTGGCAGCCCGCCAAAACCGATGCGGATAGCATCAACCCCGCCTAATGGAATACGAAAACTAAAGAAACGGGATAGCAAGACACTTAAGGCAATCATTAATCCGAGGAAAACCAGATTACGTGTATTTTTTAGCATCTCAACCCTCCTTTCTCTTTGGTACTATGGCAGAAGCTGCTCATACCAAAGAGAAAGGCCCTTTGGTGACAGCGGACGCGATGAACATACCGCAGCCTGTAACAGGCATTTCGTCTTAGGGCAACGTCCCATCCCTAAGCACTAATTACGCATGTCATCTACTCTACCACAGGTTTATATTGCATTTTACCAAAATATGAGTTAAGATTCAAGTGATACAATTTGACAGAATTTGATAAGGAGTGAAGCAATGTACAAGTTTTTACACACACGCGTTCGGGTTAGTGATTTGGAAAGGTCAATTAATTGGTATTGCGATAATTTAGGATTTCAAGTAAAAAGCAGAAATGATAAGTCACCTGCTGGTAATCGGATTGTTCATTTGGAATTACCGGGAAATGAACATACATTAGAATTAACTTGGTCAGCAGATTATAAGTTGGCTGTACCTGAGGATTTAATGCATTTTGCAATTGGCGTTCCAGATTTAACTGCTTTTTGTGAAGAATTGGAAGCGAAAGGTATCGAAATCTGGCCAAGCAATTGGCGGGAAGCTTTTGCTGAAGGTCGGAAAATGGCCTTTATTACTGATCCTGACAATTATGAAGTTGAACTTTTAGAAAGATAATTATAGCTACCTGGTGAGTTTATAGGCTTACCAGGTAGTTTTATTAAAATGTCATAGATTTTAAGAAGCGGAGGAGTTTATATGCGAGCTATTATTACAGTAATTGGTCAAGACAGGGTTGGAATTATTGCTGGCGTTAGCGGAGTATTGGCTGCGGCTAAGGTCAACATTTTGGATATTAGTCAAACAGTTTTACAAGAATATTTTACTATGATGATGTTAGTTGAAATTAGTAATGCCAGTATACCCTTAGAGCAATTACAAGCACAGTTAGTTGAGGAAGGTAACAGGCTAGGAGTAACTATTAAGCTACAACATGAAGATGTATTTAAGTCAATGCATCGGATTTAGTAGAGGAGAGTGTTAGTTATGCTTACATCTTATGAAGTTTTAGAGACCTTTAAGATGATTGAAGAAGAACATCTTGATATCCGGACTATTACTATGGGTATATCTTTGCGGGATTGTAGTCATAGTGATGGGAAAATTGCTCGACAAAAGATCTATGATAAAATCACCAGATATGCGGAGAATTTAGTGGCAGTTGGTGAAGCTATTCAGCTAGAATATGGCATACCGATTATTAATAAACGAATATCGGTAACTCCGCTTTCCATGATTGCTGAAGCAAGTGATGAAGAAGACTACGTTAAATTTGCGGAAACTTTGGACCGGGCTGCAGATACAGTGGGAGTAAACTTTATTGGTGGATTTTCTGCCTTGGTACATAAAGGATATACTAAAGGGGATCAGCGCTTAATTGCCTCAATTCCAGAAGCGTTAAGTCGTACTGAAAGGGTATGCGCCTCTGTTAATGTTGCTACAACAAAAGCAGGCATTAATATGGATGCTGTCGCTGAAATGGGACGGGTTATTAAAGAAACTGCCGAACTAACCAAAGAGCGAGATGCGATCGGTTGTGCAAAACTTGTTGTATTTGCTAATGTGCCAGAAGATAATCCGTTTATGGCTGGTGCTTTCCATGGTGTAGGAGAACCAGAATGTGTTATTAATGTTGGAATTAGCGGCCCAGGAGCGGTTAAATCTGCTTTAGAAAGAGTGCGGGGCGAAAGGTTTGATGTGTTGGCTGAAACGGTGAAAAAAACTGCGTTTAAAATTACTCGGATGGGCCAATTAGTTGCCCAAGAGGCATCTAGACGTTTAGGTGTTCCTTTTGGCATTATTGATTTATCTTTAGCTCCTACACCAGCTGTAGGGGACAGTGTTGCACGGATTATTGAAGAAATGGGGATTGAAAGCTGCGGTGCGCCCGGCACAACAGCTGCTTTAGCATTATTGAATGATGCTGTTAAGAAAGGTGGAACTATGGCATCTTCCCATGTTGGCGGTTTAAGTGGTGCTTTTATTCCAGTTAGCGAAGATGAAGGAATGATTGCAGCTGTGGAAAAAGGCTCCCTAAGTTTAGAAAAACTAGAAGCCATGACATGCGTTTGCTCTGTAGGTCTTGATATGATTGTTGTGCCTGGTGAGACTTCAGCCGAAACGCTAGCAGGTTTAATTGCTGATCAAGCAGCTATTGGTATGATTAACAATAAAACCACTGCAGTACGGGTGATTCCCGTTCCAGGTAAGAATGTAGGAGATTGGGTTGAATTTGGTGGGCTACTGGGTAGTTCACCAGTAATGCCGATTAGTAAATTTTCTAGCAGTGATTTTATTAATCGGGGTGGAAGAATCCCTGCTCCAATTAATAGTCTGAAAAATTAACAAGCCCGATCAGGGCTTGTTTATTCTTCAGCAGTTAATTGTTCTAGTAAGCTTTCTAATTCTTTTAGCTTTTGTTTAATCTCTGTGATTAAATCTTGTTTAGTTCCTTTCTGATCCGTAATGAGTTCTTGATCAATGGTGTTGCCTGTTAGGAAGTTAATGATTGCGGATTGATTATTAAATTGATAAACATCATTAGTTTCCGCATCGATAAAGGATTGGAAAGCAATACCGGCTGCATCACTAGGAATAATTGTTAGTTTCCAATACAACTTTTGGTTGCGAATAAAAGGCAGTGGCTCAACGGAGTGAAACATGCTCCAATCAACGGAAGGATTGTTTCTCCGAATATAATCTACCGCCCGTACTGGACCAGTTAAGGTTTCTTCCGGTGGTAATTGATAAATTTCAATTTGACCAGTTCTAGCATCCACTATAAAGACTTTAAAGATTCCATGACTAGCCCCATAAGGTTCGGTACTGATAAACCACTTTAACCCTTCTTTAGTGTTCATTAAATAAGGTTGACGATTGATTGAGGAATTAGCTCCTGCCGCATCTTGGATTTGAATTTGATCTTTATGAATAAAAAACTTGTTAAGTACTCCAAGATGGTATTGATAGGCATCTACATAAGTACGAGTTAGATTTTCTGGAAAAATGCGATTACCTGTTAATACTGGATGTTCTAAAGCTTTTTCTGGGGTAACAAACTCGATATTCCCAGCAGAGTCCACTATAAATACTCCTTTAAAGTAAGGGACAGTAAAAGGGATTCCCCAGCGAAAATGAAAGCGATAACCAATAGCTCCGACTATTGTATATAGATCATTATTGTAAGGAATATACATTGGATCATCAGTGGTGACGAAATAATTCTTACGGTAAAGGTTCCAATAGAGATTGTCAACTATTTGCATTCCTTCACCAATAGTAAGGTTTTGGCGGATTTGCTTAGAGTTTTTTGCTTGAGTGGTAGCATCCACAGCAATGATTCCTTGATTTTTTTGATTAAAAGTTAAGATAAAACCATCTGGTGTAAGTGGGAAGACCCATTGGATTTTTCCATCTATAATAGCGATATTTTCTGTACCTAATTTAAACTGACTGGATTGTAACGAGTCTTTGGCATAGCGCTTAGCAACTTCATAAGGCATTAGTCGAATACTATCGGTGGATTCTGGTAAAGATTCCCTTGTTTGATACTCAACAGTTTCAGCGATAGTTAATCCTCGAGCAATATGCGCTAGAATAAGGCCACCAGCTAATAAGAAAACGAAGACAAAGAAAGAGACAGTTATTGCAGCATTGCTACCGATTTTCTTTAGCTCGGGACTTCTATTAAATAATGCAAAATGGAGTATAATTGTAATTAACAACATATACCAGATTACTGGTGTGGCATAGAGGAAAACAAAAATTCCATGGAACCAGGTGCGGAAAAACCATAGTCCAGCAATTAGTAGCCCAGTTATAACTAAAAAACGTATCAAGTTTTTCATAGCTTCACCTCCGAATTTTATGTTTAATTCTGTAAATAACAACAATTTCCTGCAACTTATTAGCAAATTATTAGTTTAATCTCTATTTTAGAAGGGAGATATCATGAAACTACGTCGATTAACGCTTGTAATCTGCTTGCTGTTTTTAGTTAGTATGCTAGCTTCTGGTAGTACAACTGCTTCTTTAATTGAGAGTTTGCCTGTAAGGCAACAATATCAGGTTCAGATTATAACCCCTTTAGGTGAAGAAGAATATCGCTACTTTGTTGACTATCAAGTTCTGGAAGACGCTCAACAGTTGCAAGTGACTATTGATGGCTCTGGATATATCAGCACCACATTCTATGATCACAGGTTAAATTTAATCCAGGGAGAAATGGAAGTAATTGACACAGAGGATATTGCTCGTGTAGGGTTTGACCGGCGTGTTGCCATAGCTATCCCGGAAAAAGAACAAATTATTTTAGAGTTTTACTTAGCAGAAGATTTACAGCTTAGTCGGGAATTATATCCACCTAATAATAATGCTACTGAAATCGGTATTTTAGGTCTTTACTTACAGGCTTTATTACACAGGTCTGGTATAGCTAACTTAGAGTTTCATGGGAATTTGTTTGATATTAATCGAGGCAGTTATTTTAAATTAGGAACTAGTTTGTTGACTGGTGCTGAAGTAGAAAAATTAGCGGCAGGGCTACGTGTTCCACAACAGGTAAAAGCTATTTTAAGTGATCCCAATCAGATATTTGTTTTTAAACTTGGATATACAGGAATAGTGCGCTGGTTTATTCCTAATCAGTTCTATGTTGTATTGGAAAAAGCAGCTCCCCATCGGATTTTAGCCTTTTGGGGTGGTAGTTCAAAGTTATTACGTTATGAAATATATAGCTGTCCTGAACATTAACGGAGGCAGGAAATGGATAGGTAAAGTCGAAAGACAATAGCAATATGATGTTATTTTTAGGAGGCTCTAAAATGCACGAATTACAAATTAAGTATGAAGGCCAAATTAAGGAATTAGCCGATGCTAGTGTACGTCTGGCTGAGTTAGGCTATGTTACTTCTCATGGTGGTAATCTCTCTTATCGAGTTGCGGAAAATGTAGTTCTTATTACGCCAACCAAAGTAGCAAAAAGAAAGATTACTTTTGATGATATTTGCATAATAGATATGGAAGGTCATGTGCTCTATGCAAAAGAAGGGCGAAAACCAACTGGAGAAACACCCTTTCATTTACGAATTTTCCAAAAGCGTCCTGATCTAACTGGCATTGTTCACGCTCATCCGCCGGTCATGACTGGATTTGCCATTGCTAATACTGATTTGTTGGCTAAGCCATTCTTACCAGAGCCAATTATCGAAGTAGGACCAATGGTAATGGTGGATTATGAAGAACCTTTATCAGATGAGTTAGCTAGAGCATTTGATGATAAATTAGACTATGCTAATGCTTTTTTAATGAAAAATCATGGGGCGCTGGTAACTAGTTCAGAAGGTGTGGAAAGAGCATTAGAATTTTTTGAAATGATGGAAGCGGCTGCCATCTCAATTTTTGTTGCTGAATTATTAGGTGGAGCTGATGTTTTAGAGAAAAAGCATGTTCAAAACCTGGAAAGAACCATGAAGACTAGAAATTTACCAATGCCCGGTGCTAAAGGCAAGGTAACTGGGTTATTAGATTTGTTCTATAAATAAAGATAACTAATGACGGGAGTTGATTCTAAGTGGAGAAAAAAACAGCTGGCTCAAAGGTTTGGTTTATTCCTGATTGTTATTGGCCGGAAATTACTACAGGTAAGCATTACGTTAGTCATGAGGCTATCTGTGTCTTAAACCCTGGCCAAGTTGATGCTAGGATTAAGTTGACATTCTATTTTTCAGATGCTGAACCATTACGAGATTTTTACGCTGAATGCAAAGCTGAGCGAACTAATCACATTCGTTTAGACTTAATCGAAAACAGTCAAGGACAGAAAATACCACAAGGAGTTCCTTATGCTGCCATGGTTGAAAGTGATCAACCGATCATCGTACAATATAGTCGCTTAGATACAACTCAAGCAGAAATAGGTTTAATGACTACTATTGCATATCCTTTATAATCGATAAATACTTATTGACATTTTTTTCAAATCGTGATATCTTATTTGAAATATATTGACCTCGTCTGAATATAGACGAGGTTTTTAGCCATAAGGGAGGAGATTGTTGTGCGCGCAGCAGATGCAATTATCCGCTGTTTACAGGAGGAAAAGGTAAAAGTTGTTTTTGGTTATCCTGGAGGAGCAGTCTTACCCTTATATGAAGCGCTTCGTAACTCAAATATTCGCCATGTGCTAGTTCGGCATGAACAAGCTGCTGCCCACAGTGCTAGCGGATACGCTAGAGCAGTAAGAGATGTTGGAGTAGCTATAGCTACTTCTGGTCCTGGTGCAACAAATCTAATAACTGGAATCGCTACAGCATACATGGATTCCATTCCTATGGTAATTCTTACTGGTCAAGTGAGAACGAACTTAATGGGCAGGGATGTTTTTCAAGAAGTAGATATTACTGGTGCAACAGAGCCATTTACTAAGCATAATTATTTGGTTAAAGATGCGCAAGAAATTCCTAGGATTATGAAAGAAGCATTTCATATTGCCCGTACAGGTCGTCCAGGACCTGTTTTAATTGATTTGCCAGTCGATATACAAAATACGGAAATTGACTTTCAGTATCCAAATCAAGTTGATATTTTAGGCTATAAACCAACAGTTAGAGGCCATATTGGTCAGATTAAGCGGGCATTACGTAAGCTGAAAAGTGCTAAAAAACCCTTGTTATGTGTTGGTGGTGGGGTAATTCGGGCTAATGCGGAAGACGAATTGGAAAGGTTTATTTCGAAGGCAAAACTTCCAGTTGTCCATACATTAATGGGCACCGGCGCTTTACCAAGCGATCATTCTTATAATTTTGGTATGATTGGTTCACATGGATTTAAAGCAGCTAATCAGGCGGTCAATATTGCTGATCTATTAGTAGTGATTGGTGCACGGATTGCTGATCGGGCTACTGCTGGACCGGGTTTATTTGCCCGGAACGCTAAATTAGTTCATATTGATATTGATCCTGCAGAAATCGGTAAAAACATTGGTGCCTTTATCCCTGTAGTTGGAGATGCCAAGAATATTTTGGAGCAATTAACTGAAGGTATTGATGAATTAAATACATCGGGGTGGTTCGCTGAACTAGAGAGTTATAGAAACAAGGAATTAGAGAAATTAATACCCTCTGAAACAGTGGTTAATCCCAAATTAGCACTACAAGCATTATCAAAATTGCTTGATGAAGACGCAATTATAACTGCCGATGTTGGTCAAAATCAGATTTGGGCGGCCCGCAATTTGACGTTTCCAAAACGAAGGATGTTTTTAACCTCTGGCGGTTTTGGTACTATGGGTTATAGTTTACCTGCAGCTGTAGGTGCAAAAATAGCTCAGCCAAAACGTCAAGTAGTGGCCATTGTAGGTGATGGCGGTTTTCAGATGAGTATGTCAGAGTTGGGAACCATTGCGCAAAACAATTTAGATTTAATTATAATTTTATTTAATAATTGTCAGTTAGGCATGGTCTGGGAACTGCAAGATCGGGGTTATGGCAGCAGTCATGGAATTGCCCTTGACGGAAATCCAGATTTTCAAATGTTAGCTAAATCTTATGGGTTTAAGGCTTATAAAGTTACTGATAACGACACTTTTGAGCAGGTTGTAAAGAATACTTTAGGTGAATCAGGTGTAACAGTGATAGAATGTATTGTTAATCCAAAAGAGAGTACATTGTAAACATTCTTGCTATTGGATTTAATTGACAACATTATAAGGTCCGTGGTATAATCGTTGCAATAAAAAAAGGGATAGGGAGAAATACCTGTACAATGATGATTTAGTCTTTTAGATTAAGGGGGGAAGTTTAATGGGAGAGCATAGGACTGAGAAACGGGAAAAGAAGAACAAAATCTATTTGATTGATGTGACGAATAGGGATGGTGTACAAACAGCATTTATTAGTTTGTCAAAGCTGGAAAAAACCATGTTAAATATTTATTTAGCGGAAATGGGGATTTATCAAAGTGAGTTTGGTTTTCCAGCACTCCAACACGAATGGAATTATATTAATGCAAACCTTGAACTCCAGCAAAAAGGTATCATGGGGGATATGATACTTCAAGGCTGGGTTCGGGCAACGGTGGAAGATGTGGAGCGAGCAGTTAAGTATACTAATGTTGAGCATTTAAATTTATCGATTTCTACATCGCAAATTATGACTGAAGGGAAATTTGGTGGCCGGATTACTCGCGAAGATGTTTTAAAGATGATGACGGAAGCAGTAGCAGCGGCTAAAGAAGCTGGTATTAAAACAATAGGAGTTAATGCGGAAGATGCTTCAAGAACAGAAACATTTAACAAAGATGGTCGTTATGATGAGGATTATCTGATTCGCTTTGCTTTAGCTGCTAAAGAACATGGTGCCGATCGAATTCGTTACTGTGATACATTAGGATATGATGGTACGATTTCTATTTATGAAAGTGTAAGAAGGATTGCAGAAGAAGTTCAATTACCAGTAGAATTGCATTGCCACAATGATTTAGGTCATGCTGTAGCTAATTCGGTAGCAGGCGCGATGGGTGCTATTGATGCAGGAGTAGATGCTTACATTAATACAACAGTAAACGGCATGGGTGAAAGAGCGGGAAATGCAGATTTAGTGTCAGTTATCCTAGCTTTAAAGAAATCCCGCGGATTACAGGGGAAAGATATCTTAGATGAAAAAGTAGATTTAACTAAAGCATGGAAAGTTGCTAACTATGTGGCTAATTCTTTTGGTGTAGGGATTCCAATTAATCAAGTGGGTGTAGGTTCAAATGCATTTGCCCATGAATCAGGAATTCATGCAGACGGAATGCTGAAAGATCGTAAGAATTATGAATTGTATTCACCAGATGAATTAGGTATCTATGGCAACGAAGTTAAATCTGTCGGACGAATTATTACGACTGGAGAGTACGGTGGTATAAAAGGCTTATTACATGTTTACGAACAACTTGGTATCGAATTAGAAAGTCCAAGAGATACATTACGCCTAGTACAATACGCTAATTTACACAATCAAAAGCCACTTACTCCTGATGAATTAAGATTAATTGCAAAATATCCAGCTGAAGTAGAAAAAATACTAACTGTTGATCCACGAAAAGTTGATTAAGCGATTTTATGAGGGAATTCCTGTCCAAGGAGTTCCCTTTTTGTTTTCCAATTCTTGCAAGTTATAAACTTTTATGTAATAATTGTAGTATACCTAACATGGTAGGTGTATAAAAATATAATAGTTTGGGGGAATTGCGCAAATGGTTCTTAGTTATCTTGGGTTTGCTAGCACTAACAATTTGTACAGAAATCTACCAGTT
>ERZ773359.6176-NODE-6176-length-10792-cov-4.599981_pt1 | contig 10792 bp, 8 predicted proteins | sample MGYA00374955_ERZ773359 | MGnify/ENA primary metagenome ERZ773359 (study PRJEB29098, sample SAMN04486028) | biogas fermenter metagenome | study: EMG produced TPA metagenomics assembly of the Biogas fermentation microbial communities from Germany - Plant 4 DNA1...
TTCTATTTTAAATAGATTTTTCCTTCAAAAACCTATAGTAATTTTACACTAACAGTGATGGCAAATGCAGGTAGTGAGAAGTAGTGGTGTGTTTGGGATAAAATGGGACATACTATAGCAAAAAAGGCTGAGGGGTAATAATGAAAAAAGCCCATATTCTTTTGGTGGTACGTCCGGCTGTCGGAGGAATGTACCGACATTTGCATGTACTGATTAATTACCTGCAGAATGATTTTAATTTTAGCGTAGCTTGTCCTACTGAGCAGATTAATGCTTACCAGAATTTGCCCTGTCGGGTAATAGGATTGCCTTTATTAAGCGGCTTAAATCTTTATTATGATTATCAGTCTGTCAAACAGCTTATCTGTATGCTGCAGTCAGATTCCATTCAATTTATTCATGCCCATGGCTTTAAGGCGGGATTTATTGCGCGGCTGGCAGGACGCTACTGTAAAGTGCCTTGCTTAGTAACAGTACATAGTGATTTTGTACAAATTGAGAATACCCGGCTGCCAGCCGTATATCTACTGACAGAACGATTTTTGGCAAATTGGACCGCAGAGTATATTACTGTTTCTGAGTGGTTGGCATCTAAATTAATCTCTATGTTAAAAATTAAAAAGGAGCGCATTAATGTCATCCCTAACGGCGTGGGAACTACAACTAAAAATCCCTTGCCGCCATTAACATTGCCCTTCCCGGAAGAGACAGTATTGGTAGGGACTGTAGCCAGACTGGCTCCACAAAAAGGGGTAGAAACATTTATACGTGCAGCAGCCATTTTGTTGCCGCATTTTCCCCATGCTCGTTTTGTGGTGGCAGGTTCCGGGCCGTTACTTTTAACACTTAGGCAATTAGCTAAACAATTAGGTTTAAATGAATATCTACTATTTTTAGGACATTGTGAGCAGATAAATTCTCTGCTGGCAAAGTTAACTGTCTTTGTACTTCCTTCGCTGAGTGAGGCTCAGGGCATTGCCGTGCTGGAAGCAATGGCTGCAGGATGCCCTGTTGTTGCTAGTTCTGTGGGGGGGTTACGGGAAATAATCCAACATAAGCGTAACGGGCTGCTTGTGCCGCCTGGTGACGCCAAATCACTTGCTTCTGCCATCCAAACTTTACTTTTACAACCGCGTTTGGCCGCACGCTTGGCTGCACAGGGAAAGCTCGATGTGGCACGCTTTAGTTTAGCAGAGAGCATGAGAAAAACTAAACTGGTCTATGAAAGGATTTTGGGAGGCAGGCTTGAAGATAGATGAAAAAAATTTTTCAGGTATTGGTTTTTATTTCTATGCTAATATTTTTGCCCGGCAAGGCTTATGCTGCCGGCAAAGTAGTTATTTTTTCTTTAAACTGCGTTAGTCTGGAACAGTTATTGGAAAATAAAGAAATAAATTATTGGCTGACACAGGGAAGTGTAGGATTATTGAATACTGGCACTGCCGCAAGTGCCGGCAGCCGTCATCTTGCGGTGACGCTGGGGGCCGGCTCACGTGCCTTAGGCACTGATCATACCCGTTTAGCGTTGCAGCAGGAAGAAAAATATGAGGGAATTGCTGCCGACATCATTTTTCACAGACACCAGGGGATAATGCCCCAGGGCAGGATTGTCCATCTTGGAATGGCGGAATTAATTGCTGCCAATAAAGAACTTCCTCATCCTGTGCAGCCGGGCTTACTAGGTGATACTCTGCATGTCTTTGGGAAAAAAACTGCCGTGCTGGGAAATGCGGATACTTTGCAGCATCAACGTGAGATGGCAGCTGTCTTGGCTGACAGTACGGGCCAAATTGATTTTGGGCAGGTTAGTGAGGCTATTTTGGTAGAAGATGATAGTTTTCCTTATGGCCGGCGGATTAATAAAGAAATGCTCTGGCAGGCATATAGTGATTTATACCCTTTTTCTGATGTTTTGTTGATTGATTGGGGGGATACCGCGCGTTTAGATGCTTATCGTTTAAAATTACGTGAAGATGTGGCAAGTAAGATAGAAGCAAAAATATTTGCCGATATTAACTGGTTTTTACAGCGCCTTATTCCTGCCTTAGGACCAGAAGATGTTCTGTTGATTATGGCAGCAGTTCCTCCGTCCCAAAAAAGCGGAGCAGAAACGCTGGGTTTTATTGCTGTTTTCGGAAAGACATTTCCGGCAAATCATTTACTGACGTCTGCAACAACACAGCGTGCCGGTCTGGCCAGTGTAACTGATATCGCGCCTTTTATACTGTCACATTTGGGACTGCCTCAGCCTCAAGATATGCTTGGCTGTCCTTTGACATTAGCGGAAAAAGGGGATATTGACGATTTATTAACAATGCGCAATACAATCGACCGCATCTATCGTTTACGGCCGCCGCTGCTTAAAACTTATGTTGTTTTGCAGATTATTTTTGTGTTGGGGGCCTTACTAAACTTATTTGTGCAAATACTGGCCGCGCATTTTTTCGAAGCAGTATTATTGGGATTAATGACAGTCCCCTTACTTTTGCTTTATTTACCATTGGGGAAGATTTCGCTTGTGGCCGGCTTTTTTGTTACAGTGGTGGCAGTGCTGATAACGGTAATTGTTTTGCTGCGTTTTGTTCCGAATGTGGTAGTACGTTTTGCCATCATCGGTATTGCCACTTCTATTTCTTTGTTGGTGGATATAATTTGTAATGCACAACTAATGAAAGTATCAGTTTTAGGTTATGATCCGGTTGCGGGAGCACGTTATTACGGTATGGGGAATGAATATATGGGTGTTTGGGTTGGAGCAACCATCTTGGCTGCAGCGGCGGTTTCGGAATTATTTCCGCATTTTCGCCGTAAAATTCTGATACCCATTATCATTTTTTTTCTCATGATTATTTTTTTGCTGATATTACCTACGACCGGTGCTAATTTTGGCGGGACTCTGACGGCAATTAGTGCTTTTACTATTTCAGTTTTACTGTGGGCAAATTTTAGACCAAGCTGGAAAAATATAGGTTTTATTTTGTTGTTTTTGGCAGCAGTGGGTATTTTGGCAGTGTTTATCAATCTAGCTGTGCCCCAAAGACTGCAGTCTCATCTTGGACGGACTTTAGTATTGCTGCAGCATAATGGGTGGCAAATTTTAAAGGATATCATCATACGCAAGGCAAAAATGAATATAAAGCTATTTCGCTATTCCCAATGGAGTCGTGCTTTGCTTGCATTTTTACTTATGCTGGCCGTATTGTTTTACCGACCGCGCGGTATTTTAAAAGACATATCTAAAAAGTATCCCATGTTGTCTGTCGGGTTCTGGGGAGTAATCGCAGGCAGCATTACTGCGTTTTTAGTTAATGATTCCGGTGTGGTAGCAGCTGCGACTACGCTTTTATATGCAGGTGTGCCCATTATTATTTTAGCCGGCAGAGTAAATAGCGAAATTGGCACAGAAAAGAGCTTGTATAAATAATTGCCTGTAATCTACGTAAAATAGTAGCACCGGCAGGATTTTGCCCGCAAAAAGGGGATAAGTCTATTTGTCAACTTGTCTGGAATTTAATTGCATTTTGTTGAAGGAGGAACAATTTTGGCTAATTTTCAGCGCAGACGTTTGGATAATGGCATAAATGTCTTTATTCATCCCACGGATAAATTTAAGACTATTTTGGTGCAGCTGATTTTTCACCGCCGGCTGCATAAAGAAGAAGTGACGCAGAGTGCGCTTTTACCTTCCATCCTGCAGCGCGGAAGTAAAAATTATCCTACAAGACAAAAGCTTTCTTCAGCATTGGAGGAGCTATATGGTACAGAATTAATGTCTGAGGTAATAAAAAAGGGCGAACGGCAATTAATTTCCTATAGTATGGAGCTTGTACATGATCAGTATCTGCCGGGGGAGAATCAACTGCTACGTAAAGGTTTGGAAATTTTTAAAGATCTCCTGACTAATCCGCTTTTAGAAGGAAATGCTTTTAGAGCCGATTACGTTAAACAGGAAAAAGAGCAGCATGAAAGGGTTATCAAAGGTATAATCAACGATAAAATTGCTTATTCAGTGGAACGCTGCCTGCAGGAAATGTGTCAGGCAGAACCCTTTAGTATTTTTAAATATGGCACCGTTGAACAACTGGCTCAGGAAACTCCAAAATCTTTGTACGACTTTTACCGCCGGTTTATGCAGGAAACTCCGGCAGACTTGCATGTAATTGGCGATCTAGATGTAGAAAAGACTTTTGCTTTAATAGAAAAACTTTTTAACTATCAACGTGGGGAGGATCTGGCTGTACCGGATACTCAGGTTGACATTCAACCGCGTGAGGTGCGTTATGTTAAAGAAGAAATGGATGTAAATCAGGGCAAATTGGTTTTAGGTTATCGCACGGGGCTAAGTTACGGTGATGAGGATTATTTTGCTTTATTAATGTATAACGGTATTTTAGGCAGCTTTCCCCATTCCAAACTTTTCCAGAATGTGCGTGAAAAAGCAAGTCTTGCTTATTATGCTTATTCCCGCCTGGAAAAGCATAAAGGTTTGATGGTTATTTCTTCAGGGATAGAGTCCGATAATTATGAACGGACATTGGAGATTATACACCGGCAGGTGCAGGCCATGAAAGAAGGTGATTTTTCACAGGAGGACTTGGATAATACGCGCAGTGGTTTGCGCAATCAATTTTTAGTGGAAGAGGATAATCCCTATGCTATTATTAATCGCACTTTGGATGGAATGCTGGTGGGGCAGGTATGGGAAACCGATGAGCTGCTGCAGCGGCTGAATGCCGTTACACGTGATGATATCGTCAGAGTAGCTGAAAATATAAAACTGGATACTGTTTACTTTTTAACTGGTATAGGGGGCGTTTAAATGAAAACACAAATAATTGAACAGAGCCTCTTAAAAGAAAAAATATATTGGCGACGGGTTGAGCCTGGCTTAAAAGTATTTGTTCTGCCCAAAAAAGGCTATAATAAAAAATATGCCACTTACTCCGCCAACTTTGGTTCCATTAATTCCCGCTTCATTGTGGAAGGAGAAAATGAGGAGCTGCAGGTGCCGGACGGTGTGGCACACTTTCTTGAACATAAACTATTTGAAGATGAGGAAGGAAATGCTTTTGATCGTTTCGCGGTTTTAGGAGCTTCAAGCAATGCCTTTACAAATTTCACCAATACAGCTTATCTTTTTTCTACGACGGAAAATTTTTACCGGTGCCTTGATTTACTACTGGATTTTGTGCAGACACCTTACTTTACAGATGAAAGTGTGGAAAGAGAAAAAGGAATTATAGGTCAAGAAATCCGGATGTATGAAGACAACCCGCAGTGGCGCCTTTTTTTTAACTTGCTGGGGGCACTTTATCAATATCATCCTGTGAAAATCGATATTGCAGGAACAATAGAAAGCATTAACCAAATCAATAAAGAGATTCTATACAAATGTTACCGTACTTTTTATCATCCCAGCAATATGGCTGTTTTTGTCGTAGGAGATGTGGATGTAGAAAGAGTATTGGATCAGGTGGAAGCCAATATTCAAAATCGCAACTATCGGCCTTTAGGCGAAATTAAACGCCTTTTTCCCACTGAACCGCCTGAAATTGCCAAGGAATATGTGGAGCAGTCCCTGGCAGTTTCTCAACCTTTACTTAATATAGGGTTTAAAGAACAAGATTTGGGTTATGACGGACCGCTGCTTTTGAGGCGTGAAATTGCCACGGATATGATGCTGGATATTGTTTTTGGTTCCAGCTCTAAGCTTTATAATGAATTGTACGAAGAAGGTTTAATTGATGATGAATTTGATACCGGTTATGTGGCAGAAAAAGATTTTGGTCATTCCGTTATTGGCGGGGAAACTTCAGATCCGGATAAATTGTTTGAACGGCTGGTGGAAGGGATAAAACAAGCCCAGCTGGATGGAATTTCTGCAGCTGCCTTTGAGCATCAGCGGCGGAAAGCCATGGGGGAGTTTTTAAAAAGTTTTAACTCCCTGGAGTTTATTGCCAATAATTTCCCGGCTTATTATTTTAAAAAAATTAATTTCTTTGACTACCTGCAGGTACTGCATGAAGTAACCCTAGATGAAGTAAATCAGCGTTTACAAGATCACTTGGCGCTTGATCGGATGGCTCGCTCTGTAATTTGGCCAAAAACAAGATAATATTTTACTCTCAAGCAGGGCAGGCTTTTTTCTGCCTTGCTTCATATCAAGCAATAGTGATTCCGATTGTTAATTTGCGTATAAAGGTAATAGCAGGATTTTTTTTAATTATTGTGGAATTGCTTCGTTATCATAAGATGAGGAGAGGTAAATATGGGTAAATTGTATACAATCTCCGATCTGCCGCAGCTTACACGTAAGCAGGTTAGGGAGAATTTTAAAAATCATATGAATCCTGGTTTATGCACTTATCTGGGATTGCTTGATTTTGATAAACATTATGTAAGGGCTGAAGGAGTACAGGTTTGGGACTCTGACGGTATTTGCTATTTAGACTTTTTAGGCGGATATGGTTCTTTAAATTTAGGACATAATCATCCTTATGTAATTGCTGCGCTGCAAAAAGTAGCTTCCATGCCCAACTTACTGCAGGCATCAATGAATGGCGTGGCCAGTGCGTTGGCTACAAATCTGGCGCTCATTACACCCGGCAAACTTAATAATACTTTTTTCTGCAATAGCGGTGCTGAAGCAGTGGAAGGTGCCCTTAAATTAGCACGGATCGCAACGGGCAGAACACGTGTTATTTCCTGCCTTAGCAGTTTTCATGGTAAAACCATGGGCGCCCTGTCTTTAACGGGACGTGAAAAATATCATTCCGGCTTTAAACCATTAGTGCCTGACTGCGATGTGGTGCCATACGGGGATGTAGATGCCTTAGAAGAAAAACTTAAAAACGAAGATGTGGCTGCTTTTATTGTCGAACCTATTCAAGGTGAAGGCGGTGTTATTGTCCCGCCGGAAGGCTACCTCAGCGCTGCACGGGAAATGTGTCATCGCTATGGCACCTTATTTATTGCTGATGAAATCCAGACAGGCTTGGGGCGCACAGGTAAAATGTTTGCTTGTGAACATGAAGGAGTTGAACCTGACATTATGTGCCTTGCCAAGTCCCTTGGTGGAGGGATAATGCCCATCGGTGCCCTGATAACAACGGAAGAAATTTGGAATAAAGCTTATGGTGGCGTGGAAAAATGTTTACTGCATACTTCCACTTTTGGCGGCAATACTTGGGCAACTGCTGCCGGCATTGCTGCCTTAGAAGTGATTTATAAAGAAAAGCTGGTTGAACGGGCAGCGGAAATGGGTGATTATTTACTGAATGGCCTGCGCAGCCTTCAAGAGCAGTATCCGCTTATTCGTGAGGTGCGGGGGCGCGGCCTGCTGGTGGGGATAGAATTTGATCAGCCGGCTAAAGGCGTATTGGCAAAATTAGCCGGCTCTGTCAATAAATTGGCTAAAGAGTATTTGGGTTCAATGGTGGCCGGCGTACTTCTCAACCAGTACCGAATAATTACTGCGTATACTCTTAATAATCCCAATGTCATTCGTTTGGAACCGCCTTTAGTAGTGACAAAAGAACAAATAGATGTTGTGCTGAATGCACTTGACGATACTTTTAAAAAGAATCGCTCTATTTTAAGTTTTGGTCTGGCTTCCGGAAAAACTTTTCTTTCGGGTATGTTTGGCAAGAAATAAAATATAATTAAAAGACTCATTTGCTTAAAAACGAAACCGGGGGAAGCTACCAATTAAAAGGAGGCGGTTTATGAAATACGATGGTGCTGAACACTGGGTTTCTGTTTTTGAAGCAGCAACATGGGAAGAAGCGGCCATGATAAAAGGGGTGCTTGAAGCAGCAAAAATTCCCGTAATGTTGGATAGAGATTCACTAAATAAAGGTTACAGCTTATCTTTGAGCGTAATGAGTGAAGTTTTAATCAAAGTGTCAAGGAACATGGCATCAAGAGCAGCTCATCTTCTGCACAGCAAGTCATTTAATTTATCTCATGACTAAAAGCAGCATTTTTCGTGAAGCCGTAACTGTAAGCAGTGGCGGCTTCGTTTTCTAATAAACTTAAATGAAGGCAGGGGGAAAAGATGAGAATCGCAAATAGCATTGCAGAATTAATTGGTCAAACTCCTATGGTTAGGCTTAATCGAATTACAGAAGCAGGTATGGCTGAAGTTGTTGTTAAATTGGAATATTTTAATCCTGGCGGCAGTATAAAGGACCGCATTGCTATGAGCATGATTTTAGCGGCAGAAAAAGCCGGCAAATTAAAGCCGGGTGATACCATTTTAGAGCCCACCAGCGGTAATACGGGTATCGGTTTGGCTATGCTGGCGGCTGCACGTGGTTTTCGACTTATTTTGGTTATGCCGGATACAATGTCGGTAGAACGGCGCAACCTGCTGAAAGCTTATGGTGCCAAATATATTCTTACACCCGGTGCCAAAGGGATGCAGGGGTCGATAGAAAAGGTGGAAGAAATTTTGCAGGAACACCCTGAATATTTTGTGCCTCAACAATTTGCCAATCCTGCTAACCCTGAGGTACATCGTCACACTACGGCCAGGGAAATATTAGAGCAGACAGAAGGGAAAATTGATGCTTTTGTGGCAGGCGTAGGTACAGGTGGCACCATTACCGGTGTGGGCGAAGTTTTAAAGCGGGAACTTCCAAAGGTTCAGATCTGTGCTGTGGAGCCGGCCACTTCTCCCGTTTTAAGCGGCGGGCAGCCGGGGCCGCATAAGATACAGGGGATAGGTGCCGGTTTTATTCCGTCAGTGCTGAATACAAGAATTATTGATCAAGTTATTCCGGTTAGTAATGAAGATGCTTTTGCCACGGCTAGGAAACTGGCAGAAAAAGAAGGTATGTTGGTGGGAATTTCCAGCGGGGCTGCAGTATTTGCCGCTTTACAAGTGGCACGTCGCTTAGGACCCAATAAAAGAGTAGTGGTTATAGCTCCCGATACCGGAGAGCGCTACCTGACAACAGAACTATTTAACAAACACTAGAGCGGGTATTCCGCTCTCTTTTCCTCTTGACAACCTACATAATTGGAAAATTGACCCTTTCCGGTCTGGTATGATATAATTTCCTAGATTATACTCAAGATCGCAGGTCCAGTTAGAAGGAGGAGTCCATAATGGGCAAACAAGATAAAGAATTTGTTAAGGAAATAACACCGCGGAGCCAGGATTATTCGCAGTGGTATTTAGATGTCGTTCTTAAAGCACAGATGATGGATTATGCGCCGGTAAAAGGCTGCATGGTTATTCGGCCTTACGGTTATGCATTATGGGAAAACATGCAGCAGGGACTGGATAGGCGCATTAAAGATACCGGACACCAAAATGCTTATTTTCCTCTTTTTATCCCGGAGAGTTTATTGCAAAAAGAGGCAGACCATGTGGAAGGTTTTGCACCGGAAGTAGCCTGGGTGACGCACGGTGGCAATGAAAAATTGACAGAAAGATTAGTTGTCAGGCCCACTTCGGAAACCATTATTTGTGAAATGTACAGCCGTTGGATTCAGTCTTACCGTGATTTGCCGGTATTAATTAACCAATGGTGTAATGTGGTGCGTTGGGAGAAAGTTACGCGTCCTTTTTTACGTACCACTGAATTTTTATGGCAGGAAGGGCATACTGCCCACCGCAATGAGGAAGAAGCGGAGGAAGAAACCAGAAAAATGCTGGAGGTTTACCGGGATTTTGTGGAAAATGATTTAGCGGTACCGGTAATATGTGGGCAAAAAACGGAAAAAGAAAAATTTGCAGGAGCACTGCGTACCTATTCAATAGAAGCATTAATGAGTGACGGTAAAGCACTGCAGGCCGGCACTTCTCACAATTTAGGCACACATTTTGCAAAAGTATTTGATATTACTTACCTTGACAGTGATGGTGAACTGAAATATGTCTGGCAAACTTCTTGGGGAGTAACTACCCGCTTGATTGGTGCCATCATCATGGTGCACGGTGATGATCGTGGGCTGATGCTACCGCCTAAAGTAGCCCCGATACAAGCTATTTTAATCCCCATTACGCCGAAAAAAGCCCGCAAGCAAGTTCTGAGTAAAGCTGCAGAAATTTTTGCTGTCTTAAAGGAAAGCGGCCTCCGCATTGAAATGGATGATCGGGAAGAATATTCTCCCGGTTGGAAATTTAATGAATGGGAAATGAAAGGCGTGCCGCTCCGTATAGAACTGGGGCCGCGCGATTTGGAAGCGGGACAGGCTGTGCTGGTGCGTCGAGATAACGGTGAAAAAGAAACCGTTGCCCTCTCAGAATTGACACAATATATACCTGTGCTGTTGGAAAAGATTCAAACCAATATGTATCAGAAAGCAAAGCAATTCATGGAAGAAAATACTCATCGTACCGATGATTATCAGGAATTCAAGCAAATTATGGAAGAAAAACGCGGTTTTCTAGTTGCCGGCTGGTGCGGTTGTGTTGAGTGCGAAAATGCCGTTAAGGAAGAGACAAAGGCTACCATTCGTAACATTCCGTTTCATTTGCAGCAGGAAGATCCTGGGCGCTGTATTTATTGTGGACAAGATGGTAAGCATCTTGTTATTTTTGCTCGCGCCTATTAGGTGCCGGTCTAAAATGCGGTAGGTAAGATTGCAATTTAGAGGTGAAATAATGACAAGGAAGGAAAAGAAAAAGCAATTGCGCCAAGCAGTTTTACAGCAACGAGATTTGCTTACTGCAGCAGAGATAGAGGCGCATAGTGAAAGTATTAAGGAAAAATTATTTTCCCTGCCGGAATATCAGGCGGCGCAGACTATTATGTTTTTTTTAAATTTCGGCAAAGAAGTT